>Ga0302186_10003200_pt1 | contig 12121 bp, 7 predicted proteins | sample II_Bog_E1_2_FD_198782 | JGI IMG/M metagenome (GOLD analysis project Ga0302186, IMG submission 198782) | Peat permafrost microbial communities from Stordalen Mire near Abisko, Sweden - II_Bog_E1_1 | ecosystem: Environmental > Terrestrial > Soil > Wetlands > Peat | place: Sweden: Abisko, Stordalen... | reverse complement strand
GTAGCACTTATATACGAGGATCCCTGTGTGATGAAGCAGCCTATATAAAATAACCTTTCCATGGTTTTTGACATGGTGAATACCCGGTGTGCCGAATAGCGGTGATGGAAAATTGACTGGAAAAACAAAGAGGCATACCAATGTATTGCAAAAAAGATTAAAATAACCATGCTATTGTTGTTGTATTAGATGCATTTAGTAAACTTCCAATTGAATTGGCATTACAAATTCAATAGCCAGTATATCATCTCCGTTAATGATAATACTATATGTTGTATTGTATTCCCCCTTTATACGGTAGTCTTCCCTGAAAGCCTTAGAATTATTCCGTGGGATAAACCGATACCGGTTTTTCTCCATGAGTTCAGAATAGTCATTAAAAGAACTGAAGTACCCGTAATATGTTATGTCATCTTTACAGATAACGCGTGTAACCGACAGATTGCTTCCTTCAGCATATCTGTCTTTTATCATGGTTGCTACTTCTTCTTTATTCATGTTAATTTAGGAAAAAGGGGAAAGGAGTAAGGGATAAGTCGAGGCGTATGTATTACTTATCCCTTATTCCTTAAAACTGATTACTATTTATCCAGGGTTACGTTAATAGCGCGTAATCCTTTTGGGGTTTCTTCTACGTCAAATACTACTTTGTCGTTTTCTTGAATGGGTGTTTTCAAACTTGATTCATGTACAAATACACTGTCTCCTGTTTCGTCCATAGTGATAAAACCGAAATGCTTATCGGTATTAAAAAATTTCACTGATCCTTTTTTCATTGTGTTGAGTTTTTGTTGTTACTGTTACGATTAATTTACTGTTAGCGATTTTTTTATTCCGTATTAAGCGGAACGGATGGGTCGCAACTACATCATTATTTATATTTATTGTTTTTACATTTTTCAGGAAAACGGATGGGTGGCAACCACATCAATCGTCTTTTTAATTAATTTATTTATGTTTCGCATATAGGCTCGTTCATCTGTATTGCAAAATGACAATGCCACACCCGATTCTCCCGCTCTTCCTGTTCTGCCAATGCGGTGAACATAGGTTTCAGCCTGTTCCGGAATTTCAAAGTTTATAACATGTGTAAGCTTATCCACATCAATACCCCTTGAAGCAATATCGGTAGCCACCAATACGCGGATAGACCTGTCTTTAAACCCTCTTAATGCACGTTCGCGTGCATTTTGCGATTTATTTCCATGAATGGCTTCTGCTTTAATTCCATTTTTATTGAGCTCCTTCACAACTTTATCCGCGCCATGCTTGGTACGTGTAAATACAAGGGCATGTTCAATAGAATCGGTTTTCAAAACGTGCCTTAACAAGGGGCGTTTATTTTCCTGGCTCACGTAATAAACAGATTGTTTAATAAGATCGGCAGTTGAAGCAACCGGAGTTATAGTTACGCTAACCGGATTATGCAGCAAAGTATCAGCAAATTTCTTTATTTCGTAAGGTGCGGTTGCTGAAAAGAAAACGGTTTGTCTTTTAGCAGGGAGTTTGGAAATGATTTTTTTAATATCATTGATGAAGCCCATATCGAGCATGCGATCGGCCTCATCTAAAACAAAATACTCTACCGTATTCAGCTTTATGTATCCTTGTTGCATCAGGTCGAGCAATCTTCCGGGTGTGGCCACAAGCACATCAACACCCCTTTTAAGGATATTGGTCTGCGCATGTTGCGAAACACCTCCGAATATTACGGTATGGCTTATTTTCAGGTTGTTTCCGTAGGCTTTAAAGCTTTCGTTGATTTGCAATGCAAGTTCGCGCGTGGGCGCTAAAACCAGCACCTTAATACCGCTGCGGTTTGCACCTTTGTTTTGATGAAGCAATTGAAGAAGTGGCAGTGCAAAAGCAGCCGTTTTACCGGTTCCTGTTTGTGCACATCCGAAAATGTCTTTGCCCTCTAAAATATAAGGTATCGCCTTCTCCTGTATTGGAGTAGGTTGTGTGTACCCTTCTCTACTTATAGCCTCGAGCAATGGAGGAATAAGATTTAGGTCGTTAAATGTCATAGTCTTACTATTGATTATTTCTGGTTACAGGTGTGCCAATGCGGCTTTCCTTAGCTAACTTTTTAGGAAAAACGTAAAACGGCACTGAATTGAATGGTTGGAACCATTACCAGATTGAGATACAATCTTCGAAAGAAGTAATGCAAAGATACACTATTTTTCTGAGTATCCGGAAATAAATTCAATTATGCCAACAAAATCCTTCGCTGCTTTTTACAAATTTCTCCTGCAACCCTTTAAAATAAGGTGTTTGTAAACGAAATAAAAAAAATAAAAAAAATTCACTGCAGAGAATATACCCGCTTTGAAGGAAATTGCTTCTTTCTTTAAGCTGTGTATTTAGGCTTTTCCTGCCGTATATACTTTATCGTTTATCAAAATTTCCTTCCGGGTCTGAACAAGCATTTTTATTTCATTGCTTTTTTTTGAGCATCCTTTTTGCAGTCATCGGCATAAGACTGGGCATCATCACAGCCTAAATCAGCCGCTTTTTCAAAATAGGAACAAGCGTCTTGTCCGTTTTGTTGTTTGTTCAACCCTACTTTAAACCAGGCAAGTCCTACGCTTGGCTTCAAACGCAATACCTGTTGGTAGTCGTATAAGGCAGCATCCGCCATACTAAGATTTTCGCAATCTGATGCCTGGTGCAAATATGCATCGGCAAACCTGGGGTTAATTAATATGGCCTTTGTAAGGTCGTTAAATGCTTCTTTAAATTTCTGCGCCTTTTCGAATGTCAACGCCCTGCGGTAATAGCCCTGGTAGCTGGTTGAATCGAGTTTTATGGCAAATGTATAATCTGCAATAGCCGAATCAAGCTTCCCAAGACCTTCATATGCTATTCCTCTATAGGCATAGTACGTTGCTGAATCATAGCAATACGCAACAGCAATATTCAGGTTCTTTAAAGCTTCGCCAAATTGTTTTGAGCTAATTTCGGTTTTCCCTTTGGAGAAATAATCTACTCCACACATCCAGCAAAAATTATCCCTGTATTCTCCTTTCACAGGTTTCATGGTATCGCCCAGCGAAAGCGCTTTACTAAAATACATGCAAGCAGCATTTTTATCCTTCCCTTTAACCGATAAACCCTTTTGATAATAGGGCGGAGCATATTTCGGATCTATTTTAACAGACATGTCAAAATCATTACCTGCTTGAACAAAATCACTTACTTTAAGATTAGCCATCCCTCTTTTATAATAGCCCACTGCCCATTCACTATTAATTGTAAAACCGGAAAACAGCGTCATCCGTTCATAGGCATTGCTAGTATCATATGAATGACACTTGCTTAAATATGCCGGCACATTATCTTCATATGTTTTTATATAGCGAGTGTAGCAATCTACGGCAAGTTTATAATTGCCTGCAATATAAGCCTTTTCACCTGCAAGGAAATTCTGATCTTCCTGCGCCTTTAGTAAGCCCGCAAAGTTCAACGTAAAAACTGCTAATAGGAGTAGTATTTTTTTCATCTTCTTTTTTATTAAGGCCGCAAATTTAATAAAAGTACACTGCATCCCTTTGCTTTTTTATATAGATACGCCTGATATTTTAATCTTGATTATGGGATGTATGGTATTTCATGGCGCTAAATATTGCATATTTGCAGTCTATAAATAAAATAAAGTTATGAAAGAAATTGATGCATATATCGGCAAAAATAAAGAACGGTTTACCAGTGAACTGCTGGATTTTCTTAGAATACCTTCCGTAAGCGCAGATTCCAAGTATAAAAAAGATGTAGAGCGCGCCGCCCAGTGGGTAAAGAACGCCTTGCTAAAAGCAGGGGCCGATAAAGTTGAAATTGTACCTACCAAATTTCATCCGATAGTATACGGAGAGAAAATTGTGGATAAAAAACTTCCTACCATTCTTGCTTACGGGCACTATGATGTTCAGCCACCCGATCCGCTTAATTTATGGAGTTCCCCGCCTTTTGAACCGGTTATTAAGGACGGCAAAATTTATGCCCGCGGAGCCTGTGATGACAAAGGACAGGTTTATATGCATATTAAAGCGTTGGAAATGCTTTTAAAAATCGGGAAGCTTCCTTGTAATATTAAGTTTTTAATTGAAGGAGAGGAGGAAGTCGGTTCTGTGTCCCTCGGAGATTTTGTAAAGAAGAATAAAAAGAAATTGGAAGCGGATGTAATTCTGATTTCAGACACCGATATTATTGATAACAAAGTTCCATCTATAACTATTGGATTAAGAGGAATAGCCGGAGTGGAAATAGAAGTGACCGGCCCAAACAGGGACCTGCATTCGGGGGTTTATGGAGGCGCGGTTGCCAACCCCATCGGCATTTTATGTGAAATGATTGCTTCACTGAAAGATAAAAACGGGCATATAACCATTCCCGGATTTTATAAAGATGTGAAAGTTCTCTCCGCCAAAGAAAGAAAAGAACTTAACAGCGCTCCTTTTAATTTGAATGCTTATAAAAAAGATTTAGGCATTAAAGATGTTACGGGCGAAAAAGGATATACCAGCCTTGAACGCACTTCTACCCGACCTACGGTAGAATTGAATGGCATTTGGGGCGGTTACCAGGGTGAAGGTTCAAAAACCGTTATTGCTTCCAAAGCATTTGCAAAAATTACCATGCGCCTTGTACCCAATCAGTACCCCGATAAAATACTTTCCCTCTTTAAAAAACATTTTGAAAAGATAGCGCCACCGTCTGTAAGTGTTAAAGTTACCATTGGTCACGGCGGCGATCCGGTATTGCTGGAAACCACATCTGCCGGTTATATAGCAGCCAGTAAAGCCATGCACGAATCATTCGGTAAAAAACCTATACCTACGCGCAGCGGGGGCAGTATCCCTATTGTGGCTTTGTTTAAAAAGGAGCTGGGGCTTGATTCTGTTTTGTTGGGATTTGGACTGAATTCAGATAATATTCACTCCCCTAACGAACATTATGGGATATTTAATTACCTGAAAGGTATTGAAACAATTGCCTTATTTCACCATAATTTTGCAGCCTTAGCCAAAAAATAGCAGACACCGGATTCAAAATGACCTTGTAATACAATGGTAGTCAATAAGTAATAACTCTATGGTAAAAACAGGTCTTTATTTTTTTGATTATAACTAAAAAACGTTATATTTGTGCTTTAAATTATAAAGCATGCAAACAACTATCAAATCCTTTTGCGTTAGTTTAGTTTTAGTTTCGGCGCTATTATTTACGAATACTGCCAAGGCACAAAAAGTTAGCCACGGAGATCAAATTGAAAAAGTATTCTCCTTTTGGTCCCTAACCATGGAACAAGTTCGGGTGCAAGTTGGCGCTACCCAAAATGAATACGGTGTTTTTCAGAGATTTTGCAGGCATTCCATTGATTCGGTTTATATTGAATTTACCCATAAAATCAACGATAGTCTTGTTTGGGTAAACAATGTTGAGCAATATATGAATAGTAAAAAGCCATACTTTGCAGCGCTTTATAATAACTTCAAAAAAATAGAAGAAGAATACCCCAGCTCGGTATCGGAATATAATTTAGAACCGCATCCGAGGATTGGAGGCGATAGTTGCTTTGCCACCTGTTACAATACCGGTTTCCAAGATGGTACATTTAATGGCTGGTATGGTTATTATGCAGAAAACTCCTCTCCGGCAGGCTCCTTTAACTATACGCACGTTACTGGAGGTTACTTAGGTGCCGTGCGCAAAGCGGCTCAGGATCCTCTTACCCTTAATCACTACCAATTACAAGTCACCTCACCGGGCCTTACAGATTGGTTCCTGCGTACCTACTCCACCTATTCCATGCCTGAGGTTTCCCCCTGGAGTGGAAATCACTCGGTACTTTTGGGAGACACTACCTACCCTAATCAGGGAATGGCTATTTTAAGCCAATCTTTTTTGGTTACAAGCAGCAACGCAGATTTAACATATCAATATTCTGTTTTATTGGAAGCACCGGGCTCACATAGCTATTATGAACAACCAATCTTTTGGGTTTCTGTACTAGACCAACACGGTGATACTATTCCTACATGCGGAGCATATTCTGTTAATGCCGACAGCACCCATACCCGAGGCGGAGGTGGGTTTAAGAGTATCTGGTATTCACGTGAAGGTGATTCTGTTTTTTGGAAAAACTGGACGCTTGTAAATGTCCCCCTAAAACACTATATTGGCCAATGCGTTACAATTATATTCCAGGTTCAGGATTGTTCGCTTAGCGGACATTTTGGTTATGCTTATGTAGACGCTTCATGTTCACCACTTGGACTTTTGTCATCTTCCCCTAACTTTTGCGGACAAGATTCTATAACCCTCACTGGCCCTCCCGGCGCTTCAAAGTATACCTGGAGAGGTCCTCTTGGTCATAATTATACAGGCATACGCAATCATGACAGTACTACCCAAACAATTTCCATTGATAGTTCGGGTATTTATAGGCTTATAACGGTACCGGTTACCGGCGCAGCATGCGCTGATACTATTTATGACACAATTGGTAAATTAAACGGAAGGCCCCCACGGCCAAGTTTTACGGCTCCTATTGTTTGTGTGGGCCAGCCTACTGTTTTTACAAACACCTCCAATCCTGACTCGGGTATTTTCTCTTGGGATTTTTATAATCTGGGAATATACAACTATGTCAATATGAATAATGATGATACTACCTGGACCTATTCATCACCGGGGGTATATACGGTAAAACTGCATGAACTATATCATGGTTGCGGAACCGATACTTTAATCAAAGTTACTGTTGACACAGCGGTAGGTTCTCCAACATTTACAGCTGCACCTCTTTGTACAGATGACTCTACTTACTTTACCCCAACAGCAGCACATGCTACAAAGTATGACTGGCACTTTGGAGACCCTGCTTCGGGTATACATGACAGCTCAAAATCTTCACATCCCGGACACTATTACAGAACCCCGGGTACATACACTGTAACTATAAAAGCCATTAATGGAGGAAACTGCGACGCCATTGACTCCTTCCCGATTACTATAGTGGCCACACCTAAACCAATTATTTCAGGACGTGATTCAGTATGTATAGGTGGAACAGCCACTTTAAGTGTAAGCGGCGGAACTACTTACGTTTGGACCCCAACCGGTGCTACCACCACTTCTATTTCAATTGTAGGCTCGGTAACTGAAACTATTACGGTAAATGCATCGAACGGCTCTTGCACACATGATACAACTTTCAAACTGACGGTTGTTCCGGCTGTTAGTGCATCCATTATATCGACCCAGGACAGTGTTTGTTCAGGAGATTCTTTAACACTACAGGGTAGAACGGGGTTACGATACAGATGGAGCCCGGGAAGCGCTACTACGGCTACTATCCATACCCGCCCTGTATCAACCACTACGTATACCTTATATACCTATTCCGGTTCTTGCGAAGATTCTATTACTAAAACAATTCCGGTTATCCCACAAATATCTGCAAACATAGCTGCAAACGTTGATAGTATTTGCCCGGGAGAAAGAGCCATTATTACAGCAACAGGTATAGGAGGCCAGGTTACCTACCTATGGAGCCCCGGAGGTGAAACTACCGCTAATATCAATGTCAGCCCCGATTCAACAACAACTTATACAGCAACGGTTGTTGGGTTATGCAATACGGTACATGCATTTTACAAAATTATATATGTGCCACTTCCTGTTCCCACTATAAGCGGTACAAATTGGAAGTGCAGAGGCGTGCGCGATACCCTGACTGTAAGCAACGGCAACGGGCCTGCTACCTATGTATGGAGCAATGGCAAAACGACCACCTCTATTTATACGGGACTTATAGATGGCGATTCAACCATATCGGTAGTTGCTTATAATAAACTGGGTTGCCCTCACGACACAACCTTTGCAATTACATTAAGGCAACCACTTACTATTACTGTTCCTCCTCCGGCTACTTTCTGTGCAGGAAATCAAGTATGTATTTCGGCTCAGGTGCACGGTACACCTCTTAATCCGGTTAGCTATTCATGGTCACCCGGAGGTGAAACGAGTGATACTATATGCGTAAGCCCTACGGATACTACAAACTACGTTGTTACTGTATCAAATGGTTGTAAATCCAGCAAAGCAACGCTGTTAATGCCGAATTATCCAAACCTTACGGCATGTTGTAATCAAACCGTAAGTATGCTAAATGATACTGTTACTCCTTCGTTTGTAACCCTTACGGCAAATGGAAATTCTATAAAATATCATTGGCTGGATTCCAATAAAGTAGTATGTTTAGATCCACTTTGCGACTCGGTAAGAGCAACGCCAACGGTTACAACTACCTACGCAGTAATAGGAATAGATGCCAGTGGATGCACAACCGAACAATTAATAACAATAACGGTTGATGTGCCTTGTTTCAACTTAACAATACCCAATGTGTTTACGCCTGGCAATCCGGGATTATTAGGATTGGATAATGAATTTTATATTAAAACCAATAATATAGATGCATGGTCCATTACCATTTTTGACCGCTGGGGCAAAGAAGTGTTCAGCACCACAGATCAGTATAAATATTGGACCGGCAATACCGAAAGCGGAGGCCAGGCTCCTGCCGGTGTGTACTATTATGTAATTACAGGCACCTGCCAAAATACAACCTACAAGAAAGACGGCTTCCTGCAATTAATTAGGTAGTCTTACAAGTAGAATATAAACCAAAAGACCCCGTTTCGCTTAAAGCAAAACGGGGTCTTTCATTTTACATTTTTTAACCCCAGACTTTCGTTCCTTCTGTGCAATTGGTGCAGATATCAATTCCCTTGCGGGAGTTTAGCAGTGCCTGCCGGAAATTGCGGTAATTGTCATTATTCCACAATTCTTTAAATGATTGGTTCTTTATATTTCCCATGGGGTGCGAAGCATCCTTATCAAAACAGCAGGGTACCACATTCCCATCCCATGTTATTACACAAGAATTCCACATCCGCCAACAATGGTTAAGCAGTTTATTTTTAATGGCATATTTGCCGGAAGCATCTTTCTTATACCTGGAATACTTCTGCTGTTCGGGAATTAGCGGGTTGCCATTTTCATAATCGTAAATCTGCACCGTTTTCAGGCGCACCTCATCTATTCCAATCTCTTTGGCAAGGGCTTTCACCTGCGGTATCTGATATTCATTGGCTTTTACCACTAAAAACTGAAATATTAAATAGGGTGTCTTCGATTTTAACTTCTTCTTCCATTCAGCCACATTCTTTGCCCCTTCCAGCACCTTATCAAGACTGCCACCAATTCTATAAGAAGAATAGGTTTCCTGGGTAGTTCCGTCTATGGATATAATAAGCCTGTCTAACCCCGATTCTACGGTTCTTTTAGCAACATCCGGAGTAAGATAATGCGCATTGGTAGAGGTAGCCGTATATATCCTTTTAGAAGACGCATACTTTACCATTTCCAAAAATTTAGGATTTAGGTACGGTTCCCCTTGAAAATAAAAAGTAAGGTAGGCCAGGTGCGGTGCAAACTCATCTATCACTTCTTTAAAAAAGTCATCTTTCAGCATCCCGGTATCACGGGTAAACTCCCTTAGCCCGCTTGGGCATTGCGGGCAGCGAAGGTTGCAAGAGGTGGTTGGCTCAAAAGAAATACTTATAGGCAATCCCATATGTGCAGGCTTACCGGTAATCCGCGACAGCTGATAGCTGAACAAAACCTTCCCCCCATTCCAAATTTTATAGGCCGAAAGCTTGGAAGCAATATTTAACCCGTCTGTAATCTTTCCCAACAAAATGAATAAATTAGGACAAAGGTAGTACAATGGGGCAAGTTTTCCACAGAGTTGTAACTTTGAGCCGTTATGGCATACAGTATTTCTCAAATTACCAGTACCCTTAAGGCGGAATTAACCTGTGAAACTTCACTGAAAGATACGCCTGTCAACCAATTATTGATTGACAGCCGCACACTTGCCGAACCGAATGGAGTTATGTTTGTAGCGCTTAAAACAAAACATAACGACGGACACCGGTATATTAAAGAACTTTATGGAAAAGGTGTGCGGATATTCCTGGTAAATAAAGAATATGAAAATACCAATGCATATAGCCGAGCTGCTTTTATAAAAGTGCCTGATACACTTTCCGCCCTGCAACAATTAGCAGCTTTTCACAGAAAACAATTTGATATTCCCGTTATTGCCATAACAGGCAGCAATGGGAAAACGATTGTAAAAGAATGGCTTTACCAATTGCTTTCGCCGGATAAAAATATAGTAAAAAGCCCCTTGAGTTATAACTCACAGGTAGGTGTGCCCCTATCCGTTTGGCAAATGGATAGTACCCACCAATTAGGAATATTTGAAGCAGGCATTTCGCAACCGGGGGAAATGGAAAAGCTGGAAAGCATCATCTCACCCGGAATTGGAATATTCACCAATATAGGAGAAGCACACGGAGCCAACTTTAAAGACACCCAGGAAAAAGTGGAAGAAAAGATGAGGCTTTTCAAAAAAGTAAAGACGCTTATTTATTGCCGCGATTATAAAAATATTGACCATGCCCTTAAATACAATGCTACCTATTCGGGACTGCGATTCTTTACCTGGTCGGCCAAAACAGATGCAGATGTCAAGATTAAAAATATTACGCATGGCATAGGAGATACGCAAATAACCGCAATTTTTAAAGAAAACCCGGTAAGCATCACCATACCTTTTTTAGATGACGCATCTATAGAAAACGCTATGAATTGCTGGGCATATATGCTCTTTGCAGGCAATGAAAACACAACGATTGCCGAAAGGATGAACAATTTGCAACCCGTGGCCATGCGCATGGAAATGCTCAAGGGAATGAACAATTGTACTATCATCAACGATTCGTATAATTCAGATATAAATTCTCTTTCAGTCGCATTGAATTTTCTGCACAGGCAGGAACAACATGCAAAAAAAACAATCGTGCTGTCTGATATTACCCAGAGCGGAAAAGAGGAAACGGAATTATATGAAAGAATTGCCGGCATTATTAAAGCAAAGCCGCCCACAAGGCTTATTGGCATTGGAGAGGCAATATCGCGCAATGCAGGCTTATTCCATGTAGAAAAACATTTTTTTGCAAACACGGCAGACTTTTTAAAGCACATTCATGAATTTAATTTCAGGGATGAAGCTATCTTACTGAAAGGTGCCAGGAGTTTTGAGTTCGAAAAAATAAGCAGGGTATTGCAGGAAAAAGCCCATGAAACAGTTATGCTTATTAACCTGGATGCTATAGCCCATAATCTGGCTTATTATCGCTCCCTCTTAAAACCCTCTACCAAAATAATGGCTATGGTAAAAGCCTTTTCCTATGGAAGCGGAAGTTTTGAAATTGCCAATATGTTGCAGTTTCACCGGGCAGATTATCTTGCCGTGGCTTATCCTGATGAAGGGGTTGAGTTACGGAATGCAGGCATATCCCTCCCCATTATGGTAATGAATCCCGAACCGGGCAGTTATGACTTGTTTATCAAATACCGCATGGAGCCGGAGGTGTATAGCTTCCGCACACTGAAAATGGCTGCTGAGGCTGCCTTGCATAGCGGCAGTAATGAAAAACTATCCATACATATTAAATTAGATACCGGTATGCACCGGCTTGGTTTTGCGGAAGAAGATATAGATCAACTTATTTCTACCTTAGCACAAACACCTGCATTAACAGTAAAATCTATATTCTCGCATTTGGCAGCCAGCGGCTCCGATAAGCATAAAGATTTCACACTGTCGCAAATTGAGAAATTCAAAAAGGGAAGCGATAAAATAAGAACGGCCCTCCCCTACCCTGTTATGCTGCATATTCTCAATTCAGCAGGAATAGCCAGGTTTCCCGAAGCCCAGTTTGATATGGTGAGATTAGGCATTGGATTATATGGCGTGGGCAACGATGCTGCAGAACAACGTAAACTGGAGAATGCAGGCATCTTAAAAAGTGTTATCTCTCAAATAATGCATTTGAAAAAAGGCGAGACGGTGGGCTATAACCAACAAGGCATATTGGAAAAGGACAGCACCATTGCGACAGTCGCTATAGGCTATGCGGATGGTATTAGCAGGGAATTCGGCAACGGCAAAGGAAAGATGAAAGTACATGGCAAACTA
>Ga0302186_10003197_pt1 | contig 12127 bp, 8 predicted proteins | sample II_Bog_E1_2_FD_198782 | JGI IMG/M metagenome (GOLD analysis project Ga0302186, IMG submission 198782) | Peat permafrost microbial communities from Stordalen Mire near Abisko, Sweden - II_Bog_E1_1 | ecosystem: Environmental > Terrestrial > Soil > Wetlands > Peat | place: Sweden: Abisko, Stordalen... | reverse complement strand
TTCACCTTAATAGAAAATACAAAATATTAAATAGAAAATGTTTTTTTTTTTCACAAATAAAATTTAAAAATTTATAAGAAATTAAAAAGTAAAAGTGCAAAATTAAAAGAATTTAAGGCAAATTTTAAAAAAATTAAGAAAAGAGTTAAACATATCAAGAAATTTAATTCTTTGATTCGAACAAACTTTTGTTATCAGTGATTAAAAATGATGATTTTTGGCAAAAAAAAAATGTTGTTTTTAATTCTTAAATATTTTTCTTCCTATTTTGTGCAAACTTAATTTTTAGAGACATTTTTTTTTTTTTTTTTTAATAAAAGCAGCAAAATTATTCATAACTCTTCTTTTTTTTCATTAAATTTTTTGTAAATTTTTGGGAAAAACCTTTGTAACTCCTTTCCAATTTGGGCATTTTTTTCCTCTTCTTTATTGTCAGGTTTTTTACTTGCTGCTGAACCATTATTGGAATTTTTGGCCTGAGATTTTTTCGGAACATTTTTATTCGCTGGCTTTTTTTGGCTTGACGTTCCAAGGAATTTATCCATTTCCTATATTTTTTCTCGATAATTCTTTTTAAAAAATTGATTTGTTACATCAGCTGAAAAAAAATCATTTTGGCTGATTTTCACAGAAACATTAATGATATTTGAGTTTTCTCTTGCATTTTCGATCATATTATTTGTGTTATGTTTTTTATCTTCAATAACAGAACCACCAGACAAAAGTCCCTTTTAATAGCATAATTAAATAGAGTCATTAATAAAATTAATACATTCTCTGTACTAAAAATTCTTGATTTGTATCTGTCAATGACTTCCTCACGATGACTAAAAAATTAAAGGATATTTTGAATTAAAAAAACGAAATTTTACTAAAGTTCTTCACAAAAACTTATGTAATCAAACAAAACGGTCTTGTTCAAAGTTTCAACAAAGTTCACAATAAAATTTGGATCTGATGTCATACATTTGATTTCTTTGATCAACGAAGCTTTCTAACAAAAACTCAAGAAGATTTTTTAAATTAATTTTACTTTATTCTGGAAAAAATTTTCAAAATTATCTCGAAGTATCGGACCGATGATTTTTCCAACATCTGAGTTATAATTTTGACAAATCAAAAATTTTTCCTAATCAAATCATTTTTTTATTCTTTATATCAAATGTCAAATTTTACCTCACTGAGCAAAGATGAGGAAGTAGGTTTGATAATATAGACTTTTTCAAAAAGTGTATAAATGAGAAAGAGATATTCAATGGTTTTCGGCCAAAAGCTTGTGTAAATTTTCGTGATGAAAAAAGATTCCTTAGCCATAACATTAGAAGCCAAACTCAAGTTCCATAATAAATCATCGTTGAAAGCGATTTCTTTAGTGACATCAGGACTTGAGCTTCGAAATAATAATTAAGGAAAAAAAAGAGAGAAAATGTTTAGATTTAGAATACGATATCGAGTTGATTAAAGCCATAAAATCCACCCCATCTGGAGCCTCATTTTTTATAGTTTCAATAATTCCATTTAAATTTTCTTGGGTTTTTTTATTCTCCAGCATTTCATAATTTGGGTATTTCTATTATTTTTTTAATACTTACTTAACACATGTTTTCTATTCTACCTCTTTAAAATCAGCTAAATCCATCGTCAAAGATAACGTATCCTGAGGGATAATCCATGCTTTATAATCCATGTCCTTTGAAATTTTAGATATATATTTCTTTGATCATTTAAACTAGGGAAATCTTGCAAAATTCAAAGACATATTCCAAATATCCCAAAGCTTTGCAGCTCATTACAATATAATAAACATTGACAAGGTAATTTGTTGGCTTCAACATTTCCACTTCTGGGTTAAAACTCAAAAGATTTCCCATCTTCTCAAATTTTTAATAAAATTTTAACCTTATAACAGGAACTTTAATGGATTTATGGTCTGAAAAATTCCCCTTTGACTGCTCATTGAGATGCGATTTTTTAAAATTCCTTAATTTCTCTTCACCGTATTTTTCCCTCACCCTGAAGAATGCTTTTTCGTATCTTTGCATCAAATCTGGCTTGATGAATAAATTGGTTTGTTGCGAAACATTTCCAACAGTCCCGAAATTTTTTAACCAAACCCCCTCATTTCTCATATCTTTCATATATTCCACCAAGACAAATTTCTACATTTTCTTGATATTAAACTTTTTTTAAAAAATGCTAGAACCTCTTTTTTTTCTTCTTCTCTGCCAAAATAAGCTTTTCGTTTAAAAGGTTTTTGAGGTGCCTCTCGTTTTGAAGTGTATTCTGATTCAGTATACTTCCATGATATAGGGCTCATGTTTGGGAGATCATAGGAGGCTTTATAATAAGGGTTATCATCAGAAAAAAGATCAGATTTTTGCATAATTTTCTAATATAATTTAATTTTTTGAGTCTGAAAATTTCGCAATTGTGAAATTTTATGAGGCAGATTTTCTCTTGATAAAATTATAAATTTATTTAAATATGAATTAATTTTTTATTTCCATTTATTTGATCTCCGATTCCATTTCTTCCACCCCCTGCAACATGTATATATCTGGTGAATCTTCGTTTAAAGTTTTCCGAATCTCTGTGTTCGTGGTTTTCGAATTTAACGGTGCTCCCTTCTTATCATCTAAATGCCTTAATATAAAAACTGTCACCACTGCAAATACCAAACTTATAATCATAAAATTCACACTCCATTCATACCCGCCCTTATAACTCAAAGTTGTATCATGTATAATTCCTATAAAAAGAGAGGCAATCACCAAAACGATATTTAAGGAGGAATACACTATCCCAAACCCAATGCCTTGCTTTTGCTCCTCCACAACCAAAGGCACACATGACCAAAATACCGCAGCGAAAATCGCGAAGAACACACCAATCAAAAACAAAGACAAACTGACCCAAATTTTATGACAATCTGCTGGCAAGGTATTCAAGAGAACATGAGGAGCGATCAAAAAAATTATTGCAAATAACATCAAGTTCAACCTCCTTCCTGTTTTATCAATAATGATCCCAAAAATCGGTGTCAGAAATGCACTCACCATATAAACAATCGTAAGCAGGTCCCCTGCGCTTTGAGGCGTGTATCCAAATAAAGTACAAAGCAAATCGTTGCCATTATCAACAAATGCGAAATATGATGTATAAGCGAAAATGCAATTCAATGCCAAAACCCAGAAAATTGAACTGAATTTCCTCAACTCCTGAATGGTAAGCTTCTTCTCCTGATGTGACAGGGACACGTCCTGAATATATTCATCCACCCCATTTTCTTTTATGAATGGCTGATACTTTTTATCCAGGTAAATAATAACCAAACATGCCACTAACCCTGCTAGACAAAAAAAAGTACCCACCAATAAGGGATAGAAATAGTTCTCCCCTCCGAGTTTCATAACTTTCGGAGTGATCACACTGGTCAAAGCAGTTCCTATTCTACAAGAAGCAAAACTCAATCCTAATGCCATGGTCAGTTCCTTATCAAAAAACCAAATTGAGATGACCACATCTTCACAAACCTCCACGCAAAGTGCACCCCACCCGAACACAAACCTGCCTATCAACATCAACCAATAGAGTTCCATAGCGCCTCCAAACATGAAAATTATATGACCAAATGTCTGAATAAGACAGAAGAGGAAAAGACCCCACCTGATCCCAATCCGATCACTGATTAACCCCGAAAGGAACGGCAGAATGAACAAATATGCGAAGATGCTATAGAACATGTTATATTCTGTGCCAGACAAATTCAGATTGCCGCTTTGAAAATACTTCTGTAAGGCTTGTGCCGAATCCATGCAAAAAAACTTGGAAATCTGCATGAAACAATCACACATTGAAATCACCCAGCGAAGTTTGATATATTTTTGTCTATGAAATGCCTTGAGATCATTTACATTTTCCGGATCCAAGGAAGTTTTGAAGGTTTTCACAGCTTCTATCTCCATATTGAGTTTAGGGTTTTCTTTTCCTTCTTTTTTTTTGGGAAAAGGTTTTTGGGACGGAGCTTGAAGGAGAGGGATAGAATTTTCTGAATTTCCCTTTAGAGAACAAGAATAGGGCTCACCTGGAAGGTGGTCGGAGAACTTGCGCACAAAGATCTTGGGGAAAGGTTTTTTGTTCATTGGGACGTAAACAGGGTGAAAGGGAATTAAATAATTTAAATAATTTTTTATATATTTCCAACAAAAAATGTTTTTATGGAAAAGAATAAAGGGGATGGTTTGACAGGAGATTAACCTATGAAGCAAATTCCTTGTGCTGCCCTTTTTTTTTGTTAATTTTTTTTAATAAAAGTGACATTTTGAAAATTTTGATAAGAAATTAAAGTGGAGGAAAATAAAATTTTTTGAAAATGTTATTAGAAAAATACATTTTTTCGTTGTTTTTTTAATTTTTTCAATGTTTTCTAGTCTAAACATTTTATCATGTGATTTTTCTGATTCAAACGATGTTATCATGGCGTCAATGAAACTATTAGTCTTTAATGATTTTTCGTGGATAAGTCTATAAAGTCTTATAAAATTTAAAAAAACAAAAATAATCTGATATAATTCCAAGCCTAAAACTATCTAAGAAATTTCACAATTATCTTTCCTCCCTATGCAGAATTCTGGAGACCTGTCTCAAGAATTTCCAGCTCTTCCAAAAAAATCATGCTCCAATTCTTTCCTTCATTCAAAAAACTCCCCTTTTTCAAAGTTCCATCCACATCTCCAGCAAAGCCCGGAATTTTCATCAAACGTGCAGTTCTTCCCCATTCAGGTTTCTTCCATGAAGCTGCAAGTAATTTTTATTTCTCGTTTTGTCTGGGGCCTAATATTTTGCTTTCTTTTCATTTCCCTTCTGGAAATAGATCACAATCCGGCTAACGATCCAATTGATCGAAACTTATAGAAGATGTAATCCAACGTTTTCTTACGATATCAAGAAGAACCCAAAACGGACTTTGACGAACCCAAGCGAAGGTTGCAAGATTTTCTTATAATTAGAAAGAAAAACATATTAAAATAAAAAAAATTTCAAGGGGTGTTCAACGACGGTTATGATAATGAATTCAATGATTATATTCTCAAAGTCAACGATTCCATTCTATCGTTCAATAAACAAGATCAGTCACTCAAATCCGAGTACATCATCATTGATTTATTAGGAAAAGGCACCTTCGGACAAGTGGTGAAATGTGTCGAGCGGCTAACGAACAAATTATGTGCCATCAAGGTCATAAAAAACAAGCCAGCCTATTTCAGCCAGGGCAAAACCGAGATTTCGATCCTCAAAATGCTCAACCAAAGCGAAAAAGGCAACACCGTCTCACGGATTGTGAAACTTCATGATTTTTTCTCCTTTCGGAAACATCTGTTCTTAGCCTTTGAACTTCTGGACATTTCCTTATATGACCTTCTCAAAATCAGTGAATTCAACGGGTTCCCCATCAGCGACATCAGCACCTTCGCCAAACAAATCCTCGAGGCTCTCATCATCGCCGAAAAATCAAAAATCATACATTGCGACCTAAAGCCGGAGAACATTTTATTTGTGAGGTATAAACATTTTAAAAAAAAAATTGAGAAAAAAAAAGTTCATTATAAATTTTTTTTTTATGACAAAACAAGCAAAATCTCCCAAGACCTCAAAGTCATTGACTTCGGCTCGTCTTGTTTCAAAGATAAAAGACCTTATATTTACATCCAGTCTAGATTTTATAGAGCGCCTGAAGTCATTCTAGGGGGAAAATATTCTCTAGGGATTGATCTGTGGTCCTTGGGCTGCATATGCAGTGAATTGTTCTTAGGATTGCCTTTGTTCCCAGGGAACTCACAATATGACCAAATAAAGAGAATTATGGAACTTTTAGGGTAAATTCCAGAATTTTAAATATTTTGACAGTTTTTGTTAAATGTTTCGCTCTGGAAAAAAAGACAACCGTCTAAGGAACTTATTGAAAACTCTCGATTCAAAAATAAGTATTTTTACCAAAAAAACGACGAATATGTTTTTAAAACCGTGATGGAATATGAGACGGTGCATTTAATTTTAAAATTTTTTGATTGTTGTCATTCTTAAAAAGCTTTTAAAAGGATGAAAATATAGTTCTGCCACCTTCGAAAAAATATTTTACTTTGCAAAGACTCGAAGATTTGAAAACGTATTATCATAATTCGAAATACAGAAGTAATGGTAAGTTTTCTTTTTATAATTGATTTTTTCTCTCCTAAATTTTATTCAAATTTTATCAAAAACCTTAAAATAAGATAAAATAAGTTTATTTTCTTTATATTTCACAGTTGAGGCCAAGCAAGAATTTGAAAATTTCGAGGTTTTTCTTGATTTCATAAAGAAACTTCTGGAACTAAATCCGAATGAAAGGTGGTCAGCCAGCATGGCCATCAATCATCCTTTCATAAAATTATATCCGAAATATTCTGAACAATCGAAAACCATAAAAAAGGATTCCAATAATGATTATGATGAGACTGAAGAGGATGAAGAAAAGGAGTTGATGCAAATAAACAAAACCATGTGCCAAGACACCAGATCCAGTAGTCCTCCATCAAAGCAGGATGTGTCCTCTACGAAACTAAGTCAGAACACTCAAAAAGAGGATAATAAGAAAAAGATGAAAAAAAATCATGTAAGAAATTGGAATTCCTACACTGAATTCAAGGTATCAAATGAATTTGATGATCCACCATTTTTGGCTCAATTTGATGGGTTGAAATTAAACCCCAACTTGAATTACAACCCTAATGAAAATACAAATACGATGTATTATCAGAACCAGGAAAATCAAGGGGGGAACATTTGGCAATCTGGGTATGGACAACAACAAAATGAGGCTAACGTGCAAAATTTATATTACCAATTGTTCAAAAATAACAACAACATGCAAGGTGCCGATAATTCGAATCTTGGTAATATGTGTTTAAATTGGAAAAATCAACAGAATGTCGTTGAAGAATCAAAAAATGTTGAAGGATCGCACAATCCAGGGAATAAACAATTGCAAGACGCTTTGGTAAATGCCTTAGGAATTCAGGGAAATTCGCAAAATATTGGAAGTACACAAAATAAAAAAAAACCACAACAAGCAACTTTGGGAAATGATCCAATAAATTTGAAAAATACACAAAATAACATGCAAAATAATGCTGGTAACATAAGCATGAACGATTTTATTAATATGCAAAATATGTTCATGATGCAACAAAACATGCCAGGACCACAAAACTCAAATATTCAAAACCAGAATAATGCGAACTTACCAAATTTTTATAATTTTCCTGCTCAAAGACAACAATTTGGTCAATTTCAAAACCCAGAAATTTTTCAACAAGGACAAGATTTTAATATGCAAAATTTTTACAACATGTCAAATATGCAAAATGTCCCAAATATGCAAAATGTTCCAAATATGCAAAACGTCCAAAATATGCAAAACGTCCAAAATATGCAAAACGTCCAAAATATGCAAAACGTCCAAAACCCAAGTATGCAAAATGTCTCAAATATTCAAAATGTCCCAAACATGCAAAATTTCCCAAATATGAAAAATGCCCAAAATTTCCAAAATTTCCAAAATATGCAAAATATGCAAAATGTGCAAAATTTCCCAAATATGCAAAATTTACAAGATGTTAACTATCTCAATATGCTCTATTATAAAAACATGCAATATCCTTCAAATAACCAATATTTTCCCAATGTTCAATATCCTCCAAATATGCAACAACAACTCCCAACAAACATGCAACAAAATCCATCCCAACATCAAAATAGATACCCTCCTCAATATATGATGAATAATTTTCAAAACGATCAAAATTCAGCCAATTTCTCCGCCATTGCTCAAAACCATCAGTCGAATTTACCTCAGAACATGCAAACTTTCCAAAATCAAAACGATCCGAAATCTTTTCAGAATCCCTATTTTCAAATGCAAAACAACCCAAATTTTAAACCAGAACCACCTTTTCAGACTTATCAAGGCGACCCCACCTCAAATCTAATGGAAGATTCCAAGGAAAATCATGAAAAATTATTGAATTTCGGTAACAGGAACCGAGGTTTCCAAGCGTTAAACTATCAAGTTCCGAATAAAATTACAGAACAGGAAGAAGATGGATTCACACCAAACATCGAATATATGAATCAGTTCCAGACTGGGCAAAGACCCGCACAACAATCGAGATTTTACTCTAACAATCAAGGACCAATGGAAGAAGGCAACACGCAATTTTTTAACCAAGGATTATTTTTCAAAAGTTTTATTATATTGACTTTTTTTGGAAATAACCATTTTTTTCTAGATTCAAAAAAATTAAGGAAAAGATGCAAAAGCGAAAAAGGATCCTTCACACAGAAAACCGAATTGGAAAACATCGAAAATCCATTGTTTCTTAATGAAGGAAACAAAGATCCAGCTATCAAGAAGGACTCCTCCAAACCGGTTCCGGCCAAGGAATACAAATTATTTGAAAAATAATTTAAACAAATTAAAACAGCGCAAATTAATAAAAATTCATTTTTCCATATTTCTTTGCATTATTTAAAGTTTTTTTAAAAACAGCCTCAAAATAAAAAATATCTGAAATGTCCTACCTAAAAAACAATCTGAAAAACAAACTCAACAAATTCTCTGAATCCAAACCCTCCGCCGTTTATATTTTTGGCTCTTCTCCTGACAATTCCCTCGTTTCAAAATGTTTCAACATCCATTCGCTTTCTCGTCGCATTAAGCAACAAATCGAAATTCTGAAAAAAACTGCTAACACTCTTAACCTATCCAGTATCTCTGCCAATCAAATTTACCAAATTGACAGCATTTTTATCATTAATAAACATGCAGATCTCCCAAATGCAGGTCCAGAAGGACAGAATTGGTTTTTGGAGGGCAAAGATCTCTCGGATTACAAAGCTTATATAAACCCAGTCATCACTCATATTAAGAAAGAAGTGGAGAGAGATTATGAGCTGTGTGCAAGTTACCCCTTTTTAAAGGTTTGGACCTGGAGGTTTAAGGAAATAAAAGTGAATTATTATAATGAAAAATTTGAGGAGACCACAGAAGTGTTAAAAAATTTTAAGGGCAGGGTGTTCCAACATGAATATGATCATATTCAAGGAGTTGACCTATTGGATTGGAGAGTCTGTCAAGGAGAAATTGAAATCAGGAGTGATGCTAGCAAAGAATATTTAAATTTTCAGAAAGCGTTGATGAGATATCATAAGGTTGTGGCAGAAATAAAAAAAAGCTTTCCAGAAACATTGAATTATTACAAAAATGAAATTAATTTCAAAGTGCTTGAAGAAGAAGAAAATGGGGTGAAATGGTACAAATATGATGAGAAGGCTTTCAGGAATCAACCACCTTGGTCCAAAGAGCCTGAAATCATGAAGGCTTTGCAACAATCTGCGGAAATTGACTTCAATTTAATTTATGTAATTATTTTTAAAGTTTTAAAAGTAGGGTTGGGGGGGGGGGGAGGTGCGGGTTATAGAGTAAAATTTTTGCATATTTTATTTTAATTGTTCTTAAAAAGGAAAAAATGAAAAAAGAATATGGTGGTCTAAATGTGAATAAAATGAAGAAAATTTTCAGTGAAGGTGATGCAGGTGATGTTGGATTATAATATTTTAAGAAGATTTTCAGTGATCCTGGGTTCTATTTATCTAAAAAAATATATTTACGTTAAAAAATTATTCATTCAACTCTATAAAGAGTTTGGAAAAATGGGTTTGTGTAGTGCCATTATTTCATAGGTCTGAGCATCATACCGGTTCTTCTATGGTCTTGCCCGTTTCTGCTTTTGAGCGTTTCTATATAAAGAATACATACTTCAAGGTTAGTCTTCAACTTCTTAACCATACTCCTTAACTTTTCAATATTTTTGGCATCCACCTTTTGTTTGATTTCATTATGGCTCATTTTAAAAATTTCCCTATGCATATCTAGATTTTCTTCTTCTGACTTCGAATGAAACTCATGGAAATTTATCAAATTCCTATTTCTTGACAAATGACTAATCAAATGCATTTTTTTCTCAAAGACCATCGTTCTATCCATTAGGTATAACTCTCTATTTCCAACCATGAATTTTCTTAGAATCGAGTTCCTTTTATTCATCCTTGGAATCTGTGGTCTATTTTGTAAATTTTCGTTGCTTTTTTCAAATCTTTTCTTCATGAAAATATTCATTTCCAACTGACATTTCTTATCTTTTTTGTCCAAAATTCTCGGTTTCATCTCAGAAAAAAGCAGTTCTTCCTCATCTTCACTGCTTTCCTTTGATAAATTCAGCAAATTATCTTCTGAACTTCTGGCCTGATTCGCTAGCATCGTCTTAATTTTCAAGATACCTAACTCCCGAGCCATTGATTCCTTAGGTTCCCTATCCCCTTCTAGCATTTTCAAATGGTAAAAATTGGCCTTATCAATCTCGTTTAGATAATAGAAACACAATCCAATTTCATCATAAGCCAGAAATTCATATTGTTCGTTGTTTAAAAACCAAGCCATGTCGAGCATTCTGAGGAAATGTTTCAAAGCTAGTCGTGTTATCTTGAGTTTACGGTAAAATTTACCCATCCTCTTATGCAAGGTCATCATTAATTGTGGTAAATTGTTGTTTTTCGCCATAAAAAATGCTGTTTTGTTCAGGTTGCGTGCGTTACCATATTCATTGTAAAGATTCAACATTTTGGAGAAATATTTCATTAGATATACGGACACCTCATGTTTTGGAAATTTTGCTGCAGTTTCAATGAAAAACTTCATATGTTTTACTGTTTCATTTATATCAGAAGGGTTAGAACAAAATTCCTTGATATCATTGAACATATCATAAACATTCAGCAATATTGATCCCTGAAGCGGCTTGTTATCAGTGGCCAAAACAATGATCGTTGAAGCCAAAAGGAATTTTTTGCGCTTCAAAAGTTTTTGGTCAACGAAAAATTGAAACGGCATCCTTTTTTCCTCCATTTGATTAATGTAATAGAAAATGGTTTTCTTTTGAACTCGTTCGGAATTGCCAAGGATCTTTGTTTGATCAATGGTTAATTTCCCATTGTCATCCAACCAATCTTTAATGAGTTGATCGGCTTTGGAAAAGGTGGATTTCCGGATGCGAGGGTGGTTTTCTATTTTCCGAAGATTCTCTGGCTCTTCTAAGACAGGTTGGTATATGATTTCCAAATTACGACTTGGAGACTTTTTTATCTTTGGGATCTTGGGAGTTTTGTTTTCACAGATTTCTGAATGGTCACTGAGCTTTCTTTTTTGGATTTCGGTTTTATTGAGAATTTTTGATGTCGTTTCATGCCTCAAATTGTGTTTTAAGGTCAAATTTTGGTTCAAAAGTTTCAAACTGTTGTTGGTTATGAGAATTTCAGGCCCTTTGCTAAATTGTGGTAGATAATGTCTAGGGTTCCCATTTTTATTCTTTGGATGGCTGCTTGTAAGTCCACTGGTTTTTGAAGAGGATTCATCAGATTCAAAAAAACTTATAGCTTTTGGCTTAACACCATTGGTGCCACTTTCACAAATGTCGTTAATAATTGAGGATCTCTTGTTGTTGGATGTTTCATCCATGAAAAGAAAGCTCGAAAAATTTTTGGATGCAAGGTAATTTATGGAGTTAAATCTGGAATCTTCAGGCAAGAGATGCTTTAGTTTTTTTGCGGCTTTGGAAGGGTGATTGAGGGAAATTGTCGGAAGGTTTTGGAGATAGGGAAGCTCTTGAAGGAGGGGGGTAAATGAAAGAGAGGAAATAGATTCATTGGCCTTGCGGGAACGGTAATGGATTTCTTTGTTAACATTTGTATAAATTTTAAGGTCACGCTTCTTCATTGTTGAAAATTTTTATTAATGTAGTGAATGAGATGCTATTGATTTTCGACTTTTTGACTTATCAGTTGAGCACAAATATAGCTTTTTATTTTGTTTGATTGAATTTTATTTTTGTTTAGAAAGAAAAAAAATTATCATTTCAAAAAGAAATTTAAAATTATTATTTTTGATATTAATTTAAATAAAAAATAAATTATGAAATTCTGTCGAGAAGAGTGATTAATGAATTTATTATTTAATTAATTATGATTTGAAAAA
>Ga0302186_10003195_pt1 | contig 12144 bp, 8 predicted proteins | sample II_Bog_E1_2_FD_198782 | JGI IMG/M metagenome (GOLD analysis project Ga0302186, IMG submission 198782) | Peat permafrost microbial communities from Stordalen Mire near Abisko, Sweden - II_Bog_E1_1 | ecosystem: Environmental > Terrestrial > Soil > Wetlands > Peat | place: Sweden: Abisko, Stordalen... | reverse complement strand
GCCCCAGGAGACTGGTCTGAGTTATTGCTTTTATAAAAAGATTTTTTTTGATTAAAGATTTTGCAAAGATTGAATGAGTTTAGTCTTGAAGAGTTTGGGTTCTTGTGTCGTGGAATGGTGAATTTACCGATGTTTGATCTTTCCAAAAACTTGGATTATTCAAAACAAATTTTCGATTATATTGACGAAAAAATAGAAAAAATTGACAATTTGTTTGTTTTGCAGGGAATTAATTTATTTTTAAGTTTAAACCCTAATGAAAAAACGAAAGCATTACTTCAGAAATCCTTTGATGTCTTAACAAAAAAACAGGCACTTATCGATGATCTCGATGAAAAAGTACTTGATTTTATTTTTTATGGTTAAAATTTTTAAAATGCTAGGATATCATGGATCTATGTTATTTTTATTCTGGCTTTTTAGATAATGATAAGAAAAATGAGGTGTTTTCACTAAAAATGAGGAGTTTTTTTGAAATCATTAATAATAAAACATTGAATTATATTGATAAATTTAGTTTTGACGTAATTTTCAATATTTTTCATTAAATCATTGTTGTTTTTAGGAAGTAGGCTCGCTTTTCATTTTTTTCACAAAAATGAAATTTCTTCCTAAAGAATTAACCTTAAATTTGAGGAAAAAAATGTTGGATTCGTTGAAAGACTACGAGCGTTTTCATGATTTCTCTCTAACAAAAACTTCAGTTTCACTAGTTTATTATGATTTCTATCTGAAACATAAAGATTTCAAATTTCCTATCAATGATTTCTTTGAAAACATGGTGATTTTTTCACTTTTTCCAATGTAATTGACAAATAAATAAAATTTTCAACCATTTTTTTAGTTTTCTATTCAAATCCACAAGTCCGAAATACATCCCGTATGCTGAAATCGGCAAAATCATTGCCAATTTTATGTATAAAATCAAAGAAAAATGGTTGGTTAGTTCTTTATTTTCATTGGCAAGTGTGAAATTTGGGAATACTGAACTTTTTGAGAAAAGCATTTTTTATTTAATTGAGGGCAACAAGTCTGAAAATCTGGTGAGTTTGACATATTTGGCATTTATCGCTGATATGTTGCAATTGACAATTTCAAGTAGAAATCTAGTGAAAGAGACATTAATAAAAGTCTATCAGAAATATCTGATCCAAAATAAATTCATCGATCCTGCCATAGCAATGCGATTGATTTATATTTTCAATACAATTTATAAAGAAGAAAAAGTGAATTTGAAGGAAATGTTGAGAAAGATAACTAATTATCTTGAATATTTTTCATTTGAAAGTCTCATTTTGATAGGCTGGTCATTTGCACAGGTTGAAAAAACAAAGGAAAATGAACAATTCTTAAAAGAATTGAATGAGTTCTTGAAAAAGAAGGCAAATCTTGAAGATTTAAAATCTAAATCTTATGTTTTATGTCTTTGCAACCAATTTCAACTGCTAAATCATTTGGATTTTATGGATTTCTCAACAGAAAAAACGCTTTTTCAGAAATTCTATAAAAATATTGAAGAAAGCATCGAAGAACTTGAATTTTACAAAGGAACACGTTTTTTAACTAAAATAATTAAAACGGAAATTCTGGAAACTTTGGCTGAGGAAGGAATTATCAAAGAAATCGATTTTTTGACCAATTCTTTGATAAAAGTTGATTTTGTGTTGAATATTGCAAAAAAAGTGATTTTAATATGTTCTGAAGAAAAATATTTCGTGAATTTTGAAGGAAAGAGTAAATTGAAGCCTTTTTTTCAAAATGAGGTTGAAATTTTGGAAAAAAATGAAGGATTTGAGGTTTTGATGATTTCCTCGAAGGAGTATTTGGAAGTGGGAATGGAATTTAAAAAAATTGAGGAAGAAAAAAAATCAAAAAGGCAGTTTTTGAAAAAAATCTTAAAAATATAATATTGGAACTTGGAAGAAAATAAATTAAAATCAAATTTATTTTTAAAACAAAAATTTTTAAAAATATTTATAAAAAATAAACAAAATAAAAAATTGCATTTCAATAGGTGCTTTAGTAGTAATGGTTTTTTTTAATTTTAATTTCTTGTTTTCATGAGCAAAAGAGAAGAAAAAGAAAAAAATAGATCATATTAATAAAAAAATCATAATTTCTCAAAATTTTTAGACATTTTTTAAAAAAATGGTTTTAATTTCCTCTCTCTCTCTCTCTATCTTCATAATTAATTAAAAATAAATAAATAATAACTCAAATTCTTATTCTAAATTCTGATTAATCATCCCCAATTTCCGCTCCCTAGCTGATATTTCATTAAGTGCCAACTTGCAATTTTTAGTCATAGAAATAATAATTTGTAAGGCCAAACAACACATAACAATGGTAAGAATGACTAGCATCAGAACTAAAATGCACCTTTTGCCTAATTCATTATCCGAGAAATAAAGTGAATTTTTGATTTTCGATAATACTTCAACAATCGTATATTTAATCGAAGAAATATCATCGGCTTTATTTTCTCTTCCTTTCTTGCTTTCATTCCCATTTATTATGATCGGATTGGAAAAAATAAACGTTTCTTGGTTTAAATTTTGAATGTTAGAGCTTTCATTTTTAAGTTCATCTTGTGAATCTTTTAAAGCGACAAAAAGAAACTTTCTTAGGGGTTCTTTTGCCAAGAAGGAAACATTCAAATTTAGATTTCCATTGAAATTTTCATGATTTGGGAATATAATATTTGCGTTTGGGGAATTAAGAGTGAGGCACAACTTAAATAAAATCGAGACAATAAGTATAGAATGACAAAGCATTGATTTGGATTACAAAAAAATTAGGGAAGGGGAGTCTTCATTGTTAGTCTTAATAAGTATCCGTTTTTTTTGCTTATCGTTTCTAAAAAAAAAAATTCAAATAATTATCTAAAATATAGTTTATGTTTTTCTCGACTTTTTTTAAAGATAGACACATTTATAACTAAAAAACATGAGTTGTCTCAATATTTGTTCGGATTCTTTTCACCTTTCTCCAATATTTGAATAATAAATAATAAAATTTTAGACTTCTTTTCAAAGATTTTGAAAAACACCAATTTAAATTTTGACCTAGCCATTTATATTTTTTTCTAAAACTACTACTCAAATTTAGTGGAGTGGGTGAACTAAAGAGTGGGGAAACTAAAGAGTAATTCTCTTTTCTGTAATTTGTTGCGAAATTATATATAAAAAATGACAACTGTTTTATTCATTTTTCTTTTTTGCAATTAATAAAGATAAAATTAAAAAAATTATGAAATCTCAAGTAAAAAACAACATCCTTACGAAAGATCTTTTGATTCACTCTCCTTTTGACTTGGATCAGGAAATAGAAAAACTTGATATTCTTGTTATTCTCCCCTTCTTTATAAAAATGATTTAAAATTTCTTAATATTAATAGATCAATGAAATTTTAATCGAGCATGAAGATGTTCAAGAAATTACAGAGACTTTATTAGAAAAAACAGATCTCTTTAACAAATCGATGGACCAATTTTTGGAAAAAGTGTCTGCGCCCTTTGTATAATAATATTGCTAGTTCTAAAAACCAAAATATTTTCTTATATTTGAAGAACGAGCAACAAATAAATAAAATCACGTTGATCTGTCGAAAAGCAAACGAAAATGAAAACTTTCAACTGTTATTATATCATCAAAAAATTCATAACAATCACCCCAAGATTTTTTTCAAAAAACTCTGTAATATCGAAGGAATTCACGGTGATGAAGATCATATTGAAACAGATCATGTTGCCATTTTTTTTTTCATGAGAAAAAACTAAAAATATAATTAAATTAAATAGGATGATTTCGAAAATGATAACAAAACCATGAAAAAAAAGAAAGGCGAAGAGATAAAGAAAGAAAAAATCAAGGAATTAACACCATTGGAAAGTCCACCGAGAATAATTGAAATTGATAAAAATGCGAAATTAATGCAAGAGGTCAAAGGCCTAATTAAAGAATCGAGATTTCATTTCATTGATCATAATATTGATAAAGTAAACTAAGAAAATGAAAGTTGATAAAATAACATTAGGTCATAGCCATTTAAAATTTTTCAAAAACTGAACAATCTTAGAGAAAAATATGAGCTTGACCCTAAATTAGGAAAGGTTTTATTTTAAATAACACAAATAAAAATTTACCCAAATTTTTAAGTTTTTTAATCAAATATTCGAAGAAAATGCCTCTCATTTTGCTGAAGTAAAGACGGAGTTTGATTATTTGGGGATGTTATTAAAGGAAACAGAAGCGACTGTTCATTTTTCTACTTTATTTAATTCATATAAGATATAAATAGGATTGGATTCATGAAAAAACTAAAGGGAAAATTCATGTTTATTACAAAATTCCTCATGGAGGAACCCCTACCTGTTCATTAAAATTTGAAGCTGAATTAGATGTTCCCATTAGAAATTTATCTTCTATAATTTATGAATGTGATTTAATGCATTTATGGGTGCCTTTTTGCAAAATATCTCGAACTGTAAGAAAAGCTTGAATTTATAAAAAATATGTAGTTTTCTTAAAAAGGTTAAAAACATTAATAACACTTGCAAAGCTTTTTACACTGAAATGGACTTGCCTTTCATTTCAAACAGAGAAGTTTATTGTGTGGGTTATGGAATCAATAGATTAGAAGAAAATGGAACAATTCTAATAGTAGCTCGATCAATAGATCAAGTTTTTTAAAAAAATGAAAATTTTATAAAAAAAAAAAAAATTTTGTTAGGATTTTGAATTTTTGAAAAAAAATGATATCAGCATTCCTGATAAAACAAAGTTGGTCAGAATGGATATGAACTTTTTTATTACTGAAGTTATTCCAATCAAGGAAAATCAAATAAAAGTGAAAATGATCTCGAATGTTAACCCGAAATTGAAAGTCATTCCTTATTCCATCATTAATTTTTTCACGAGGAAAGTAACTTTTTAGCAAAAATTTGATTTTAATTTTTTTTTAAAGTTTGGAATAAAAATTTTTGAGACTCTTGTGAGCAAGGCAACCAAAAACTTTGATAAAAGCCCTTGGTTTAAAGCTGCTGCACTTGAAGCGAACCAGGACTTTTACAAATGGCTCGAAACTTCAATTCTTCCTTTTTTAAAAAAATAAAAATAAAAGTAATCAAAATGAAATTGCATTAAAAAACTTTCTTTTTAAATTCGCACTTAGAAATTTCTTATTTGATGAATGAAATTTAAATAATGATTAAATTTTATTTTTTTCGTTATTTTCTCGCTATTTTTCTTATCTAGAGAATTTGAATTCAAATTTCATAATATTAATAAAAATCAAATTTCATAATTAGATAATTCGAAATAATTTTAGAAAATTTTTATTTCTCCATTTTACCTGGATAAATTTTCTTATTTTTCCTATTTTGGTACCATCTCAACATTTTGTGACCAGCTTGAACCAGAAAAACCATGATAGAAAATATATATAAAACTCCAATGGTAATCAACACAATAGTATTTCCATAGCATATTAACCATCCATTAATCATTCTCTCAGTATAATCATCAGTCCCTTCCAATTCTGATGAATACAATAATAAAGCTCCAGTAATTCCAACCATTATCCCTATCTCAATTATCACATTACAAACAAACAAAAATAAACTTTTAAATGGTTGTAAACACAAAATATAAGCCAAATACATCAAATTAAAACTGAAATAAAACACAATCAAAAATAAAGTTTGCCCATGTGCCATAACAACAAAAAAAGGTAAAATTATGTACCTCCACATCAAAAGCAAAATGTAAATTTTTTGGGTTCTGGAAACTTGTTGATAATCACACAGCAAAATCTTAATTGTTTCTTTAATTCCTTGTTCGTTTCCAATTTCTGTTGATTTTTCTGGGTTTTCAATGTTTTGGTTGATATTTTCTTTGTTATTCTCAGTGAAGGAACTTTTTTTTTGATCCATGACAGTTGAACCATCTTTAATCCAATTCGCGACAGTTGAACCATCTTTAACCCAATTCGCTTGATCGAAAGAAAATTCTCCAGCATTATCATTATCCCACCAAATTTGGTTTTTCAAATGAGTTCTGGTAGGAGGGGGCATAATAGATGGAGAAGTAGGGGGCATAATAGATCGAGATGTCTCTGATAGACGACCAGAATCTTTAAGAATTGAATTTGAATCGTTTTTAGATTCTTGGAATACATTAGGAAGAATTGGAATAATTTTTTTGGGTGAGTCTACTATAATAATGATTTTAAATAAGAGATATTGGACCATGATGGTTATTATAAAAAATGACAAAGAAGTAAGAAAGCTCAAAACTCCAATTGATGAAGCAAAAGTGTAATATCTCAAATTCAGAAAACAGTAAAATGATAAATCCATTAAATAGCTCAAATAAAACATCAGAACTAAATTCAAATAAAATAATTTTATTAATTCTTTTAAAATTTTCGCTAAAGTCCGATGTGTTTTAGCTATTGAGATGGACAATACTTTCAAAAAAATAGCAATTCCCAAAAAAATCACTATTTGTAAAAACTTATCTTTCCCATTCGCAAAAAAATTAGCAAAAATACCATATTCCTTCTGCCAAACAAGAGGTATTTCATCTATATTTTCGTTATCATCAGAATTTTGAAATAGTTTAATCCCACTTAAATCCAGTTGAAAAACCAGAAGAGCTGGAGGAGAATAATTAATTGAAAGGTATCTGAGATATTTAATAATTTTGGTAGCAGCCAAGCCTGAAAATGAAACAGATCCCATATTAAGAACCCCAGCAATGGTCGCCAGAGCTCCAAAGGAATTTGAAAAGAAATTTTGTGCATTTAGAAAAGTCTTCATTTGGGATTGATCAGAAGGATTCAATATAAAATAGTCAATTAAATTAACAGTAACATTGTTTTTAGTTAGACGATATGAGGGATGAAGAATTATATAACCCGGAAGATCAAAATGTATAGTTAATAGAGGGTCGTTCATCAGAGTTTTTTTTAGAATTAAACCCACATTATAATTCAATGTTGAATTTGTTTGGTTTATTGTATAATTGAAATCAGTTATTTCTAGATTGTCGATGATAATATTGGTAATATTTGGCATAATATCAAAGAAATCAGTAAAATTGTCAGAAAAACTAAGATTAAATGTGCAGTTTTCAGATGAAATATAGGATAAACTTGGAATCACGTAAATTAATTCTTCAGCTGCTGCACTATTACTGAGTAAATATGGAGGTACATCAATCGAAACTTGAGTTTCAGTAAGATTGAAAGGATTTTCATCAATCGGATATAAATTCACCACTAATGTTGTTGTGTTTAAACTGTCATTGTTGAAATTAACAATAATTTCCCAATTTGGAGTTGAATTAAATTGATAATACCTGAAATTGATTGTATAGGCTCCATCTTCTGCATTTTCTAACGAAACATTCTCAGAAGTGCCGTTATTCGTCAAGTTGTTGAAAAAATTTGTCCAGGTATCGTTAAAAGTTAAAAAATATAAGTTTGTGATATTTGGATCGCTGTAGAGAATAGGTTGAACATGTTTTTCCTCGATACAGATCTGTTCAGAACTTAAATAGAATAGGTTTTCACATTCAATGCATTGTGGAAATGTCTCACACATATAACATCCAAATGCACAAGTTAATATTTTTCCATCCGTCGTGCTAATAAATTGTCCGGTTGGCGACACGTCTGAACAATTAAAATAAACTGAGTTTAGAAAATAGCCTACGGTGCAATTAGTGCATGTAGAAGAATCAACACAAATATCACAATTAGTAGGGCAGGGTTTACAAATTCTATCTTTAGTTTCAGCATAGAAATTAGTTATGCAATTACTTAAACAAGAATTTTCAATTAAGAAATTCGGACTTGAACATGACAAACAATGACCTGAACCTGCAGCTGAACATGTCAAACATGAAACATCACACATTTTACATTGTTTAGTAGTAGTATCCAGATATTGACTTGAATTACAAGCTTTGACACAAGTATGTGTAGATAAATCCATGTAATATGAAAAAGGACATGACATATAAGTGCAACTCCCAGAATTGTTTTGTGGATTCAATAGTGTAAAATAACAATTACTGGCGCAAGTTGAACAATTGTTGAAATCTGAAGAAAGACAAGAAAGGCATGTAGTTGAACATCTTATGCATTGTTTGATCGGGGTCTCAGTTTGGTAATATCCATCTTTGCAAGTAGACACGCAAGATTTTTCCTCATAATAAAGTGTGGAATTGCAAGTAAGACAATTGTCTGAGCCGATTCCATCACAAGTCAAGCAATTTTGATAACAGTGTACACATCGTAAATTGCTCAATGCATATCCGGAAAAACAAGAATTGCAATTGCTAGAAAATTCCCCACTACAAGTCAAACAAGAAATATCGCATAATAAACATAAGTTACTTGAATCATCTGAATAATAGCCATCTGGACATGTGGCCATACATTGATTGGAATAATAATAATAAGATCCAGTACATGTGGTACATGTTGTTGATGTATCATGACAAGTAAAACAAGGACTTGCACAAGCAAGACATTGATTTCCGTTTAAATAAAAACCACTGGAACAAGATAGACAACTTGCTGAAGTTCCTGGAGCTTGACAAGTAACACATGAGTTATCACAAGGATTGCATGTGTTGGTGCTTGAATCTGGCCAATTTCCAGCAGTGCATTGCAATAAACAATTAGAACTTAATAAAAAAGAGCCAGAGTTGCAACTCGAACAATTAGTTTGGGATATTGCGCAGGTTTTGCAAATTGAGCTGCATGAAAGACAAGTGGTTCCTTTCAAATAATCTCCGTCATTACAAGAAGAACAATCTGAGGCAGCCCCTGCTGAACACGTTTTACAACTAGAATCACAAATTTGACATGTGTTGTCACTGCTTTTCTCCCAAGTGCCATTAGGACAAGAATCAACGCAATTATTTATATTAAGCAATTTAGGGAGAACACAACTTAAACAATTAGATGATGTTGAAACACAGGTCTTACATCCAAAACAAGCCAGGCATTGTGACGCTGAAAGATAATCTCCATTTGGACAAGCAATGCAATTCGTTGCTAAGGCTCCAGTGCATTTTGCACAACTGCTATCACATGCTTGGCATGAATTGTCCGTACTCCTTGGCCAATATCCATTGGGACACGTAGTTTTGCAACCACTTTGATAATAAAATGTTCCTGTATTACAAGAAGTGCAATCGGTTGCACTATTTACACATGTTTTGCATGAAATATCGCATTTGGAACAGCTACCGTTCGGAGATGGATAGAGATAGTAACCGTTTGCACAGGAGGTACATCCGGAAACACCAGAACCTGAACATGTAAGACATGAGGAATCACACTTTTGACATGTGCAATCATCAAGTCTTTCATAATATTGCATCGGACATGAACTTTGGCAACTATTGTTAAAGAGATAAAGTGACGCTGAACAACTAAGACAATAGGTTGATGATGTTTCACAGGCTGAACATTCAGATGCACAACCAATGCAATTTCCTGACGAAAGATAATATCCTGTAAAACAAATCAGACAATTAGATGAACTCGCTCCATTACAAGATGCACATGAAGTAGAACAGGCATCGCATGTATTAGTTGCTGAATTCTTATAAAAAAGAAAAGGACAACTTATATCACAAGTATGCAAACTTGAAATCAAATATTTTCCCGAAGAGCAACTCAAACAATAAGTTGAATTTGTTTCGCAAGTAAGACAATTTGCATCGCAATCAAACACATATAACACAAAATTGTTAACTCCCCAATAAGCATCAGTTTCTGTCAATGTTGTTGAAAAAGAAATTGTAATACTTGAAGAGAAATAAGGGGTTTCCTGATAAACATCACGATAATCTTCATTGTCACAACCAGCACACAAGTTTCTAACATAAGTTTCGTCTGTAGTTGACGCAAAAGATTGTGAATAAATTGTACTTAAAGTTCCAGATCCTGCTTGAATAATAAAAGAAGCATCGTTCCAATTATCTATTTTGTAAAAATCTATATATACACCAATTTTGTAATGGGCACCCAAAATTGAAAATGTCTTTGTGAGAGAAGCTGACCCCCCATAATTATAAGCTCCCCCAACCATAATGTCCATCCCACATTGGGAACTAACAACTTTAGTTGTGCCCACGGTCCAAGATGAAAGTCCAGATGATGTAAAAGTTCCAAAAAACTCACTACTTAAGATCTGAGCATCTATCAATAAATTTTTATAAATTTAATTAAAAATTGAAATTTTACTTGATGGAGAAACGCAAACATTATTTGTGAGTGTGAATCCTGAATAACAACTACTGCAGGTAGTGCTTGTGCCAGAACAAGTGGCGCATGAGGCATCACATTTTGCACAATATGAAAGTCCATCGCTGGTTGTACTTCTAAAAAATTTATCTCTGCAAACGCAACTTCCTCCAGTTAACTTAGCGAAAGAATGACAACTTGTACATGATGTTGGGGAATTATTGGCACTGCAAGTCACACAGGTATCATCGCAATAATTATAAAGGTATACCTTGAGATCTCGAAAGCCAAAGGATTCATTATCCAAAGCTTCATCCAAGTTACAAGTAAAGGAAATGGCCATTGTGCTTAATGAGTGGATCATAGTATTTGAAAAAGGTCTTTCAATCCAATCATAATAAGAACTTCCACAATAATTTGTATTATACTCACTTGAATCACCATAACATGCTACACCTGAAAACAATGTGCTTCCATCAATTTTTAAGTAAAATATTTCACAATCCCATGAATCAGTAAAGTACACATTCAAATAAACTTCAACCTGATAATGTGGCGGAACATTTATGAACTCCTTAACTACGTTGGATAAATGGCCAAAAATATTATAACCCCCCACAATTTGTTCTTTGCAAAGTTGTACAAAAACACTGCTCGTGAAAGTCTCACCAGAGTGTCGGTAGTTTTCGCTCCAGCCTGCCCAATTGACAAAATTCGTCGTCGCAGTGCTATCAGAAATGTCCCAAATTGAACCAGTGTATGCAGTTTGTGACCAACTTTCAGAGGACCCACAATAATTGGAATCATATTCTGTTGAGTACCAATCAAGATTGTTAAATCGCGAATAATAGAGAATTTTCCCTTTTTTAAAAATAAAATAGTTAAAAAATCAGGCTATTGAAAACCTGAGGACACAGAATCCAAAAGGACAAAAACCAATATAAAAGAGATTGGTTTAAACATTGGAAATTTTGGTTGAAGGTAATCTGGGTATTAAAGGAGTTTTATTAATAATTTTAATTTTTTTTATTATTTAATTTCTTGGAAGCCTAGTGTTTTTTAAAAAATTTATTTAAGCTTAAAATTTGAAATTTTATTGATTTTGCTGGGAATCATACACTTCCTTCAAGACAAATTCTTCAACTTCCATCAATTCCTTCTTCACCTCTACAAAGAATTTTAAGACCCCTATGAAAATTCCAACTAATTAACCTTCATTAAAAATTGGCAATTGGTTCAAAATCAGCTCTGAAATCACAGGCAATGAAAAATCCATAACTGAATTTTCAATGCCATAATGCCCAAAGGTTTTTTCCAAATGACTTGAAAAATCGCATTTCTCATTAAATCCTCTCCATAGGCATTTAAACTAGAGATATTAATTATGAAAAACATCACATCTATCTTTTTTTACATCATAGTCTCTTGGTTTTATTTTTTCGAAATCCTTCTCTACATTGATATAGGCTTTCTGAAAAAAAATGAAAATGAAGAAATAGAAAAGTTTTATCCCACTTTGCTGAGGAGTTCAGTTGAGGACTCTGCGAATTCAAGGTCCTTGATAAGAAGTGCCAGAATACACATGATTATCGGGTCCAAGTAGCTTTTATTTTCTCCTTGTTCCAGGAATTTCAAAAGAATTGGCATGATATTGGAATACACAAGGGACAGAGTTTTGCGGTCTTTTAGCATACATTTCAGGAGAAGTTGCAAAAGAATTATCTCTTCAACTAAAAAAAAGAAAAAAATTAATGAATAAAATGTTACATTCCCCATCGCCCTCCCCATTCAAAAAAAAAAGAAAACTACCCATCCCCCCAAAAAAAAATAATTTAGACCCCCTCCCCCAACCCTTGAAAAAAAAATAATTTAAGCCC
>Ga0302186_10003193_pt1 | contig 12154 bp, 7 predicted proteins | sample II_Bog_E1_2_FD_198782 | JGI IMG/M metagenome (GOLD analysis project Ga0302186, IMG submission 198782) | Peat permafrost microbial communities from Stordalen Mire near Abisko, Sweden - II_Bog_E1_1 | ecosystem: Environmental > Terrestrial > Soil > Wetlands > Peat | place: Sweden: Abisko, Stordalen... | reverse complement strand
TACACCATCTATTCCACCTGCATAAGCGTTTGAACCATGTTGCACACAGCTAATTCCTGGTGCTGTAAAGGAGCTGGCCATACGCCAACTGATACCATTCTGACTGGTAGCGATAGAACCTTTACCTGATGGAGTATTGATGGTTGCGTATGCCCTATTATTAATATCCCAATACACATCCGTAATTTTATTTCCCGTGGCCAAATCCGATAGGGAAAATAAAGGAGGCATAACTGAGCTAATCGGTTTCCAGTTGGTTCCACCATCAAAGGTCTGAAAAGCCAATCCATGGTTGGTATAAACCATGCCTGTAAAAGCATTGATAAAATGAACCCAATAAAGATCTCCGTTGATTCCAGTCTCTTTAATAGTCCAGGTAAATCCACCATCCATACTTTTGATTAGTATTCCATTATCACCAACTGTATAAATAATGGCGTTGCTGCCTTCTCCTACAATCTGAACATCGTGAAGGTCGGGAGCAGTTAGATTTATCTTTTTTTCGAAAATAACTTTTTTTTCAATGGATGAATGGTTTGTGGAATCGGGTAAAAGTATAATCTGATTCTTTATAAAATTCATTGAGAAAGCCGAGCAAGACTGAAAAGCATCCTGTTTAAAAGATGTAGTTAACATTCCAACAAATAAAATACATATGCTTAATCGAAGATTCATGATATATATAGCAAGGCAATACAAATGATTTATTTTTATTGTCGAATATACTTAAAGAAACCTTTGTATCAAGTTACGGATTGTTTAAGGTTTTCCAAATTTCAGAATTTTAAATCGTATGGATTACTATGTATAATATGATGAAGGAAAACCATATAAGAATCCTTTATTCCTTAATATATACATTCACTTCGAGCCAGACCCATCAGGGCAATAATAGTTTTGTTTACTCATCTACTTAAAAAAATTCCAAATAACAAAAACCAAATTCCAAAGGCTCTCTGTATTGAATGAAACTCTTTGATTTCAGAAGAAGAAGCATATGTAATTTACCAGAGTATTTTAACTAAGCCCACTTTGCAATTTGTTATTTGTTTTTTGGAATTTATAAAGGTGGGCGTGCCCCCGCCAGCGCCATTTATGTTTATTGTTATATCAACGATATAAAGGCGCAAGCGGGGTCGGGCTGCTGCGGGCTACGCTATCGCTCCGGCCACGGCTGTTTCACTTTTCTTTGATAATCAAAGTACGTTTGCCGTGGCTACCCCTGCGCATCCCTCACGCGGGCGGTAGTGCATAGCTTTAACTATTTGTGCTCCGGTTTAGTCACCTTTCCCTTTGCCTGACAATAAAAATAAAGCGATGAACAACTCATTTATATACACAAAAGAGTATTTTTACTATATTAGTATTCTGATGGTATTTAAGGGCAATACCTACGGATTCTTTAATTATTATGATTAAAAAACGATACAGATGAAAAACCTGATTTTACCAGTTATTATTTTTATTTCTTCATTCAGCATACAGGCACAGACAGGAAGCTGGAGCGAGCTGGGGAGTGGTATTGCTAAAAAAGGAGAAATTGAAGCAGTTGCAGTTGATGATACAGGTTATGTATATGCAGGAGGATATTTTGAAAATTCATCCGGCAATACTTATGTAGCGAAATGGAACGGTACTGTATGGAGCGAATTGGGGGGAAGTAATTCATTAACGGCATTAGGAAATTTCAAATCCAATGCCAGCATTGAATATAATATAGTTCAGATTGTAACTGATAATTCCGGTAATTTATATGTTGGAGGAGATTTATCTGATGTCAATGGAATTCAATTTATATCCAAGTGGAACGGAAGCAAATGGTCAAAAGTTCAGACAGGAAATGATACGCTTCCTTTTAACTATACGAGGTCTCTGGCGGTGGATAAATCCGGTAATCTGTATGCATCAGGCCAGTATTATTATAGCAGTGTAAATTATAGTTCTTCTTTTGTTGCTAAATGGAATGGGAGTAGTTGGAATACATTAGGAGGATTCAAAACAGATAGTATTATTAATCAGATTGCAGTTGATAATTCCGGCAATGTATATGCCGCAGGAGCATTTAGAAATGCAAATGGTTATTACTATGTAATTAAATGGAACGGCAGCACATGGAGTGAACTTGGGACGGGTGCCAATGCACTGAAAGCAAATGGTGTTATTAATGCTCTGGCACTGGATAATTCAGGTAATCTATATGCGGCTGGTAACTTTACCGATGCCAACGGGGTATATTATACCGCCAAGTGGAACGGAACTACCTGGAGCGAATTGGGGACAGGTGCCAATGCGCTGAACTCCGATGGACTGGGGGTAAATGGTACAGTCTACGCCCTTGCAACTGACAAATCAGGAAATGTGTATATGGGTGGTGCTTATATGTACAGCGGTACAAATATATGGCAATGGAACGGTACAAACTGGAACCAGTTAGGTACAGGTTGGAATGGATTAAATGGAAATGCAAATATATTGGCAATTGCTGTTGATCAGTCAGAAAACGTATATGCTGCCGGACAATTTCAGGATTTGAATCTATACTTTGAGGTTGAAAAATGGACAGCAACCAACGTCCCTACTGCCAGTCTTGCACCGCAGCAGCAATCACCTATAGCTGTTTACCCCAACCCGGGGCATGATCAGGTTTCTATCCAGACACCTGAAGCAGGTCAGCTAACCGTATATGCTATATCCGGACAAATGATTACAACAAGAGCTGTCAGTACCGGAAATTCGTATGTGGATCTGAGTGGGCTGACAACAGGCATGTATACGTTGCTATTCACAGGACAAAGCAATGCTTATACTCCCATCAAGTGGGTAAAAGAATGAGGTTTTATAACCCCCTTATTGTCTTACGGTTGCTTATTAGCAACCAAATATAGGAAAGTTGATATAGAACGTGAGGCTAACCGAATCATCAAAACATATTATCTCAACCAGCAGGAAATAGAAAACACGCCTGCCTTATTAAACTACTTCCCATATATTGTAAAGGATTTAAATACCCTGCGGCCCCACGGCAGATTAAAAGGTTTAACACCCGATCAGGCTTATATTAGTGCTATACCACAAACCGATCCATTCATTGAACAGAAACAATTAGCCCGTACAAAAAGGATAGCCGCTAACCAAGGTATAGGGTGTTGTAAAATACGAACCACCCATCCATTAGAAATCCAGCGATCAGAAGGACAATAAAGCTATTTAGCCATCCAGCCGATACCAGGAAACAGAAAATACATTCGTAATCATATTGAAAATGAAAAAACAGTAACAAAATAAATTCGGTATTAGCCATGAATTCAAGTCCATAGCTAACACCTTTATTTTCTTACTGTTGCTTAGTAGCAACCCAATATAGGAAACTTAATATAGAACGTGAGGTACCTCCTTTTATTCAAATTTATCTATTTTTATTTAATGAATATCAATTCATTAGTACCTTATTTTAACAAAACTGATAATCTGATACACTACCTACTTCATTTTTGCTCCAACAAATAATCATCTGATACATTACCACTAACTACCAACTCAGGCTTTACTGGCCATGTATCTTCATAGCTTCTTTTCATATCTGCCACAAATATACCTGTAGTAATCATTTTTTTAGTTATTTTACTTTTACAGGTAACATTAATAACCTCATCTGTAAGCTTCAGTCCATATTTCTGAGCCTTGTATAAATTATCACAAGCGTCTTTCTGATCCCCGAAATAAGATAATGTAGCAGCCTTAACCATATATGGTTGCCAGATAGTATCATTTATACTGATTGCTTTATCCAGTTCTTTAAGAACATATGACTTATGAGAATCATTATACGTATCTCCCAAAATCTGCATAAAATAGAATGCCCGATTTATATAATAAAATGGATCATTTGGATTTAATTCAATTGCCTTATCAATATCCTCTTTTGCACCTGAGAATTCCTTATTCTGGCTTTTTACATACGCACGCACAGCATATAATTTAGCTTTGTCTTTATTCCCTTTGACAAGGCTAATCATTTTGGTTAAATCCTGTACATTCTGAGTTTTATACGGGTATTTACTTGCTAATATAGATACTCTTATTTCATAAGCAGGATAATAATTTATGTCCAGCTCTATTGCATTTTTAAGGTTTTCCAATGCAGGAAGAGTATCTTTTACACATAACTGAGCAATAGCTAATGTATAATAATAATCAGGCTTTGCAGGTGCTGATTTAGTTACTTTGCTGATTGCTTTTTTTGATAACTCAATTGATTTTTGATAGCACCCCCAATTATATTCTGATTTTGCCCATTCAGCGAAGACAACAGGTGAATTATTATAATAATTTGAATCGGTTTGGAAAATTTTCTTGAAATATACCCTCGCATTAATAGAATCATCCTTAATACTATAAGCTGTTGCTAATTGAAAATATACATCAGCATAATTATATTTAATTCCAGCTTGTGGTGGCTGTTGTTTTAAAAACATTCTCAGATCGAAAATTGCATAATCAGGTTTAGACAACTGTAAATAAGTAAGGCCTCTTTGATGATAAGCCATCGGATAACTATCTTTAAATGATAAATGTCGACTATAATCCTCAATTGCCTTTTCAAAATCACCATAATAAAGGTAAGCATTACCACGATTAAAGTATGCACCAGAAAAATTAGGGTATTGGGATATATATACAGTGTAATCATCTATAGACTCTTGATATTTCTTTAGTCTATAATAGCAATAAGCTCTTCCGAGAAAAGAGCCGTAATTAATTTTTGGTTTGCTTAGATTTATCGCAATAGTATAATCGTCTATAGCTCCTTGATAATTCCCATTAAATTCCTTTGAATTAGCTCTTCCTCTGTAAGAAATAATATCTTTGGCGTTAATATTAAGAGCTTTAGAAAAGTCTTGCACTGCTTCATTGTATTTATGCAATTCATGTTTTGCATAACCCATACCCTGATAGGCAAGCCAGTTTTCAGAGTTAAACTCAATAGCTTTATTATAATCATTAACAGCACCTTCAAAATCCTTATTTTCAAATTTAATATCACCCGATCGCACATATTGCGAGCTCTTTGCTGTATCCTTTATTATAATAAACCTTTCTGATCCATTAACCTGAATTAAGTTAAGGAAAAATAATAAACAGAATATATATGAAACTATTTTTTTCATCTTTTATAATCCTATACTATTAGTTCCAAGAGTACTTTTATACCGAGCCCTTGTAGCCGTTCTCAATGCATTTTGTAAAATCGGATCTAACGTTCCTGAATGCATAACACCTGAGCTTGTGCTTGATTTGAACTTGCTTTTTGCTACAGCAGCTGATTTCTTTTTAAAATTGAATTTTACTCCTATATCATCGGTCTTTAATTCAATGGTTGGATTATCATCCCATTGATCATAAGAACCACTCATAACATCAGAGGACTCTTCCATAAGTTTTTGTGTTTCCTCGTCAAGATAGTCATAAGCCCATTCCAGAATTCTGAAACGATATGTTATTTCCGCAAAGCCAAATAAATCCGACCAGTCGCTCAAAGCACTTCTGGCATCATCAAGATTTCTTGGATCGTCACCCGGTTGAGCAGCTGAATATGGACCATGAGCATTATTTAACCCAGATACGGTGAATCTAGAATCGCCCTTATCGAGTTTTCCAATTGTATAATTTGCACCTAAAGAAGCATTAAAATTAGGTTCTGCATCCGCAGGGCTTACTTGTAAGAATGAGAACTGATTTGGAGTTGTAGAAATACTTCCGCCCAAAACTATTTTTCCCAATTTCGCAATTGGCTCGCCAGGGGGAAAATAATATTGAAAAGTACCTTGCCCAGTTGCCGTGTTTTGAAGAGTACCATTCCATTGTGTACCACCTAAACCCATATCTTTTGATAAACTTGCGGCAGCAACAAGTTGTCCATTTTTCAATATTTCCTTAATGTTGAAATTATATAACGATGATTGAAAACCCAAACCCGTATAATAATTTGAAGGAAATCCTTCCATTCCATCTAAATCAATATTTGCAACAGGAGAATTACCTGCAAATTGATATGGTGTTAAGAAGGCATACTTTCTACTTAAAGGATCTCTACTCAGGAATTTTCCTATCCGTGCATCATAAATACGCATTCCGTAATCGTAAGTCGCTGTTTCCATTTCAGGGTTGAGTTCTTTGCCGTTGAAGCCGTATCTATACCCGGCTCCGCTGAAACTCCTGCCCGGCATGGTCATCCCGAAGGCATAGTAATCATTTGCCTGTACAATATTGGCAAGATTCAGCCCAATGGTATTACTGCCACTGCTTACACCCATCGGGAGATCCGTAAATACACTCAGTACGTTCCCAAGGTGATTCGTACCCTCATACTGTTTCATCCCGATTGTACGGCTGTATAAACTGCTTATAGCTGGTGTGATTAGCATATTCGAATTTAACGATTTTAAACCGATTCTGCTACTCCCGTACAGCATTTGTTCATCCTGTACAAAACTTATGGTATTGGCCGTATTTGCCGGCGCATTGGCCCCTGTCTGTATATACGTGCTTATCACATTCCCGCTCGCATCACGGCTATACCAGGTCGTCGTCCAGGTGGTCGCATCGGTCCTGGTCGCATGCGGTTTGGCAATCTTTGCGATCCGGTTACCCTGCGCATCATACAGGAAACTTAAATCTCGCTGGATACTTGTATCGGCCCGGATTACATCCGTAATCTTGCCGTAGACGTTCCAGTTGATCTGTAAAATTCCTTCCTGTGTATTCGTTGACAGGTTACCGATCTCATCATAAGCATAGTTATCCTTGGTCTGATCATCTATATCGCTGCTGTAATTGGCCGCTGCAACATTATCATGGATCCATCTCAGTTTATTCGTATTCTTCTTATAGCCATTGGCTATCGTTTCATAGTGGTAGGTTAAGCTATCCATATCCAATCCCATGGCCAGCGTTCCGTTACGCTTCAGCTGCATGATGTTCCCGTTCGCATCATAGCTGTAATTCTCCTGGTAGGAACCGTCTGTTCCTGCTGCTCCCCAACTGTTCGTCGCCATATTGATATCCTTATAGGCTTTTAACTGGGTAATTCTATTCAGCTGATCATACTGATAGGCCGTCAGCTGGGTTAAGGCAGCGGTCGTGGATGTTGATCCTGGACTGTTGATCGCGGTCACCATGCTGCTGATGTTGCCATTATACAACGACGGGCCGTCTGTTGCAAGGATGCTGCTTTTTGCTGCCGTTGAAGCTATGAAATTATTCAGGGCTCCCGGGTTGCTGATGGCCTGGTAATCCCCTGTAAAATAGGTCAGACTATAACCAAACGCATCTCTGCCGATCATCGCATTCAGGGTACCGGATTGCCCGTCTTTACCGATATCGGTATTGGATTGCAGCGTATTGCTGTTCACACCCTTGATCCAGCCCTGGATCGTATAGGCATAATCCATACCCTGCACTTTCTGGTCTCCGATTTCGGTTCTGGCTATCGGCCCATGCTCATAATAGAAGTACTTCGCATCCTGATCCCAGATAATACTATCCTCACTGGTATGTACATTTGTTAAGCGGTTATCCTCATCGTATTCATAGCTATGGATAAACTGATCCGGCTGGCCGCTCTGGTAGGTTACACTGTTTACGTTACCCGATATCAGATCGTAGTTGTAATCCAGTCGCTTATACTGCTGACTGACTTACGCAAATTCCAAAGCACAAAAAACAAATTCCAAAGCTGGCTTAGTTTGAGTTTTGTGATTTGGAATTTATAAATTGGGGCGTGCCCCCGTTGCGCCGTTAATAATCTATTGTCACATTAATGGTATAAAGGCGCAAGCGGGGTCGGGCTGCTGCGGGCTACGCTATCGCTCCGGCCACGGCTGTCTGTCATTTCTTGTTAATCAAAAAGCTTTTGCCGTGGCTGCCCCCTGCGCATCCCTCACGCAGCGGCAGTGCATAGACTTTTACTATTCAATCTCCGTTTAGCCACCTTTTCCATTTGCCGGACAATAAAAATAAAGCGATGAATAACTCATTTATATGTACAAAAGAGTATTTTTATTATATTAGTAGCCTGATGGTATATAATAAGGGTAATACCAGCAGATTCTTTAATTATTTCTGATTTAAAAAAACATACAGATGAAAAAGCTGCTTTTACTATTCATTTTTATTTCTTCATTCAGCATACAGGCACAGACCGGGAGCTGGAGCGAGCTGGGTAACGGTATAGGGAAACAAGGGCAAATCCAAACGATTGCTATAGATGATACCGGTTATGTATACGCAAACGGAGTGAATTCTTCCGGCAATAATTTTGTTGCCAAATGGAATGGCAATAACTGGAGTGAACTGGGGGGAAGTAATTCATTTACCGCATTGGCGGGGATTAACCCCAATACAGGAGTAGGTGGAGATATCAAATCGATTGTGGCAGATAATTCAGGTAATTTGTATGCTGCGGGTAATATAACCCAGGTTCATCCTTTTATTTCAAAATGGAATGGAAGTAAATGGTCTAAAGTTGAGACAGGAAATGATACTCTTCCTTGTCAATATGTAAGATCACTAACCGTGAATAATTCCGGTAATTTATATGTTGCAGGACAATATTACTATGGAGGAAATATTGCCTATAATTCTAATTTCATTGCAAACTGGAATGGAACAAGTTGGAGTGTATTGGGAACCGGAAATAACGCATTAAATAATTCCGACAGTATAATTAGTAATGTCGTAGCTGATAATTCCGGGAATGTTTATGCAGCGGGCGGTCTGAGCGATGCTAATGGTAAACATTACGTAGCAAAATGGAACGGAACTACTTGGAGTGAACTGGGAACCGGAGTGAATGCTCTGAATGCAAACGGCCGGATTAATGCATTGACCCTGGATAACTCAGGCAATCTGTATGCGGCGGGTAATTTTACAGATGCCAACGGTGTGTATTATGTAGCCAAATGGAACGGAACTACCTGGAGCGAATTGGGAACAGGAGTCAATGCTCTGAACTCGGATGGTCTGGGTACGAATGGCGCAGTATATGCACTGGCAACAGATAAATCCGGAAATGTATATATGGGCGGTCTATATGATTACAGTAATAAGAACGTCTGGCAATGGAACGGCACCAGCTGGAATCAGTTGGGAATAGGTAAAAAAGGTTTGTATGCGTTGAATCCGATTCTTGCAATAGCTGTTGATCCATCAGAAAATGTATATGCAGGCGGATCTTTCCAGGATGGATATAGTTATTTTGAAGTAGAGAAATGGACTGCAACCAATATCCCTACTGCCAGTCTTGCACCGCAGCAGCAGTCACCTATTACTGTTTATCCCAATCCGGGACATGATCAGGTATGTGTACAGGCACCTGAAGCAGGCCAGCTAACCGTATACGCTATATCCGGACAAAGGATCGCAACAAGGACTGTCCGTATCGGGAATTCATACCTGGATCTTGGTGAACTCACTACAGGTATGTATACACTGGTATTCACTACCCAAAGCAATGCTTATACTCCCATCAAGTGGGTAAAAGAATGAGATTTTATAACCCCCTTATTGTCTTACGGTTGCTTATTAGCAACCAAATATAGGAAAGTTGATATAGAACGTGAGGGTAAATTTAATCGTAGATGGCGGCAGTGAAAATAACAATAAAACCGTTGATGGTTTTATTGCTTCTTTAACCGATTTGAAAATAAATAAAGAACAGGCATTAAAGACTGTTCATTTTTCCAATGCCATGGCCGAAGCTACTAACCGAATCATCAAAACATATTATCTCAACCAGCAGGAAATAGAAAACACGCCTGCCTTATTAAACTACTTCCCATATATTGTAAAGGATTTAAATACCCTGCGGCCCCACGGCAGATTAAAAGGTTTAACACCCGATCAGGCTTATATTAGTGCTATACCACAAACCGATCCATTCATTGAACAGAAACAATTAGCCCGTACAAAAAGGATAGCCGCTAACCAAGGTATAGGGTGTTGTAAAATACGAACCACCCATCCATTAGAAATCCAGCGATCAGAAGGACAATAAAGCTATTTAGCCATCCAGCCGATACCAGGAAACAGAAAATACATTCGTAATCATATTGAAAATGAAAAAACAGTAACAAAATAAATTCGGTATTAGCCATGAATTCAAGTCCATAGCTAACACCTTTATTTTCTTACTGTTGCTTAGTAGCAACCCAATATAGGAAACTTAATATAGAACGTGAGGCGGTGGGTTTTTGCGGGGCTATTTTACATAATAAAGTTATATAATAAGGGCCATTATATACCCCCGCTTTTCGCGGGGGAGCCTTTAAAAAAAAGCCCTTGTTATATCAACTCTTATTATGTAAACATAGCTGGATTAGATTCCCTTTCTGGGTGGTTGGCCCAAATGGCGCAACCACGGCGACTGTGGTGCTTACCAGGGCAGGTAAATCTTGGTTCTGACAATATCTTATTCTTACATAACTGATAATTTGGTATACACTACCTACCACACTCAATGTTATTTTTAACAATATAGGCTATTATAGAATCCATATATTTATTTGTATCCTCTATCGTTATTGGAGTATTTGAATATCCTTTGGAGATTTTAAATATTACTATTTCATCCAAATTAATTTTTTCATGTTTATCTGTAGTACTAATATTTTTTTCTTTTGATTCATAGTCTGTTCTATTAAAACTATGACTTTGATAAGACTCTACAGCGATATAAGAAGAGGTACTATCGTCCTTAGCTATAGAGTCCATTGAAGATAGAATTTTAATGAGTTTACCACTATTATCGAAACTATAATAATTATTATCTAATATTCCATCGGGTCTCTTGTTAGAAGTAAATAATATACCATTATCTGGAATCTTAATTTTAATCCTGTTATTTTCTTTAAAGAATTCATCTCCGCTTTTACAATTGTAAACTATTATAGCCCATCCCTCATAATTAGGAGGAAAAACATAATCTATCTTTTCAGCATGTTTGCATGAAATTGTTATATTGATCAATAAAGCACAAACTATCACATTTTTAATATTCCACATATTTTTCTATTTAAATAATCAAAGACTTCTTTATTCTTCTTCTGTGATTACTTTATTATTTGTAACATTGGTACCTGTTTTACTACTTGCTGGTTTTAAATTTGTAAATATTTTATTCCATTCTTCGAGAGTGAAAGTTGTACCATCATTTAATATAACTCGCTTAAATGAGTTGTCTTCATTAAATTCTACATAAAAAGAAAATTTAGACATCCCTTCAAATGCCGTCCCTAATAATTCTACTTCTGGCCCATACCAATTTTCATTATCAACACCAGAAACCCCTAAAAATAATTTATTTCCTTTCTCATCAGTTAAATATGTTTCATTTGCAGGATATCTATCACCATATATTTCTCCAGTTATTTTAAATTGACCTTTTTTAGGGGTAGGTTGAAATTTAATATTTGCTTTTACATCAATGTTACCTGGATTATACCCCCAAAGTAATGCTGCATCAGTTCCCTGTATTTGAAAAAATAATACTCCCTTATCAAATGTTACAGGTTCCTGAAAATTTGTTTTTGCAGTGCCTTCTATTCCTGTTTGAGTTTGAATTGAAGTTGTTTGAAATAAAACGAATTCTCCAACTGTTTGCCATGTGGCAAGATCAAGCGAAATTTGAGTGCCTATTCTAAAATTTTCTTGCCGTTTCTTTACAGAAATTGGATCACCAAATTTTCTATTTTCACCGTCTCCTCGGTATCCTCCGCCAAAAGTATTAAATGGAGCAAAAGAGAATGAATTAACTGTAACACGTTCAAGACCCTCAAGTTCTCGAGAGTCAATCACTCTATTTTCACAGAATGCATAAGGTGAATTATATGCGTATCTGCTTGCTAAAGGATCTCTGCTTAAAAATCTTCCAATTCGTGGATCATAGATACGATATTTAAATGCATAATCTCCATCAAGTTCCGTATCTTTTTCCTGTGCTTCATATCCGTATCGGTACCCCGTTGAACTGCAGAAGCTCCTCCCCGGCATGGTCATCCCGAACGTGTTTAAGTTCATGCCGTTTTTCCTCCGGCATACCCCTTTTCTATGTCCCCTATTTGAAAAAAATTGTAAATGTTCCATATAGCTCTGGTAT
>Ga0302186_10003190_pt1 | contig 12157 bp, 19 predicted proteins | sample II_Bog_E1_2_FD_198782 | JGI IMG/M metagenome (GOLD analysis project Ga0302186, IMG submission 198782) | Peat permafrost microbial communities from Stordalen Mire near Abisko, Sweden - II_Bog_E1_1 | ecosystem: Environmental > Terrestrial > Soil > Wetlands > Peat | place: Sweden: Abisko... | reverse complement strand
GATAAGATTATTCAAATTATCATTCATTTTGGATTTTTATTTTTAAATAATTTCATTCATAGAGTGAATTTGTTTTATTCAAAATTTAAATTTTAAACACGAATGGCATCAACAACTCTTTCCGATCAAACCAAAGAAAACAGCAACTCCTTCCTTCTTTCTTCAGACCCCAATCCCCTCATTCAAACCTACGATTGGTTTGCATTTCCTTCCGATTGTGTTGAAATTTGTTATTTGGATTCTTTCTTTAAAGATAAGCAAACCTCGGCATTAGATCATTCAATATTAGACATTGAAGATTTCCATTTAGAAAGCAAAAAAAAATGCAATACCTCAGTCGGCAACATTATCAAGGACCAATATTTAAGAATTTTAAAATATGGCAATATTTCATCTTATGAAAGAAATAACAAAACTCCAGAAAAGGCACTCACAGAAAATGAATATGATTTAAATGACCCATTCATCGATGACACAGATTTGGATCACGGATTGATAAAAATGGAGGTCTATCAATCCGGATATAATGATTATCTGTGCTATGAAGGGGGGTTAGCTGGTCTATTGCTCACTGAACATTATAAAAACCGAATGAATGATTTGGAAAATATTAGGAAATTCACAGAAGAAGACCAAAAGATTTATATGAAGAAAAAAAGAGGAAGAAAAGCAAGTAAAAAAAACCCGAAGAAAGAGAAAGAAAATGAAAAAAAAGAAAAGGCAACCCCCATGAAAAAAAATTTGGAAATCATCGAAATTGTGAACAATGAGGAAGAAAAAAAACAAGGGTTGTTATATTTTGATAATTTGAGACCAGAGGAAAGGAAAGAGGAATGCAAAATTCGATCACAGACCTCTTCTGTAAAGAAAGTGGAGGTAAAATCGAAGAAGTCAGTGCAAACAAAGGCAAAAAATTCCGCAAAAAAAAGTGCTTCAAAAAGAAAAAGAGATTCCATGGTGGAAAAAAATGAAATTTTCAATGCCAATCATCCGACTTTGGGAAAATTCAAAATGAACAAGAAAGACAAATAAATTAGAAAATTGAACAAACAAAAAAAAATTATGCATTTTTTTTATTTGTACATCTCTTTTTTATTATTTTCAAAGAGATCAAAGATATGAAGAAAGAGATAAGGATTTGAAAAAACCTATCAGAAAAACATGAATATATAAAAAAATAACTAAAAAATTAAAAAATAATTAAAAAAATTAAAAATTATTTTTTTTTCTTTAAAAAAAAAATTAACATTAAAGGGAAAATTTTATAAATAAAAAAATGAAACTAATTATATCTTCTCAATTTTCAATAACTTTCATTTTTTCTTAATTATTATTGAAAAAACATATTTTTCTAAATTTTATTGATTTTTTTTGTTTTTCATATAAATTTAATTTTTTTTGTTAATTATTTAGTCTAAATTCCAATCAATTTCTTCTTTTCCATTTTGTCTTAAGACTTCATTGACTTTTGAAAAATGACCACATGTTAAAAAACCTCTTGAAGCAGATAAAGGTGATGGATGACTTGATTCCAACACAACATGTTTATTTCGATTCACGATTTTGGCTTTTTTTTGAGCTGGCAATCCCCACAATAAAAATATTATCTTATCGCATTCATTATTGATAATCTTGATGACTTCATCAGTGAAGTCAGCCCATCCACAGCCTTTGTGCGAATCTGACTTATTGGCCTCCACTGTCAACAGATTATTTAGCAAAAAGACACCTTGTATTTATATTTTCACGTTAATAAATTAATTAATCAATAAGTTTACCTTGAACACACCATTTAGTTAAATCTCCATGTTTTGGTCTCTTAAAGCCGGTGATTTTCTTATCGTTTTCAATGCATTTGTAAATGTTAACCAAACTTGGAGGGGGTGGGGTTCCCTTTGGCACTGAAAAAGACAATCCCATGGCTTGGTTAGGTTTAATGTAAGGATCCTGACCTACAACAACCACTTTGATTTTATTTATTGGAGTCAACTTGAAAGCATTAAAAATCAGTTCATGAGGGGGGTAAATCTGAAAAATAAATGATTAAAGACAAAATATAGAAAAAAATTAAAGAATAATTTTATACTGTCTTTGTTTCATATTCTTTTTTGATAAATGAATAGATATTTTTGAATTTTGGGGAATCTGTAAAGCTTTTTAATTTCGGTTTCCAGCTATAAAGCTCATCAACGAAATCATCAAGTGGTAATAACGCTCCATCTTTGGATACTTTTGTTTTTTTTGGGGACTCTGATTTTTCTTCTTCCTCTATTTGCATTTCATCTGTCGTTTTTTTGGGAGATTTCGAAGATGCAAAGAAATCTGTTTTTTTGTTTTTGGTAACAACAACTTTTTTCGCGGCTTTTTGCATAAAAAATGTAAAATAAAAATGAAAATATTTTTTTTGTTTTGAAATTTGATTCAAAAAATGAAAATATATTCTAGATTATTTTTGAAGGTTTTTTGTTTGAAACATTTTTAATTTTTTAGTTTTTTTTTTTCTCAATGTCATTTTCATTGGATCAATAAACATTATTTTTCCATTTTCTTATAAATCAGCCTTTTTTTCTTCTGGTTCTTGAGGGGCAGCAAAATTTTGTCCCTCCATTGATTCCTGAATGATAGTTCGCACTGAGTTGGCCAGTTTCAGATAAAAATCACTAAATAACCAAAATTTTTTTTTTTTTTTCAAATTCCTAAAAGAAATTATTTACTAATATTGTTTTATCATCTCAACTCTTTCATTGTTGCCATGAGTTTTTATAAATTCTTCAACCCTCTATCAATAAAATTAAAAAAAAATAGATCAAATTAGAAACCTCTAAATTGAGTTTTTTTTTATTTTCGAACTCCTCAATAGATTTAAAAGAAGTGGGTCTGAAATCCAATTTCAAAACTTTCGGTTTTGGAATCAATTTAAAAGCTAAATTGAATTTATCTTCATCCGGATTTTCTTCTAATTCTTTCCTATAAACTTCAAACAGATTTTCCATTTCCTCTGGGGAAAGATTGATGAAGAATCCTAAAAATTGAAGTTTTCTCTGAATATCTTCCATTCCAATTTTCATGCATATACCAGTTCCGGGGTAGTTTAATTGTATGAGCCAACCAAATATGGATCTTGGGATTTTGCGAGCAACTATTTAAATTTCAAAGAATAAAAACAATATCTATTTATAAATATACTCTCATTCGGAATTATTAAGGTCTGAATGCATTCATAGAAATTTTTTTCTGGGACAAAACCATACATTAACATAAAATAATAATTATGTTTTGGCTTGTTTAAAAGAGATTCATGGAAAATTCCATTTTTGCTCATATCACCTAAATTCTCTAAAACTAGATGAAGATGTTCAGAATCAAACCAAATGTTTGATGTAGATGGATTTATTTGGAAATTGTCAACTACTTTCTCATACTCTGTCAGAGCTTGAAGGCCAGAAAATTCTAAAAAAGGTAAAATTACAACCTTCTTTCTTCCTTCACTTTCCACTTCAATTTTTCTAACTTCTACTAAATGTCTAAAAATATTAAAATAATGATAATAATACAAAAATGAAGAGAACCTTGCCCAAATAAAATCTGACATTGTGACATTATCCCTTCTGAAATAATCCTTTACCATTTGTGGATGATGACTCATCCATTTTTCGTGAACAAGGCCCACAAAATCATAATAATCATTGATATATTCTTTTCTTTTTTCTTTGGCCAGTTTATAAGCTTCTCTCTCATCTTTTAACAGCTCTAATTCATCGCTTCTTAAAGTCACTAACAACCCTTTATGTTCTTGTGGCAAAAGATGAATCCATTCTTCGAACATTGAATCCAAACAATATGCAGTATGGTACAAAATTCCAAGGACAAATTTATTGATTTTCGCTTTAAAATCCATCTTCCCATGTTGAAAATGCATGTATATCAAATATGTGTCTTTGAAATATTTCATGTTATATGAGTCATCATGAAAATATTGAGATTCATTCAAGAAAAGTTCTACTCTTTCATTTTTTGATGAAAACAATCTCAATTGACTATAATTTTTTTCTGGGTTTGTATAATGATCGACATTAAAACCTGAAAAATTATTGTGACGCAACCAACGATTAAATTGTGCCTTCTTCGCTTTTTGGGAAGAGTTTGGCTCTAGAAAAATGGAATATGTAAAAAATTCATATTCTATGCAATCTTCCTGGTTTTTTGAACATCGTTTTAAATCCAAAGTGGGAGGAATAATCGAGGGAGGTGATTTATCATAATAATCCGGTTCTACTTCTTTTTTTGATTTGCCGCATAAAATGTCGGTGGAAAGATGAACAATTAGGAAAAAATAAACAAAAACCCAAAAGACTTTTGGAATCATTTGGAACTTTCGCTCTCTTTAATTTGATTTTGAATTTGTTTTTTTCAAATTTTAGTTTTTTTAATAACTTTTTTTTAAAATTATGTGTTTTTTTATTTTTTTACCTTCATAACATTTCGTTTAAAAAAATTATGTGTTTATTTTAGTGAAAAAAATTGGATATTTTATTATTTCTTGGAAATTAACAAATTCTCTTGAGAAAGCAGGATCTTGTTTTCTTTCACCCCATTGAAGATATTTTTTTTATAATTATTCTTTTGTGATATTTTGGCAGTTTTAATGTTTCTCTCAAGCTCCGGGGGTTCTTCCAACAAAGCATTGTTGCTGTTTGTCATCGAAAAATTCAACTCTTGAGAGTCACCATTCGTACTTATTTCATGAGTATCAAATAAATCAGACATTTCCTTTACAAAGATTATCACATTATTTTCCGTTGAAGATAGTTTCAGCTTCAATTCAGCATTTTCAGTTTCCATTTCTTTTAACTTAAACAAAAAAAATCATCAAATCTTCTATAAAAAAAAAATACTTTCTCGTCATAAAACTTAAGTTTTTTTGCGCTATTTTCATTGTGTCCAAATGAAGGAAAAGGCTTTTTTTTTTGTTCAAGCGTCGTTATGATTTTGCTTTTTGAATTTAATGTTTTGACTAGCTCAACTTCATGTGATTTAAGCCCAGAATATGTTTCCTCTTGCGCTTTCACAGCCTTTTTAAGAATTTGAATTTCCTGTTCTTTCTTTTTTAAATTGTTAATAAATTGATCTTTCATAGCACGAAGTCTTTCCTTCAATGCTTGGTGAACTTTGAGATGATTGAAGGCTATTTTCAGTTTCATGAACCCATGATTCATTGCAAGAAACTCGATTCGTTTGAGGACGAGAATGAATTTATTCAACTTATGCTCAAAATTAAAATAAATCACTCCAGCCATTATGTTGGCATTAGCTTTTTTTGGACTTATCTCTAAAACCAGTTTATGAAAAGCGCATGCCTTAAACCTACTTTCTCTTTATTCGTTAATATAATATATGAATCAAAAGTTTGAGTGTATACTTCTGCTTTAAATGGAAACCTATCTTTATCAATGTGGTCTCCAATTTTATAAACACTAGTTGATATTTGGTCATCATTCCAATTGTTTCCAAATGAATCATCTTTTGTCTAAATTTTGGTTATATTAGTTAATTTTTTAATGGTAACTTATGTTCTTCTTCCTTTAAATTCAAAATGCCCTCATATTTTTGAATTTTTTTCTCCTAAGCAGGAAATTTCCATAAATTTACAACAAAAATATGATACTTCGAGCCCCACGGGTTGTGATGGTTGTTGAATTTGTTTTTTCGGCTTTTCTTTCTTAATTTTGTCTGCACCTTCCTCATCATCTTCTTCCAAAAAACTGTCCAAAAAATTCTTCTAATAAAAAATGAAAAAAAGTGATGATTTGTAAACAAAATATAGGGAAAATAAAGGTTGGGATAGACTATTTAAGTTTTTATAACAAATTCCTTTACTTTTTCTTCCAAAGAAAATTTCCCCTTTTTTTTCATTCAAATTTCTAGGTTGTGCCGTTCGTTTATTTAATTTTAATATTTTTTTTATTATTTTGTATTTTTGTTGTATTTTTTTTAAAATTCACCTCTTTTGATGATTTTGATTAGTTTTTTGAATAATTTTAATTAAAGCTTGCTTTTTATACATACTCTTCAAAATTTTTTTATAGCATTATTATAAAATTTTAAATGCCAAAAAATGTCTTTTTGGGTATTGGATCGAATTTGGGATCACGCCTATCTACTTTCAATTCAGCCATAAAACATTTACAGTTAAAAGGTCGCATAGCATCAACTTCATTTTTGTATGAATCTTCTCCTTTATACTATTCGAATCAGGGTTCATTCCTTAATGCTGTCATACAATATCAAACTGAAATGGCTCCTTTTGAATTATTATCCTATCTTAAACACATTGAAAAAGTTTAAAAAAAACCTAAATTTCTCAACCATAAAAACTTTAAAAGACTTTAGGCAGAGTCCAAACTATAAATAAGGGTCCTAGAACTATTGATTTAGATATCCTATTTTATGAAGATTTGATTATGGAAGAAAAAGATCTTCAAATTCCTCATCCTGGGATCATTGAGCGGGATTTCGTCCTCAACCCTCTTTTAGATATTACCCCAAACATGATTCATCCAAAAGCTAACAAAACAATTGAAAATTTGCAGAAAGAGTTATTAAAAAGTGAGAAACATCAAAAAAGTAATCCTAAAAAGGTGTTCATTTTACCACTTGGAGAAAATAAAGAAGTTTTGCTTGATTTTAACCAAAAAACTTATAGTATGGGAATAATCAATGTCACTCCAAATTCTTTTCATAATCCCAAATTCAACACTCAAAATATTCATGATCTAAATTCACAAAAATTATTGCTTGATGAAATTAAATCAAATAAAGGCATATTTGACATTTTTGATATCGGCGGAGAGGCTACTAATTCAAAATCATCAAATATTTCTTCTAACGAAGAAATTTCTCGCATAATGCCCATTATTTCAACAATTAAAAAGGAGAAAGACTTTATTGATACCATAATTTCATTAGACACCAGAAAGGTTTATTATGTGACTAGTTTAAATTTAATATAAAATAATAAAGTCAGAAGTTTTGCAAGCAGTTCTTAAAGAAGTTCCCCATTCAATCAGTATACTTAATGATGTTTCCGCAGGAAGTTTTGATTCAAACTTACTTAAAACAATCCATGATAACTTTTTGCCTTATGTGCTAATGCATAATAAAGGTAATCCTCAAACTATGGATTCTTTGGTGAGATATAATGATGTTGTCAAGGAAATGGTTGAATGGTTTCAAGAAAAGATTAAATATTGCATTGATTATGGGATTCCAAGATGGAATATCATTTTGGACCCAGGATTCGGATTTGCAAAGGCTATAGAACATAATTTGGAAATTTTAAGGCGCTTTGAGGAAATAAAAAAACTTGGTTTCCCAATCTTAGTAGGATTTTCAAATAAAAGATTCGTCAAACATTATTTTGAAAGGGATTTGAATATTGGCAATAGTAGCTTAGCTGTAACTTGTGTCGCAAAGGGAGCTAATATTATTAGAATCCATGAAAAAGAAATTGTGAAGGCTATTTCTTTCGCAAATAAAATTTACAAAGAACAAATTTAATTTAATTGTTTAACAATTTTATTTAAATATATAAAAAAAAAATTAACTTATTCAAAACTAATTTTAGATTATTTTTTTTTTTTTAAAACACCATATGATATATGTTTATGCGAAATTCGTTCTTAGTCTTACCAAAAATAAAACCATTAAAAGTAAATTTAAATTTTAAATTAAAATTTAAAAGATGTTTATTCATCTATTATAATACAAATATTTTTTTTATTTTTAAACTTAACGCTTTTTTATTAATAATTCAAATAATAAAATTCCGCTACAAAGGCCTAACGCAACTCCACATCCGATTTTTTTATTTCTATTCGTTATTTCTTGTTTTCTTAATTTCGCTTTTTTCCTTAGTCTATTCCTAAACGATTCGAACATCACTTCGTTCGTCAATCTGATCAATTCTAAACTGAAATGCCCCACAAGCAAATTATACAATAATAGAAAATCGCAATGCTTCGGATTTTCTATATTGCAAGTTCCCCAAATATATTCCCTAACTTTATATCAATAATAAATTAATAAAAGGCAGATTACCTTCCATAAACATAATTATCTTTATCAATTTGTACTTTTTCTAGAGAAGATATTATTAGAAAGGGTGGCGATGGTCCAAATGGTCCTTCATTTAATTTTTTTACTTTCTCAGGATTGTTTTTCAAAGGCTTTAAACTGAATTTAATGTTGGAAAACAACGGGGCTCAGCTACCTCAAGACAATCGAACCATTCTAATTTATGATCATGTGCCTGGTTGATCAAAGTGAGTTTAACGGCTTTGATTTCTTCCACTGTGTATGAATCACCTTTTGCTAGTATAGGAATAATATTTACATATTTTTGCAATTTCTTCATATATATGATATCCTCTCTTTTTATTCGAGGTCCTGCAATAAAATAGAGGCACACATGAACTCTATTATCTATTACAGGCTCTTTAGGAATCTGATGTTTTTTAATTAAGCTTCGTCTTAATTTTTCATCATGTGAAACTGTTTCTTTATACTAAGGTAGAAAAATGTGGTTTATACTACGAGATCGAAAAACCTTTGATTTAATATAATCTTTCAACATTTTGTACCATGATGAAATTGGACAAATAGATCCATATCCTGGAGTGTCAATGAGCTTTAAATTAAGTTTAATTTTCCCTTCTTCTCGATGGGCTTTCAGCAGATAATATTAAAAAAACAAAATATTTATGTGAAAAATACCCAGATATTCTTGAATTCCTTTAGTAGCTACCTTTATTCTTTCGGTAATATCAAATTTCTTAAAAAACTATGAAAAAAGTTTCGGAATTTATTTAAACCTTATCAAGCAGAGCTTCAATAAAAGTCGATTTTCCCAAAGAGTTCTCTCCGACGATTAGCACATTAAAATAAATCGGCTTAAATACTTCTTGTTCTCTCTTGCTCATCAAAGCTGCAAATTCAGATAATTTAAGTTTTTCTTCATTTGCTTTTTCTTCACTTTGCTTTTGTTCTTCAGAATTAGAAGAAGTCAAATTTGGGGAAGAACCAGCATCCTTATTTTGATTCGGAGGGTATTCGGAAATTACCGTATCTCCCAAATTTGTTTGATTTTGGTTGATTCGGCGAAAAAGAAATTTGGGTGATGGAGCATCTGCATTTTTTTCTGGAGGCTTTTGGGAATGATAGTGATTCAAATAATGGGTGAGGATTCGGTAATCTTCAGGAACAAAGTCCATGTTTAAATATTTTAAATATTAATGCCTAATTATTATTTTACACAATTTTCACATTCAGAGTTTATATAGTAAAATCCAAAACAAAAAATTGTCATTTTCAACAAATAATTTTTTCTATTTAAAAAATGCCATTTTTTCCAAATTTTAAATAATTCTTTTAATTTATTTATTTATATATCAAATTTCACTCCTTGGGCCAAAGGCAAAGCATCCCCGAAATTAACTGTGCAGGTAGATCTTCTCATATATTGTTTCCAGGAATCAGACCCTGATTCTCTGCCACCACCAGTTTCTTTTTCTCCTCCGAAAGCCCCTTTAAAACAAATTATAATTTCAAAAATAAAACATTTAATTACCTCCTATTTCAGCTCCTGATGGTCCAATGTTACAATTCACTATACCACAATCAGAACCCAAAGGTCCGATCCATTTGAACAAATTCTGCAAATTTTTTGTGAAAATTGAACTACTCAATCCTTGAGGCACTTCGTTGTTTAGTTTGATGGCTTCATCCAAAGTTTTGAATTTAATCAAATAGAGGATTGGAACAAAAAGCTCTTCCTTGACAATCGGAGCATGTCCATCAATTTCAACTAAAGTTGGATAAACATAATTTCCAGACTTTTTCTCTTCGATTGGCTTTCCTCCATATAAAATCTTCCCTCCTTCTCCAATTATAGTTTGGATTCCAACCAAATATTCCTGCACTGCAGCTTTGGTATGGAGAGGTCCACATAAAGTTTCTAAAAAAAAGAAATATATAACTTAACATTAATATTACATACTTGAGTCCAAAGGATCTCCAATTTGAATGGTTTCATAAATTTTTTGTAATTTCTTACAAACCTCATCATAATGACTTTCATGTATTATCATGCGTCTTAAACTTGTGCATCTTTGTCCGCAAGTGCCAACTGCTGAAAACACACATCCTTTCAAAACCATTTCTAAATTGGCATCTTCCATCACAACCACTGCATTGTTTCCTCCTAATTCCAAAATGGTTCTGCCAAATCTTTTGTGTACAATCTCTGAGACTCTTTTTCCAATCTAAAGAGCTATTTTTATTTAATGTTTGAGATTAAATAGAGACTTGTGATGATCCTGTGAATGAAATGAGTTCCAATCTCTTATCATTGATTAGAACCTCACCAATGGTTTTTCCAGATCCAATGACAGTAGTTAAAACTCCTCCTGGCAATTTATTTCTCTCCAAAACTTCAGCAATGACTTTCGTCACAGCTAGGGTAACCAAAGATGTTGTAGAAGCTCCCTTCCAAACAGTTGAATCTCCGCAGATCATGGCAATAGCCAAATTCCAACCCAACACAGCACATGGAAAATTGAATGCTGTGATCACTCCAATCAAACCCAAAGGATTCCAAACTTCTAACATGAAATGATTGGGTCTTTCAGAAGGGATGATTTTGCCTTCAAGCATACGACTCAAGCCTATAAAATGAAGAAATGTCATTAAAAAAATAATGATGAAATAAGAACCGCAAGCGAAATCACAAATGTCGACAAATTCTTGTACTTCACCTTCTCCTTCACTAAGAATTTTCCCCATTTCAAGGGAAATCAATTGCCCAAGAGCCTTTTTCTTTTCTCGAAGAGATTGGCCAATTTGTCGAACTATTTCTCCTCTTTGAGGAATTGGCATCTTTGAACAAATATTATTGTTTTTAGTAAAATAAAATAAGGGAAAATATACTGTCATCCATTCTGACTTGCCTTTAATCATCGTTTCAATGCAATTTTCATAATCTTTTTCAGTGGCTTGCTTGATTTGAGCGATACACTATAAAAAACCCATATGAAATATACTTTCTATTAGAAAATTAATGACTTGATTATTGTGAGGAGAAACAGAATTAATGATATTTCCGTTGGCTTCCCATTTGCCACCATAATAGCAACCTGAATTTTGTTTTTCAATGCCCAATTCCTTGAGGAAGGGATATTGATCATATGTGAGCGAAGCTTCTGCCATTTGTTTGAGTTGATTTTGGAGGAGATCTTGAAAAGATTTTTGAAAATTTCAAAAGATATTAATTTTTATGGATTTTAAAAAAAGGTTTTTTTAAAAAGGGTTTTCACTCGTGGGATTAAATAAAAATCGAAAATTTTCAGAAGTCAAAAATTAGAAAATAATGCATATTTTTTCTAAATTCAAATCCAAAAATAATAATTATTTTTCTAAATTCCAATTATACCTAACACAAAAAATCCCGATATGAATGGAATTTTGCTTTTTGGGAAAAAATTCCAATGTCAATAAGACAAGGATAAAAATAAATATTTTTATATTTTTCAAATTTTTGATTTTTTTTATAAATTTTTTATATTTTGCTTTAAGTATAAAATGAGATTTGTTTTTCGCAAAAATTAGAAAATAATGCATATATTTTTTCTAATTTCAAATTAGAAAATTAATTATTATGTACCTGTGAAAAAAATTATGCTATAATCAATAATCAATTAAAATATTAGTTCTATTCTTACGAAAAGTAATTTTCTAAATTCTCAAATCAGCTAATATCCTCCCAATGCAGAATAACCTCCAACAGCCCCCACTTAGTATTCTTAGATTTGAAAAACTTGGGAGTTCTAACCAAAAAAATCATCATCATTCTTTATTTTACCAAAATCCCCCAATAAAGATAAATCAAATAAATCGAAACAACAGTCTTTTGACTCCTGGTGATTTAACTAAAATTGATCTTTCCCCTTCCCTGAAAAGTCTCATTCTTGAAAAACGGAAAAACCAAAAAAAATTTCGTGGCCTCGACCATTTTTCCCAATTAAATCCAGTGATTTCTGAAAATATCACTCAAATCAACTTGGAAATGACTGAAGAAACTCATGGGATTATAATGACAGGGCTT
>Ga0302186_10003189_pt1 | contig 12163 bp, 7 predicted proteins | sample II_Bog_E1_2_FD_198782 | JGI IMG/M metagenome (GOLD analysis project Ga0302186, IMG submission 198782) | Peat permafrost microbial communities from Stordalen Mire near Abisko, Sweden - II_Bog_E1_1 | ecosystem: Environmental > Terrestrial > Soil > Wetlands > Peat | place: Sweden: Abisko, Stordalen... | reverse complement strand
CCCAACCCCAACCCCAACCCCAACCCCAACCCCAACCCCAACCCCAACCCCAACCCCAACCCCAACCCCAACCCCAAATGAAATAATATGGCCATAGATTTAAATAAATAATATTTAAGTTTGTCTAATTCAAATAATTTAATTCATTTGTAATTTGCTCGTATTTTATGTTTCATATAATTTATCATTCTGTAAATCTATTTTTATTAATTATAGAGCCTAATTAAAAGAATATTGAATATACAATAAGTGTATAAATCAATTACTATGATTTAATATACAGTTCAATTTTTGCATCTCAGAAGGTGGTTGAGATTTGGTGGAAATCTGGGTATTTCAATTTTAATAAAATATCATTTTTTCTTTATAATTCGAATATGGGCACTGAACAAGGAGTTATTAAATATGCACACGAGTCATAATATGTTGGAGCCCTTACGAATAATGTGCCTCATGGTCATGGAAAAGTTTCCTTTAAAGACAAAGCTAGCTTTGATGGGGATTTTAAAGAAGGTCAACCCCTCTTTGGAGTGATGAAAGCACGTCACTATAATTATGAAGGTCCTTTACTAAATGGCGCCATGCATGGTAAAGGAACATTGATTGACGAAAAGAATATTGTATACGAGGGAGAATTTGAAAAAAATAAACTAGCAAAAGGAATCATATCGAAAAAAGACCATCAAAATAGATTATTATTTCGCTACGTTGGAGAGTTTAATGAAAATCATCAACTGAAGGGATCAGGGACATTTGAGGCAACTACCATTAAAATTGTTGATAAACTATTTACGGATGAATTAGTGCACGCTTAAGGAACTTTCCTCTAAGGCAAATTGCATGGAACCGCCAAATATACATTTGGTAATAATGCAGTTTATGAGGGATAATTTCAGGCAGGATTAAGATCAGGGAAAGGAGAATATAAAGATTCGGAATTTCGACTATTAGCAAATTTTAAATAAGACCAAGCGGTTGGCTCTGCAGGTATTGAATTTACAAATGGCGATCGCTACATAGGACAAATGAAAGCTAACTAAATAGAAGGAAAGGGGAAATACGAATATAAAAACGGTACCATTTGTGAGGGCAATTTCAAAGCAGGAAAATTATGGGGAAATTGCTGCATTAAATTTTAACCTACTAGTAGCATCGAAAAATATGAGGGAGAAATGAACGATGGATTGTTTAATGGAGAAGGTACTCTTCATTATACAAACGGAATTGTTTACAAAGGATTTTTTCTGCAAGGTACAAAATCGGGAAAAGGATAGCTTCATTTTAGTGGAGCTAAATATTCTTGCGAATTTTCTCACGATTAACTTCAAGGAGAAATGGTGAAAAAATGATCCTTTCACAACTTACTCTTAATGTTATTCTGCAAAATATATATCCTAAGTTATATAATTAAGAAGCAATATTAAATTCTAAGGACAGCAGCAGCAATATATTGTTTAAATAATATTGTACTTGAATAAGTAGTTGTCAAGAGCATTTAAAATCAAAAATTAAAAAAATAGGGAGATTAATTTCTTTTAAGGCTTTATTTTTCTATATTTGTAAATATTTTTACAGGAAACCATTTTATACATTATCTACAGGTCTATTAATCTTAAAATAATTCATAGAATTTCGAAATGATTTTAAACTCTAAAGTCATTCATAACCATATCTTGAAACAGACCCTTCAATAAGAAATTACACGACTTAGAGCAATTTGCAATTCTATTAGTATAGCCAGTTTCCAAAACAAACTCAGGCTGGCATAGAGGGATTTTCAATTGTTAGTCTATGAACATGTATAATTCAGTTTATATAGAATCAGCATATGCAAGATCGAAAAAGTAACTATTACTATCGGTCTCAAATTTATGAAGATTTAATGCAGGATAAAATTGTTTATGATGAATAATTAACCAAAAAAGTAGTAATCAATCGAAAACTGCTTGGTTCGCTTCTTCTAAAGAGGAGAGAACTACAAAACAGACAATCTGATGTTAATGAAATGGATGTCCAACTTAAGTAGACTTTGTAACAATTGATAAGAAATGAAAATAAAAATCAGGAAAAGGATAATAAAAGATACGAATTAATTAATAGCAATAAATCGCTAGAAAATATCATCTTTTAAAGTAAAAATGAAGTTAAGTCGCTTACTGAAGGTATATCAGCTGAAGAGGAGAATATTAAACTTGAATTGATTGGATTGCACTCAATCCAAGATGATACGAATGTACTCAGCAAGGAAATAGAGACTCTGCGAGCAGAATTAGTAACTGGAAGCGAAAGAATTGAAAAATAAAATAAAATATGCTCCCACACACTTGAAACCTTCATGAAATAGTTAAAGTAACTAAAGCAGTCAAAAGAATGCAAAAATAGTTATATTTCTAATATATAAAGTAAGATTGAAGAGGAACAATAAAAAGAAAAGCGTATTCTCAATAAAATAAATTTAATTGAAAAAGATTGCAAAAATGTGTAACAATAAATTGTTTAAAAAATGAGTCTTTCCCAATAAATAAGTGCTCAACTCTTCGAAACCAAAGTCAATCGAACAAATATAAGAATATCTATAGGTTAATGCAGCAACAAGTTAGCTCATCTCAGGTAATTAAAGACATCACTTTGGAAGATAATGACTAAAGATTGCTGAAATTTTATGCAATAATAATTGATTGAATTGAATTTATTTTTTGTATTTGGTATAAAAGTAGTAAAAATCATTGATTGTTAATCTGTTAAGTATATTAAATTCCGTAATCTTGATGTGATCTGATTCTATGGATCTCCTCAATATTTTATGAAACAATTTTAATTTTATGTATAAATTCACATTTTCTCTTGCAAAGCACGCAAATAGGTTTGCAGTTTTATATTAGATAACAGCTGCATTTTTAACAAACTGCAAGGTGACCACAAGGCATCCAAACCATAGTACTTTCTTCAGTCATGCAGATGAGGCATTATTGCTTTGAATAAGCAATAATTTAATTTCCAATGTTGACTTCCTTCATTTATGATACAAACCAATTTTCAGAAACTCGATAAAGCTTTAACGTCTCATCTTTGTTTTATATCTTTGTTGAAACATTTCTTGGCTCTTCAGGGTTGTTAGAAACTCTATTGATACCAGTACACATAAATAGCGCTATCTCGACCTGGAAAATAGAACCATAAACTATTATAACAATATGATAGAATATTGCTAAAGAAGCAGGAATTATTATGTTAGGAGTAATGAAAGCCCAAATTAACGGAATAGAGGCTTGCAGAGCAAAACTTAAAAGTGTCAAACTCAGTGATATTAATCCAAATTTTGTGATTATATTGGGTTAATTGAGAAATAGTTAATTGATGAGGGTATACACCATTAGAAAAGAAGCAGCACCTATTAGCACCATGAAAATGATGCAAAGCGGTACCAAGATTAATTGCCAATCACTTTAAATTAAATTATCCATTTTGGCAGCAATTAATGATAATTGACCAAGGAGAACACATTTCAAAAAGATCAAACTTATTTGCCGACTGAAGATAATCGTCAGTAAAATTTATAGTCCAGCTGAGTAATTATAATGTTACAGTATGCTAATGATAATTCAGTCAGATGGGGTACAGAAACTCCATAAAGGACGCATGCTGCAATAATGAATAGTGTAAATAGGGCAATCGATATTTTCAGCATATTTGGAAGAAAGGATCGATAGAAAATAGACGCAATTGATATGCCTATACTTGCTAAAGCGAGTCCACATATCGGAATCTCAATCTAAATCGTGATAAAATTACACCCATTGTTTGAACAATCTCCGTGATTAACAACATTCCACATACGAGCACTATAGCGACCCAGAAGAGGTCACAAATGAGCTGAAATACGAGTTTTTATCGAAATTGGTGCTTATTGACTCTAAAATCTAAGTTTCGGCATTTGACTGTGCCGAAATCAGATACTCGAGGTTCTACATTGTTAATTTGATTTTCTGAGTTCATGCTCTATTGATAAAATAGTATATAAGAAAGATTTTTAAATGAGATTATAACAGCAATGCCAATGCTATTTCTAATATCAATCAAAATATTAAATTAAAATAAGCAAACAATAATACAAAATAAGATGAGAGAACCAAGTACAAACCTAAATTATCAAAATATCTTGAGAGATACTAAAAATAGAAGATGAGTAAATTTTGATAAAGCAGAGGTATTGCCAAAGTGATGCTTGAGTATTTTACAATTTTAAATTTGCATAATCTGCAGACCTTGTAATGAAACTATTTTATCACTGTATCGTTTTGATCTGGTAATTTCCTTTATACTGTAATTATTTCTGATTTAATCAAACAAATCTTACATGTTCACAACAATCGAGTATAAGAACATCAATACACTTTATTCCTGTAATTCATCCTAAAGATACCAAAAAATTGTTGACTTATTTGTCACCTTGTATGGCAATAAGCCTGACTTCATAGCTCGTGCTCCTGGAAGAATTAATATTATCGGTGAACACATTGACTATGAGGGTTACGGGGTTCTTCCTGCAGCCATCTAAAAAGATTGCCTTATTGCCGTAAGCTCAAACAGCAGCTCTCAAATTAAATTAAATCATGTCCAGTCTCATATATACCCATCTACTGTGATTGCCGTTCATCCTGAAGAAAAAGTGGATTTTGTGGATAATTATGTAAAATATTTTAGAGCAGGATATCGGGCAGGAGTAAAAGGGCTTAATCCATAAAAGTTAGTTGGATTGAACATTCTCATTGAAGGAAATGTTCCAAAGGCCGCTGGCGTTTCTAGCTCATCAGCCTTATGCGTGTGTGCTGCCTTGGCCGCTCTTCATGCCAATGGAGGTGAGGCTTTACTTAAAAAAGAGGATTTTATCGAACGATGCATTACAGGATAGAGATAAACCGGAACTGCGTCTGGAGGAATGGATCAATCTATTTCAGTCATGGGAAAAACTAACTTCTGTTTATATATTCAATTTCACCCAATTAGATGCACTCCTGTTCATCTTCCTGAAGGGTTCAGATTTGTAGTGATGAATACCCTTGTATAATCAGCTAAGCTATAAACGGCTGTGTTTAGATACAACAAAAGAGTTTGTGAATGTAGATTAGCTCTTGCTATCTTGGCAACTAAATTGAATATGCCACCTTCACAGCACACAAAGGGATATAAAATATTGAAGGAAATATAAGATTGGTCAGGTTTATCTCTAAATACTCTTGGCTCACTGGTTGACACTTTTATCCACCGAAAAAATTATACAGAGGAAGAAATTTAAAATATAATTGCTCCAATTAAAGTTGGAGATCTTTTATCAGATGTTCCTCTTCATGAAAAGGTGCTTTAAGCTAACAAATTTTATAAGCTCAACTAAGCTGCTCGTCATGTCTTTGATTAAGCCTATAGAGTACTGAATTTTATCGACGTCTGCAAATGTAATCTATAAGGGAAGCATAAGCTTGTTTTATTGGGAAAACTCATGAATGAAAGTCAATTTTCATGTAAAAATTTCTATGAGTGCTCCTGCGAATAAATTGACTAAATTACAGAATTAGCTAAATTATATGGAGCATATGGAAGCCGTTTGACTGGAGCCGGCTGGGGAGGTTGCACAGTTAGTCTTGTTGATGCTCATAAATCCCAATAGTTTATGTCGAAAATGATTGAGTAATACTACAATAAAAAGCCAGGCATGAAATAAAAGATTGATGCAATTGGAATATAAAACATAGTATTCGAGACTATTCCAAGCGAAGGAGCCTGTATTATCACAATTTGATTGACTCTATCCAATGTTTGATAATATCAACCAATGTGAAATATCATAAATAATCTGTAATTATAGTTTATCTTTTGTTTTATAAGTTATTTTAATTATTAATATTTCAATTCAAAAATATTTACCAAATCAGTACATACTTATTCGGGGAATTTTAATAAAAAAGAATTTGATTAACACAAATTATTTCTGTTAATTTAACAATATGCACTTTGACTTTGAGCTAAAGTTAAATATTCTAATTATGATTTATTTTCTTGGACCTCAGTTTATATATCATATCATAATTATCAACATGACATCTATTGCATATTCTGAGCTCCTTGCACGCTTCACCCTAGTTCCGAGGAAGAGTCTCAACTTCCTCACTCCTATTGATAAGATTGAAGGTCTCTTTGTTGAACAGCCCACTGAGCCTTAAAACTTGTCTGAGAATTTGTACGATCCCAATGATTTTTACATTGAACCCAAGAACGAACCCAAAAAGCGTACCTCAAATACAGAGGTAAAGCAATTATTGCTCGTGGGAAAGGCTGACTAAAAGAAAGAAATATCCTTGGGATAGTAGAAGAAGAAAAACTACAAACCAGGCCCCTTCGCATTGTTTTACGAGATAAACGAGGGCGAATTAGATAAGGATGCCACAGTATGGTATTACAAAGAAGCTAAGAATATTGTAGGCCCAGTTTCCTCTTACAATATGGACAAGATGGTTTACTATCACAAATTGGAGGAAGATACCAGAGTGGCATTTAAAAGTGTGGAGAAATTTGTCAAATTCAGCAAGATCAGAAAAATCGTTGAGGAGGAGAAGGGTGAGACTGCCTGATGATGACCTGTATGCTTTAATTTGCATTCCTTGTTGAAATTATTATCATTGTTAAATGGAGATATGATCATAGTAAATGTTAAGAAATTTTAGTTTTCGCTTCAAATTAATCGATGGAATCGAATTGAAAAAATCTATATTTTGACTTATATTTAAAATTATATTTGTATTTAATAATTCATCTTCGCTTGTGCTTCAGTAAAATTATATGAGAAATCACATTTAATGTTTTCTTGGTGGCTCTGAGCGTGCTTGCTCTATATCCATCTCTTGACTCTAATTATCGTCTCCTCTCACGCTTAAATAATCCATTATTCTTTGCTGAGCCTTAATTTCTTCTCTTTTTGCCTTAAATTCCTCGCTTATTTGATTCTATCTATTGATGATATCTATTCTATCTCTTAAACAACTATGAACTCTAATATAAAGTTTCCGAGCAGACTCCTCATAAATAGAAACACTGCCCAGATCAAAAGTAAGCTTAATAATTCTCCGAAAGGTCATGTACTCATCTTCATCAAAGAATTGCTGACAGTTTAGAAGAATTGAGTGCAGCGCGCGCATTTACATTGCGGTTACACGTCTCAGTTTCATACCACAGCTGTCAGTCAGAAATAGTTATAATCTCAAATAGCTTTCATTAACGAAAGCACAGGCTACCGTCTTATACCTACGTTTATCCCGAAATTCACTCATTCCACTTGACTGCAGATGTCGAGTTATTTGAGCTAAGAAAATTTCATCCATTCGTTAAGAGTTCTCGTCGTAGATCAAAGGTGGTGCTTTTTCTGACCTTGCAACACTAAGAGGTTATTGGTTATAAAATTGACGCAATTGCCTTCTCCAAGTATTATAGCGTCTTCTTTAGCGAATAAGCTTTAAATCCTATGGTGGATCTTGAGTTTCCCCTTAGTCACGAAAAGTCCTTTCGCAAAATGCTTTGGCAGTTAATCTTTTTTCATGGTACCTGATTTCTTCCTCCCTGTTATGAAACTTAGGGGCAATCTTATTTACAATGATGTGATGGACTTTATTAACTTATACTTTCCACTCCATGATTCTCTTAAGATTCTATTCATTTTCAGAATTGAGATCTAACTGCGAAGCTGTTGACTCCTTCTTTTTGTTTGGACGAAAACGTGAATAAACTTCTTGACTTATCTTTTTTGTCTCGATGACTGGCGGATCTTCTGCTGGAATGATTTATCTAGTTCTTTGTTTTGGATGAAATGATGGTTCTTTTACTATCAAATTAAATTTAATTTTTGGGGGTTGATCGTCATCTCCAGTTTCTTTTAAAGTACTAATCAAATCATCATCGTTATGAAATTTATATTCTTTATCTATAAAGGAGGCGGCAACTGGTTTATTATCTTGAAATTTATTTACTATTAATTTTTAATAGAGGATCGATACGATTTTAAAGACAGAGAGATTTGGAAATTTTTTGGCAATAGCTTCAATACTTCGATTGATTTCCTAGATAAACAATAATTTACCTTTGACGAGGGTGTTTGTTAGTCTTAAGAATGTAAATTTTAATCGGGATAAAGCAGATAATCGCAATGTTAGGTATCTGCTTGGAGTGGTTTAATATAATTGATTATACTCATCAAGATGGCAACAAGTCAGTCAAGTTAAAAATGAAGTCTTGCTAAAAGTCAATTTTTATAAATTATTGATAGTTGAAATACATATGCATACTTTGGTTGCAACTCCTTTCTAAATAAGATTGTTGCAATTTACAAATGACATCAAATATTTTTACTAAAGGGGGAACGAATAAGCCTTACATATTAAATATTTTTGCTGAAAAAGGGTAGCATAATTTTATTAATTCCTGTTTCTCTTAAATACTAAAAAATATTTTGTACTTAATCAATGATTTAATACGCTCAACTGACTCATAGCAGTCCTCTGTATAGATTTAAAATCTTTGCTGTATTTATTGCCCGTATTCACTGAAAATATATAGCTGATATATAATGAGGCCATATAATATATTTCCATAAATTCTCTCAATTTCTAAGGATGTCTCGAGGATCCTAAAGCTAAATTCGTAAACGAGTATAAGCAAGTGGACAGTGCACCTAAATCGATCAGTTGTGCCTTGATGGCATTGAGATTCGCTCTATTTCCAACAAAATCAAGTAACTGATCTAAGGTTGCACTCACCTAGAATATTTCACGATGAACGATTGCGAACTCACCTCTCTTGATAATTTCCCTATTCTCCCTAACTTGATTACTCTAGAACTCATGAACAACAAGTAACTAAAATGTGATTTAGACTTACTGGTAATGATTTGAAAAAGATCCTTGGCTCCACTCACCTGACCTTCCTATCCCTCGCCAACAATCGAATTTCCTCTTCCTCTTGTCTTTAAAAACTAAAATATTTAGATGAACTATAGATTCTGCAAATACATGAAAATTAACTTGCTGATGAAGAGGGCTATCGAGCAACCATTTTTTAGTTGCTGCCCAACTTAGAATCCATTGACTGCATTAATAAACAAGGAAATTTTGTTGAATAAGAATAAGATGAGGATGACTATATTTCGAAAAAAGATGCATTAGATGAAGAATAAGATCAATCTGATAATCTCAAGAAAACTGAACTGGAGGGTAGTCCATAAAATTTCGGATAAATTCTCTAATATGAAGGAAGCACTTAAGAAGGAAGTTTAAAACGAAACAAAATATTCTCTAAGTTGCTTTCAAGGACAAAATAATATTCATAATCCGATTCATAATAAGAAATGGGTGGAGAAATGATAAGAGATTTCAAGAAACAAATAAAAAAAATATGATCTTAGAATTCTATTGTTATAATTAAACAGTTGAACTTTTTATGTCATTTCGGAATATAAAGTCAATTTAATTTTATCATCTAATATAAGTCCTGATTTTGATTGAACAATTGAATAATGCAAGATAACATACATTTTAATACAAAAGCAAATACTATAGATACATTGCTGGGTAATCATTTATAGCTTTTGAAGCAGTTGTAGTGGTTTTTCCAGCGAATTTATCGGCCGGTATTGATTTGCTAATTCACGAATTTTGGATCAATCTCGTAACCAAAGTAAAGATAATTATATTCAGGTAAATAATGCACCATACCGCAGGATAATTCCAACAAAGGATACATTAATGCATAGTCGCCAGCATAACGATAAAAGTCTCCAGAGTTATCCTTCAGATCTTCTTACTTGATATAGGTGACTAAACGAGTGCGGAATGTTTTAAGACTACCAAATTTCTGACCAACAGAACGATATTTATTTTCTTTTTTTTATATTTTATCATAATCTGTAGAAAATCCAAGTTTCAGCTGTTGCTCTACTTGGTGAAACTAAATGAAATTACCATAAACCAAATTAGCACTTGTATCTCGGTAAACAGCATTCAGTACTCGAAGCACATGTTGTCCCAAAAGTTCATCATCTCCGTTTACCAAAACTGTAACCTTTTTATTGAGGCAATGTTCGTTGATGGCATTGATAGTGCTTTCCAAGTAATATTTTTTTTAAGGATAGTGCACTAGTGTCACTTTTTTTTCAGGATCAAATTCTGCAAGATATTTCTTGATGGGCTTTAATTCCTCATTAGAATAGCCGTCAGCAGTATAGACCACAATATAGTTGCTATATTTCTGATTGAGAATAGAATTCAGGACATACTCATGAGCATACCCTTTTTTGGTGGGTTAAGAGTGAACGACTACACAGAGGGAAAGTTCTTAGGGATATTGACTGAGATGATATTTACTTTAAAGACGATCTTATTAACTTTTTACCAATACATCGAGCTGTTGATTATCGTTTGAAGGTACATTTAAATTGAATCTTGCCATTCTGATGTATTAAAGATGCTAAATTTTTTATTTTGTTTTTAAGAATTAAGATCTTTTTTCATGTGATCTCAGCTTTTAAGTGAGCAACTACTATTTGGAAAGAGTCTTCTCTTCTATCTTTTACTACTCATCAACAACAGGAGTCTTTTCTTCCTTTGGATTAGCTAGCCAATCATCTTAGCTTTCCATCTCTGCTTTATTTTTGTTCTTGCTAATATCTTTAATGGTCTTTTTATTTTTTCCTTCTGATTACTATTATTCATCATGGGCTAACAACTTTTTATCATCTTTGTTTGCGTGCTTTGTTCGTTATCTTTAAAAATAACTTTACCCTTAACTATTTTAGTCATCGTCATATCTTTAATGGGCTTTAGGTTTGGGTTTTTTTGTGAATTGTTCAGATTCTTATTCATTCAAATCGTCTTTTTCTCTCAAATTATTTTTATTTTTAGTTACACGATTTTTTGTTGGTTTTGATTCTATTTCATCTTCTCCTTTTTAACTGTTTTCTTCAGCGTCATCTCTAATCCTTTTCGGCTTTTATTTTTCAACATATAAGTCAGAATCATCGCTAAAATCATCTTTTGCTGGACGATGATTTTTAGTGGAAGGTCTATTTTTTGGCCGATTATTTTCTTAATCATCACTAAAAAGAGAGTTGTCTTCCTCCCTCTCAACTTTTTTGGCCTTTCCTTTCTTTTTCGAAGCATAAGGTGATTATGATTATGATTCTGCGAGCAATAAAGATTTAGAATTCGCCTTCACGATTTTATTTTCATCTCCCGATGAATGAAAAATGAAGAATAGAATCACTAAAATTAGTAAAATCATCAGAACTTTATCCATCCTCTCAGCAAGATATTCCTTGATTGGTCTGATAATGGATTAATCCTCTCGATAGGTTTGATAATCTAATTTAGGACATGAATTACCTGGTTTTTTAATGATCGTTTCCTGTTCTTCTTCATGACTGAATACATCAACTCCTGATGTTCCACTCATTAATATATTTTGATTTAAATTATCAAAACCAATAAATTAATTTCTATTAATTTACTGAATTAAATATCAATCCCAACATTATTTTTATAAAATCAATGCCATTTCCCGCAGACAGGTGACATAAACTTTAATTAAACAAATTCTTGAGTTTAATACAAAATATAGATATCAAATTTATCCAAGTTTATTGGGGTCGAGCTCAAATTCTTGGATAAAATGAGAAATGCCTTCGACTAAATTGAAATCGTTTTTCTTTTTCCTGGACATTTCCAAAAATAGCAACTTATACTTGCCATGTTTTTAAAAGAATGAAAGCTATTTTTGTGAATTTATCATACATATTGCAAAATCTTTGACTCCATCTAGTGATGTTTTATTAGAGCTATAGCAATGATCTTTCATTAGTTGACCTTTCTATTTTACTTTTTCCTAAAAATCATAGCGAAGTTCCTCGAAAATAAGCTCATTCATAATATCACCTTATATTAAAATTAGCAAAACTTGTTTAACTTTGATCCTCAATTTTAAAAAATAAAATCAAAGGTGTTTAAAAAAAGATATTTTGTTTATTTTATAAATCTATTCACCATAAACTGATTTTACCAAATTAATCTATTTCAAAATTAGAAATAATTTTAATAGGGGTTGGGGTTGGGGTTGGGGTTGGGGTTGG
>Ga0302186_10003188_pt1 | contig 12167 bp, 10 predicted proteins | sample II_Bog_E1_2_FD_198782 | JGI IMG/M metagenome (GOLD analysis project Ga0302186, IMG submission 198782) | Peat permafrost microbial communities from Stordalen Mire near Abisko, Sweden - II_Bog_E1_1 | ecosystem: Environmental > Terrestrial > Soil > Wetlands > Peat | place: Sweden: Abisko... | reverse complement strand
CCTTTGTTTTTTAAAAATTTTTATTAATTTATTTTTAATTAAAATTTTTTTTAATTAAACTTTGCAAAATCCAAAAAAATCGGATTTTGCAAAGTATTTTTGTTGTAATTTTTAAATTTCTATGCTTAAAACAACCACTGTATTAACTCGGTTTTCTTTTTCCTTAATGTTTCTTGCAACGAGGAATTTTGCAGAAACTGGTTGTTCCAGTCAGCACATTTTTCAAACCCAGTTCAAAAAGACGACAGTTTCAGTGAATCAAGGAGATTTGACTGAGGAAGCAAGTGATGCAATAGGTGATATACTCCATGTTCAATAACCTAAATAATAATTTGATATTTGAAGTGAATGCTGCTAATTCTGATTTATTACATGGGGGAGGAGTTGCTGGAGCTATAAGGGTGAAAGGCGGCAAGTAGATTTCAATGATTATATAAAAAGGTGCATTAAGTTCTATTCAGGCGGAATCGAATGCTTATGTGAGAAAACATGGAAGAGGTAAATTTTAATTTCTTTTTTATAGAGTTTAATTTGAAAAATGAAGTGGAGACTGGACAAGTGGCCATGACAAATGCAGGCAATTTAAAATGCAAAAACATCATTCATGCTGTGGGTCCGATTTGGAAAGGGGTATTAAAAAAATTAAGGAAAATATATTTTTTTTATCGGAAAAGGGAAGTGACAATGAAGAGAAAAACTTAAGATCTTGCTTGTTGAAGAGGTTTAAAAATCAAATGATTTTTCTTAAATATTTTGGAAAATGAAAGTTTGGAAAAAGCCAACGAAAATAATTTCAAAAGCATCTCGATTCCCGCCATTTCCACTGGAATATATGGGTTCCCTAAAGAATTGGCCGCATCAATTTTCGCTCAAACCATTTATGAGTTCCATTTTTTTCTTTTCAACTAAAAAACTTGTTTTTTAGATATTTATCGACCGAGCAAACCTCATTGACTAATATTCGATTAATTGATAGAAGCGAAATAACAGTAAAAAAAAAATTTTAATAGCCATTTTCTACTTATATTTATACTTGTTTTTTCAGGTGAATTTATGGGTGCAAGAGTTAAAAAGTCACTTCAAGGAAAAATAAATATTTTAAAAGAATTGCTAATTTCAAGAAATCTTGATTTAAAAAATTATGAACAATATGATTTAAAAGAAATTATATGTTTTGTATTTCAAAAAGGATAATGTTTATATTAGTTGTTAAAAACATTAAATATTAATGGGTTTTTGTACCATGCAAATCATCCCAATTATTCAAAATAAATTTCATGAAATCATTGATATTAGTCAAGTTCTCATCCAACCTTTCCTTAAAGCTCTCCATTTTCTTTTTCTTCTGTTTTTGTGTCGTCAAATCCGCATAATTCGTGTTCCCGTTCAAGCCATTTAAGCTGAAATTGAAAATATCCTCCTGATCCTTTGATTTCGAAATATCTCTTGATGACATTTTAAGTGATGAATTATTCATTTTGCCAAAATATTCATTGCATTCCTCTAATCTTGTATTCCCAATCACCAATACTCTATCTCCAACATCCAAAGGCATAAGAAATGATGGGTTGGTCATTAAAAACTCGCTTCCATAGAAATTATCCATCACCTTCAAAATATGTGCCGTGATCAATTGGAAGCTTTTTTTCGAGGTTGCCTCAAGATCGGCCTTTCTTTTTCTTTTTTCTCGACCTGATGATAATGTGATTTGTCTGAATAATGTGTTTTGGACAGGTTGGCTTGTGAATTTTTCCTTGAGGACAGCGATGGCGATCACTGGAGGTTCATGACTCATTAAAACATATTGTAATTGTCCAAAAAATTGGAATTCTTTTTTGATTTCCGGTGTTATTGTTAAAGTGTTAATTTTGGAATTTTGTTGGATTTCCTCACCTGATCGATCTTGGATAATATTGGGTTTGGTGACATTTCGGATGAAAGAAAACCAGCTTTTATTATTGATGGATTTCGCTATGATGGACATTGCCAAAGAACTGAAATGCACACTTCCTCGAAGGAAATAGGGCCAAAAAAAGAAATTATGGTTTTCATATTTCGGGTTAATACTGATAGATTTTAAGTTGTTTTCATCAATAAGTTCAGTGAGGAAGTTTTTCAATTCGAAGAAATCAGAAATTATACGAGTAAAAATTATACTTTCAGAATCCATGATGAAATTGTTCTCATTGCTTGAAAGAATCAAAATTTTGAAGGCTTTCTTGGGGTCGATTTGTTGTAAATGGTTGATTTTTGTGGGACAACCATAGACATAAAAGATGTTTTTGAAGGAATCTCGAATTTTATGCCATTCGCTAGGGTTTGGTTCCTTATCTGAAAACAAAATAATCGGTCGTTCTGAATATGACCTTAAAACAGAAGTGATTCTTTTTAATCTATATAAATCACCTTTGATTATTATATGATTTCTAAAGATTCCTTTGGGAGACATATTATTATAAAGGTTGTAAATGTCTGGGATTTCATAAAGATTTGAATCGAAATCAGAAATTGAAGCTAAATGCGTTTTTTTAAAATATTTTTGCTTCTTAATTTTCCAATCACTTAATCTTTCAATCATATGGACTCTCATTTTATCAATGAACTTATTAGAAGCCTCGTTAATCCTCAATTTTTTAAAAAGGTTCATATTTTTTAGATAAGTTGAATGGAGCGAAGATTTCTCGGTATAAGTAGTGATTATTTTCGCGTTTTCTTGATCATAAGCCACAACATATCCAATATCATCCTTTTGAATCTTATAATCAACTGGGTTTATAAGAAATTTCAATTCGACATGACCATTTTCTGCTTTGTCAAGATGTTCAACACCTAATAAGAGGATCCCTGAACGATTAGGTAGATTCTTTCTACCAACTTCAGAATAATCAAAGGAAAAAGAATCTGATAGATCTATTCCACAAAAATAAATAATTTTCATTACATCTTGAAATCTCTTTCCAAGGAAAAAGTGAGGTAATTCTAATGAAAAAACAAATGGGTTAATATGTTTAAAATATTAAAATATAAAAAAAACAAATAAAATTATAAATTCTCAAAAATATCTAAAAAATCGTAAAAAATCTAAAAAATCTAAAAAATCTAAAAAATCGTAAAAAAATATAAAAAATATTTAAAAAAATAGTAAAAAAATCTCAAAAATCTATAAAATCCAAAAAATTATTAAAAAAATTTCAAAATATCTAAAAAAATCGATAAAAACTTCTATAACAAACTTATTGGGTAAATTTCTTGAGACATATTTTGTGCATATTCCTCAAGATGATCTAGATCAGAGCCATTAACCGTCGTGTTTTTCTCCCTTAAAGTGGCTAGATGTGTCAACCATATGTTCAGACCTTGATTTTCAAGAGAATTGGCCATGATATATTCATTTAAAATATTTGCGGAAATCACGGTCATTTTCGACCATAATGAGTCATTTTTTATCTGATTCGAGAATTCTGTTGATAACACCAAAGTAATATCTAATTTTGGGAAATTGTTGGCCACTTTTTGGATATTATAAGCCATTTGTTTATCAGATTCCAATCCTTGTGTCTGATTTTCATTAGGGTTCATTGAAAAAGCGAACAAATGTCTCGCAAAGCCAAGATTTGTCTGTTTATACCAAAGATTTTCCATAACATTCGATTTCAAATATTTGATTTCAGTGAAATCATTAGAAAAGTTCTCAAGCCATATATCGAGGTCTCTATGAGGGTTTTCTTTTCCCACTAGGATGATTGAAGAAACTCTGATTTTGGATGTTTTGTCTTGATTATAAACCCTAGAAGTGAGATAATCACATTGATAAAGTTCTTTGAGGAAATATTTGATGAAGCAAGGAGGGATGTCTCCTATGATGACTATATGGTTTTTATAATAGAAGTTGCGAATATAAGGTGATAATTCATACATTTTATCTGCCATTTTGCTCAGATAACTGCTGAGAACTGAAATATTGAAAAACATCACGAATATGTTATAAAGTCTACTCCATCGATAATTAGGCACAATATCACCATAACCAATAGTTGTTAAGGAAACTATAGCATAATATGCTGCTCCTATATAATTGAAATTCACTGGACCGTTTGAAGAGAAATATCCTTCGAAATAACAAAGTTCATTCACACCCAGATAGATCGATGCCTCGATAAAAATCCCTATCAAAATGTCCAAAGCACTGCTATAGACAAAATATTTCAACTCTGTTTGTTCATTTTTGGAATCGATTTGAAGGGGATCGTTTTTCACGATTTTTTTGAGCTCTTTCAGATTGAAAACTATGATCATTCGCAATTTTATCAATTTGAAACTGCGCATCATATGGACTATCGTGAAGAATGGGTTCTGTGAAATGAAATTCTGACTCCAAATCGTGGTGCTCACTATTTCAAAGATCAATAAAAGATTTGAAATCACCTCGAAAGTGAAAAATTGTGTAATAAGATGCATAAATCCTTTTGAAGATAATAAAGTCAATAATACCTCAAACCCGAAATTCACACCCACAACCCATTCCATCAAAATCAGGGTTCTTTCCCAACTTTGATCTAATGACCCTTCTTTATAACTGGAAATCAAGACGATATTGATGACGCTGACGAAATTCATTAAGAAGATGAAAATCTGGATATTGAAGAAAACGAATTGTTTGAGAAGCTTGAGAAAGGGGCTTTGGCTGCTTGAAACATCGAGGAATTTCAATGCAGTAGCAAGATTTTTCTCATAATCGTCATTTCCGAACATCGATTTTTTCGCGTTTTTGTTTATATCGCTAATCGCAGTTTTGGCTATTTTGCCTACCATTTTAGTGATTCCAGCAAAACTCTTCCTAGGCTTATCAGAGACACTGGGGATGGGAATATTGAGGATATTATGAATTTCTTCCTGATATGGCATTGTTGAGGATTTGTTGACCATATCGCTTGGAAAAACCTCATATTTGTCTTCATTTTTGGTGGAAGCCGAGGCTGAAGAATCTTTTTCCTTATTAAAACGCATCGTTGAAGGGTCTTCAATATTCAAAGTGTCAGCTGATTTGTCATTATTATAAAGGTGACTATAGGATTTGGAGGACTCAGGTTGGATTTTATTGTGTTTGGGAGAAAGGAGAGTCGAAAAGAAGTTTTTTGTTTGAGTTTGGGTTGTTGGGGATTGGATTTTTTCAGCCATGGATGGATTAAGGAAATAAAAGAAACAAGAAGTTTAAAAAATAAGTGATTTTTATATTGGGAATGTATAAAAAATTTATGAAAATGAATCAAAGGAAAATTTGAGGAGAAAAAGAAAAATTTGACAGAAAAACGTTCGAAAATCAAATAAAATAAGCCTTTAAAACTGATAGAAGATAAAATTAAGAAAAAATTTAATCGCGCTATAAAGGATAATTATGAATTTTATCATAATTTTAATTTCTAGTTTATACAAATGACAGCAATATATGAAATAATCAATGGAACGAATTGTATTGAAGAAAAAAATATTAGTTTAATCAAGAAAATAATTTTTTTATATTTTTATTGTTTTTTCTTCAAAAAATCAAACATCGTTTAAATAATTGTAAATCAATAAGAAACCAACCAAAATTTCAAAAAAAATGGATTCCAAACCTGAAAACATCACAATTTTCTTTAAGGACCTCCATTGCAAATATCTCCTGACTCTTCTTGAAACTCAAAGCAAGTACGAATTTCTCAAAGACTTTTATGAAATCTAATTTTTATAGAAAAATGCTTTCTCTCGATAATTCAAAAATGATGCTTTTTTATTTCATTATAGCAGGTCTTGACTTTTTTCAAGCTTTCCCACATTTACAAATTCCAATTACTTCTATGATCGATTGGATTTATTCCCAGCAATCTTTCACTGATAAATATGGTGGGTTTAGAGGTGGTCCTTATTTAGGCTTCGATTTCCATTGTAGTTCTTTGGATCTTGACTTTTCTTCAGATAATGACTTTGATAAAGGTCATTTAGTCCATACCTATTCAGCTTTAATCAGTCTAAAGCTCTTGGGAGATGATTTTTCAAGGGTCCGCAAGCCAAATATCTTCAATTATATCAAGAAATGTCAAAACGAAGATGGATCTTTTAAGGCTACAATAGATTCAAATGAATCTGATTTAAGGTTTCTGTATTCTGCATGTGTTATATGTTATTTATTGGAGGATTTTTCGGCTATAAATACTCACTCTGCTTTAGCTTTCATCTTTAATTGCCAAAATAACGATGGAGCCTTTGGATTGAGACCCAAAGAAGAATCCCATTCAGGGGCAACTTATTGTTCTTTAGCGGCTTTAGCATTATTAGGAAAATTAGAAGACATTCCCAATAAAACAAAATTGATTGAATTTCTAGTTAATAGACAAGTGCCTTGGGATGTCAATAGGGAAAAAGGCTGCATTGGAGGTTTTCAAGGAAGAATTAATAAATATCCAGATTCATGTTATAGCTTTTGGAATGGAGCGAGTCTTAAGATCTTAGGGTTTGATCGATTCATTAATAAGGAGAGTGTGCAGGCATATATTTTGAATTGTCAAGAGCCTCAAAAGGTTAGAAAAAAAAAAATATTTCGAGCTTAAAATATATCATTATTTAATGGTTTTTTAGGGAGGATTTAAAAAATTTGATTATATTTCAAGTTCAGACCCGATTCATACTTTGCATTCAATCTATGGATTATCTCTTCTAGGGTAATATATATATATATATTCTCTATTTATTTTATTATGTCTAATTTCCCAAATAATGACATTTTTTTTTTTAATGTTTAGTTTCAAAGGACTTCCGGAAATCGACCCTATTTTAGGCATTCCGATACATAAAAAAAAGGAATTATGATGATTATTTAATATTTATACATTTTCTTCCTTTGGGTTGATTTTGATTTTTTTTCGGAAGCTAACAAATTAAAATCAAAATTTCATAATTTTTAATAATTTTTTAATCCTTCTCCTATTCCTTCTATGTCCCAAACTAAGGAAATTCTCCCCGAAGATTTCCTCACTCGTGCAGAACGTGTCAGACAATTAAATGTCCCTGAATCTCATGAATTCATGGTAGTCGTCAAACCTAATAACCAAGCCCTTGGCTTCAGAAATAATTGTTATAATTCAATCTATCTTTCAGACCGTGTTGACAAATTGACCTTTAATAACACTGTGAAAAAAGCCAATAAAATCTGTGAAAACATCTGGCGAGCCAAAAAAGTCGAAGAAGAAGCCGAATATTCGAAATATTATCGTTGGGTCTTATATTTGGCCATTTTCATCTCATTGATTAGTTTCGCATTGTTGCTTTTATTGATTTATGGATCTGGAGGCAATGTATTATTATATGCTAGTCTTGTGTTGATCTGTATTGCAGCCTTATTAACTTTGACTGTTGTGGTTAAAAGCTTGTTTTCGCAACCACATTTCATAGATTTAGAAGAAAGCATAATTAAGGGAGTCAATTTGTTGTTGGATGATGAAAATAGAAGATTTTATAATCAGAGAAACCTCAGATGGAAAATGCAGGAGAAATGCTATTGGCTGGAATTGCATATTGATGCTGGATATAAGGTCAAGAAGCCAAAGGACGCTTATGCTCAACAAGAGAATGTCGCTTCTATTGAACCTTCTGAAAAATCGCTTTAAATTTGAAAAATAAGCTCGTTTAATGTATTTATTTAATTAAGGGAAAAAAGGAAAGGAACTTGTGTTTTTTTTCTCTCTTCGAAAATTTCTGTTTTTTTTTCTGGGTCGAAATTTAAGTTTTTTTTTTTTATAGAAAAAACCAAAATAAATACAAAAATTGTTGATTTTTATAAGAAAATTGTTTAAATCATAAAGAAAACTTTTGGATTTCTAAAATTTATTGTTTCTCATTTCATCTCCATGAAAAAATCATCAATCCATCTTTTAATTTCCCTCTTTTCTTGACCAAAAAAAATACATTAATTATTAATTATGAAAATTTATCATTTTTGTTTATTAAAAAAAAAATCACCTCTCGTCTTTAAATAAAAATGCATTCCAATTTTTACCAACCCCCTATCTCATCTTCGACATCCCATCTCTTTTCCCAGGCTCTGATCAATGACCCTTCTCCTATTATGGAAAAAGAAGAAAATACCTCACAATGTGATTTTTCAGAAGAGGAGATCGCATCGAAAAAAAACGCGTTTTCCTTTTTTCAACTACCCTTTTCAATGAAAAGTATGAGTCAATTGGAAAAAAAAGAGTTCAACTTACAAAATATTAAGAAAATCCCTCAAATCGATCAATATTGCATGAATTCTGATACAAATTTGACTAACAATTTTAATGAAAAATATTATAAGAACGTAAAAATGTTGTTGGGTGAGGAATTGGAGGAGGGATATGATTGTGTTATCATGAATTTGAATAGAGAACTTCATTTAAATGATGATGCTTCTCCGAAGACTTTATATGATAAAGAATTTCATAAGCCCAAGCCAGAAACAAACCATTTATATTTAAGAAACAAGACTAGTTATGAGGTTTTGCAGGATTATGAAGATGCCTACTGTTTTTTGGCTTTCAGAATATTGCTGATGAAGATCAAATCGTAATTTTTCGATTTTTTACTTAAAACAGACATATTTTTTAAAGAAAAATTCAGTTCTATTGCTATAAAATCATTACGAATCGGGCATTTGAAGCTTTATGTTTATTGGTAATTCTTTGGAATACGATAATGTTGTTTTTGGATGATCCGATCAAACCAAGCGATTTGGGAAATAATTTTGATTTGTTTTTTCTGATATATTATACTGTGGAAATGGGGATGAAAATAATGGCTTTAGGGTTTATATGGGATGCAAATTCATATTTAAGGAGTGGTTGGAATTGGTTAGATATGACTATTGTGGTCACAGGTTATTTGCCTTATATAATAACCTCAAATAACTCCATTTCTATTTCCGTGTTGAGATCCGTGAGAGTGATAAGGCCTTTGAAAACGATCACATCTTTGAAAAATCTCATGATGATCGTAATGACGTTGTTTTCAGCTTTTCCTTTTATTTTGAACACTTTGTTGATATTATTTTTCTTTCTTATGATTTATGCGATTATTGGAACTCAACTTCTTCAGGGTGTTTTAAAGAAAAGATGCATAAATCAATTCACTGGCTTGATGCTTCTTCAAAACCCTATATTCGATAGTTCTTATAATGGATTCCTTTGTGGGTATTTATCATGTCCAGACCCTGATAATAACATCTGTTCCAAACTCATAGAAAACCCGAATTCAAATATAACGAATTTCGATAATTTTCTTTGGTCTTTATTAATGATGGTCCAAGACATCACTCTTGAAAATTGGTCCTATAATATGTATTATGTAGCCCGAACTTTCGATTATTATGGAGCTTTAATTATATTTATAACCTTGACCTTTATAGGAGCCTTCATATTTCTCAATCTAATGGCTTCTGTAATCAGTTCTTCTTATCATGAACAAGCAGGCAAAGTAACTATTAAAAAATCAAAGGAAATTAAATTATATGATCAACATGTATTGGAATTTCTGGCTTATGAAAGACAAAATCGATCCAAAAAAACCTTGCTAAAAAACCCAGAAATCATTAGAAACACAAACACACTCTCTGAAATCAGATTGCAAGAGATCAATGATTTAAAGAAACATATGGTTTTGACAATCCCTCAGGAAATCGAGCTCCAGAAAATTTCAGATCAACCCAATTCCACTGAAAAAGCAATTTTTCATGGACAAAACAACATGATTCATCAATTTTCTATAGAAGAAATGGCACCTTTTGTAAATACGATTTCCCCAAAAAATGATAAATTAAGACCTTCTAATGAACAACATAATGACAAAAAGATTGAAATTCGTAATAATATTAATAAATCATTTAATGAAGATATCCTTTTCGCGAAGACTTCCAACATTAAGGAAGAAAACGGAATTACTAGCCATAATGGATTTTTTGGCACTTTAAACAATTTAAAAGATGTGAACACTGAAGTGGAAATCAACCGAAAAAGCGAAAAAATTGATAAAAACATTAAAGAAAATAATAGTTGGTACCATAAACTCACTTTAAATAACCTTTTCAATAAATCAGTGCAAGAAAAGTTCAAAAATTGGAAATTAGGCATTGATCATATGATAGAATATGAATCTTCGAGTATAAATGATGTTATAGCCTTAAGCATTGTGAAGAAAAAACTCAAAGAAGAACAAATTTTCGAAGAAAAATTGAAAAAATGCAAATTCGAAGTCATTTATAATATCAGACAAAACTTCAAAGTCAACAAACAGGAAATCAAAGAAGAATATGAACGAAAATTACTCAAGAAATATATGGGTTTTGATATAAAACAGGCCAATCAATTAATTAAAGAGACTTTTTTTTATTTATCTGGAGATCAAATCAGACTTCCTCTAAAAATAGATTCTGATTCCTTTGTTTTTAATGCCAAAATGGAAAGATTAGCGGACTTAAATTATCAAAGGAAAAAGAATATTTTCCAAAAACACTTATTACATAAAGATCCTAAAAAACCATTCAGGAAAAAACGATTACAATCGTTGGTATTTACCTCTCAGGAAATCAAATCCTCATTCATTGAAAAACTTTACTCTCAAGAAGACGAACAGATTTTGAAAGAATTCAACAATGAAAAGGAATATAAACAAATCAGAGTTTATGATTATGAAAACAGAAAGCTCAACGATCAAATCAAAGGAATCAATTGGACAGTGGATTGGTCTGGAAAGGAAGTCTTGAATTATCCTAACATCAAGGATATGAACATCATCATCAAAAGCATAAAACAAGAAAATCAGATCTTAGAAGCTTTATCAACATATAGTCAGGAGAAAACCATCTGGATGAATGGGGTCACTGGCAAGGCAATTAATTTTTATAAATTTTAATTGGAATTGTTGATTTTTTTAATAATTTTTGATATAATTCTATATAAAACTCATTTATTAGATCAAAATATTGAGGAAAATTATTAGAGAATTCACAGAAAGCAAATTGTTTGAATTCACGATGCTGGCGGTGGTGATTTTGAACACCATCGTTCTGTCCACTGATGGTTATTTTCAGGATCCAGAACAAATAAAATTGATGGAAACCATCAACACTTATATGGTTTACATTTTCGCTGTGGAAATGTCCTTAAAGATAATGGGCTATGGTTTCTATGGTATATCTATAATATCTATAATTTTTCAACCGTTCATTTTCATTAGGTTACATACGAAGTCGTTCTAATTTATTTGATGGACTCATTGTGGTGATTTCTATTGTGGATCTTATTGAAAGTTCAATAAATTCAAACCTAAACGCTCTTCGTTCAGTTCGTATCCTCAGAGTGTTACGCATCCTACGTCCCTTGGAATATATGAAAGTAATCACACGAGTTTTGGCGAGTAATTTCTCCTCTTTTATTTATATTTGTTTGCTTCTGATCCTATTAATCATCATCTATACACTCATCGGAAACCAAGTTTATATGAAACAATTGAACAATGCTGCTACTGGCATCAGACAATCTTTTGATACCCTCTATTCCTCCTTTCTAGTAGTGTTCGAATTAGTTTCAATTGCTAATTGGAACGATGTAGAAACCATCACCTTGAATTCCTCTGTGCCCACACCTTTTACCATTTTTTATCTCTTGTCCTTGATTTTTTTGGGGAATTATGTGTTTCTCAACCTGTTTCTAGGTATTGTGATCAATGGCTTTTCCAAGGGTCAAGATGAATCCGAACAAAATCAAGATAAGGAGCATGTGACTATTAATCTCGAAGAATTAGGCAGATTCAAAAAGTTATATTATGAGGAGGTGGAAGAAGATCATGAACAGAAAAAGCTGACAGAATTAGCTAAAAACTCAAAGAAATTAAGGCTGACGACGGATTTAGATGATGATAATATGGATACTAATTTGGAAAATTTCATGGACAGCAAAACCTCTAAATTAGAAAACCCATATCAAGAATGGCATTGTGAAGAATCACTTTGGCTTTTTAACAAAAGGAATTTATTTCGAAGAATATGTTTTGTGATCGTAAATTCGGAATATTTCAAGAAAGCGATTTTCTTCCTGATTTTAGCTAACAGCATCAAATTGTTCATTGATACTTATATCCAAGGATCATTTAGTGATATTTTT
>Ga0302186_10003187_pt1 | contig 12173 bp, 9 predicted proteins | sample II_Bog_E1_2_FD_198782 | JGI IMG/M metagenome (GOLD analysis project Ga0302186, IMG submission 198782) | Peat permafrost microbial communities from Stordalen Mire near Abisko, Sweden - II_Bog_E1_1 | ecosystem: Environmental > Terrestrial > Soil > Wetlands > Peat | place: Sweden: Abisko, Stordalen... | reverse complement strand
TGAGGACATTGAAGCTCTGGACACTCTGCTCAACCTGCAGAATTATCGATTGGCTTATTGGCGCACGGCTGACCAGGAGCTTGGTTATCGTCGTTTCTTCGATGTCAATTCACTGATCGGCGTGCGCGTTGAGCGCCCGAATGTCTTTCAATCGACACACTGCCGGATTATCGAGTGGCTTCGAAGTGGCGTGATTGATGGCGTTCGCGTTGATCATCCTGATGGGCTTCGCGATCCCGCGCAATACTTCGAGCGACTGCGAGACAGCGCCCCCGGTGCATGGATCCTTGCTGAGAAGATTCTTGAGCCGGAGGAGTTTATGCGCCGAGCGTGGCCGATTGCTGGAACCACGGGATATGACTTTCTTAACCAGTGTAATGGGCTTTTGGTTTATGGCGATGGACTCCTGGAACTGACTTCAATTTACGATGATTTCACCGGTCAGACTGAGGGTTTTGAATCTCTTGTCCACGCGAAGAAGCTTGCTGTTCAGCATGAGTCGCTTGGCAGCGACGTGAACCGGCTCACTCAACTCTTTGTCGAGATCTGCGAGAACAATCGTGACCGTCGCGATTACACACGCGCCGAAATTCGGCGTGCCATACGCGAAGTTGCCGCATGTTATTCGGTGTACCGAACCTATGTTGTTCCCGCTCGGGACGAAGTTACCGACGAGGACAGAAGCGAAGCAAGAAATGCTGTTGCATGTGCGAAGAGGCAACGGACTGACATAGACGCCGGGCTTTTCGATTTTATTGGCAGTGTTTTGTCATTGCAGTCCCGGGGAGGCCTCGAGACGGAGTTTCTGCTTCGCTTTCAGCAATTCACTTCTCCTGTGATGGCTAAAGGCGTAGAAGATACCGCGTTCTATTGTTTCAATCGGATGATTGGATTGAATGAGGTTGGCGCGGCGCCAAATAGTAACGGCATCCCCGTAAATCAATTCCATGACTACTGCGTCAAAATGCAGCGAGAGCATCCGCTTGCCATGACGACGCTTTCTACTCACGATACGAAACGCTCGGACGATGTTCGTGCGCGTCTCGCGGTACTGTCCGAGATTCCCTCGCGCTGGCGTACGGCGCTTCATCGCTGGTCTCGCATCAATCGCGCCTTCAAGACGAAGGGCTTTCCCGACCGCAACACGGAGTGGTTTTTTTATCAGACGCTGATCGGCGCATGGCCCATTTCAAAGGAGAGGGCAGTCGCGTACATGGAGAAAGCCGTGCGCGAGGCAAAGCAGCAAACTAGCTGGACGCAGCAGAACAAGGAGTTTGAAGACGCGCTCAGGTCATTCATCGAACGGATTCTTGATTCGGCGGAATTTGTTTCAGAGCTTGAGCGATTTGTTGCGCAGATTCTGCTTCCAGGACGTACAAACAGCCTTGCGCAAACGCTGCTGAAATGCATCGCTCCGGGGATTCCTGATACCTACCAGGGGAGTGAGTTGTGGGACTTGCGCCTTGTGGACCCTGACAATCGTGGACCTGTCGACTACGAAATCAGACGAGCGATGCTTGCGGAATTGAATGCGGGGTTGCCGGTTGACGCGATTATGAAGCGGATGGACAGCGGGCTGCCCAAAATGTGGCTCATTCAACAGGCACTGCGACTTCGCAGAGAGAAGCCGAAATGGTTCGACGAGCGGTCATCGTATATCCCTTTGCAGATCGAGGGTTTCAAATCGATGCATGCCATCGCATTTCTACGCGGGGATTCTGTTGTCGCAATTGCTCCGCGTTGGAACCTGAGGCTTGGCGGCGGATTTGGGAGCACTACGGTTGAGCTTCCCGCAGGCCGCTGGAAGAATCCGCTTACTGGCGAAGCGGTGAATGGAGGACGAGCGCGAGTGCAGAGTTTGCTCGAACGATTCCCCGTCGCACTTCTTGTTAAGGATTCGGAGTAAATATGCATCGATTTGAAGTATGGGCTCCGAATGCGAAGCGCCTTTGCGTCAGCGTGAAGGGCGTTGCTCACAGGATGAATGGTCCGCACCAAGATGGCTGGTGGCGGCTTGACGTAGAAGATGCGGGCCCAGGCACAGATTATGGATTTCTTATCAATAATGATCCCGCATGTTATCCCGATCCGCGGTCGCAATGGCAGCCGAACGGTGTGCACGCGAACTCACGGCTCTACGATCAATCTGCGTTCAGCTGGACAGACGTTCATTTTCAGGCGATTCCGCTTGCGGACGGCATTGTGTATGAAATGCACGTGGGAACTTTTACGCCGGAGGGCACGTTCGATGCGGCGATCGAACATCTGGATCACCTTGTTGAGCTTGGGGTTTCTCACGTTGAGTTGATGCCGGTGTCCGCATTTGAAGGTGAGTTTGGCTGGGGCTATGACGGCGTCGCGTTATACGCTGTGCACGAGCCTTATGGCGGGCCGAATGGTTTGAAGCGGTTTGTGAATGCGGCGCACGAAAAGGGTTTGGCTGTTCTTCTTGACGTGGTCTATAACCACTTTGGACCTTCAGGAAACTACACAGGAAAGTTTGGTCCGTATGTGATCGATTCGCACCATACGCCGTGGGGTGGAGCGGTGAACCTTGAGGATGCCGGTTCACACGAGGTTCGCCGCTTCCTCATAGATAACGCACTTATGTGGCTGCGTGATTATCACATTGATGGATTGCGCCTTGACGCCGTGCATGCATTCGTCGACCGGTCGGCAATCCATTTCCTTGAGCAGCTCTCCATCGAAGTTGAAGCGCTCGAGGCAAGTCTTGCGCGTCCACTGGTGCTGATTGCCGAGAGCGATTTGAACGATCCGCGCGTGGTCACTCCGCGGGATGCGGGCGGCTTTGGCATGGACGCGCAATGGAGCGACGATTTTCACCACGCGCTATTTACAGTTCTTTGTCCAGAAGAGAAGCGGGGATACTATGAGGACTTTGGCTCGCTCGCGCAACTGGCTAAGGCATTTACTGAGACATTTGTATACGACGGTATCTATTCCCGATATCGTGATCGCATCCACGGCCGGTCGGCAGGGGCGCTGGCCCAGAGTCGTTTTCTCGGCTACATTCAGAACCACGATCAGATTGGCAATCGTGCGGTGGGCGACAGGTTTGGTCAACTGGCGGGATTGGATCGAGCGAAGATTGCAGCGGCATTGGTGTTGCTGAGCCCCTTTGTTCCGCTGATTTTTCAGGGTGAAGAGTGGGAGGCGTCGACTCCATTTCAGTACTTCGCCAATCATCAGGACCCTGACCTGGCGCGTGCTGTTTCTGCTGGGCGGAAGGGCGAGTTCGCCTCTTTCGGATGGGATCCCGATTCCATCCCTGACCCGGAGTCGAAAGCGACATTTGAAGCCTCGAAGTTGAATTGGCATGAACTATCCGCTCCGGAACATGGTGAGATGCTGGCGTGGTATCGCGATCTTATTCGAATGCGCCGCACCAATCCCTGCCTGAATGACTCCGCGCCGGGAAATACGATTGTCACATTTGACGAACAGAGTCACTGGATTCGGATTCATCGGGGGACAATCGCGGTCCTATGTAATCTTGGGGAGTCGGAGCTTGCCTTTACTGTTCCTATTGAATCGAAGATGCTTCTTGCTTCGCGGACGACGATCAAGAAGGCTGACGGTCAAGTGACGTTCCCACCCAATACAATCGCTGTGCTGAAGGGCATCGTACCCTTCTAGTTCCCTCCGACTTGATGGCTGCCGGCGAACCAGAAAGTTACACGCGTTCCGGTCACCCGATCACGCGACTACGCAATCACCGGCGGAGAGAAATTGCCATTTTGACGCGATTCGGCGATACTAACCCTAGGCTGATCGGAGCGGGTCTCCACTGTGCCTGTCTTTTCTAATCATCAGCAAGTTATTGATTGTAAAGGCGCTATCGTCTAGGGGTTAGGACGTGAGATTCTCAATCTTAAAACACGGGTTCGATTCCCGTTAGCGCTACCAAAGATATGATCCGTCAAGCCTGCCAAATCGGCGGGCTTTTTCATTTCCCCTTCATTTCCGCGGGCGCTCGCTGAAGTCGGTTCGGACTTTTGTGGTTTACGCTCATCTTCCCCCTCAGACCTGGGCACTGTCGTCGGAACCAGCAAGGTCGCCTTCAGTGAAGCTCGGGTACGGGCGCCCCGCTCAGTAAACTCAACCTCAGCGCCGTGGCACCCGGCAACAGCTAACTCTACTCATACAAATGGGCTCGCGAAGAGAAGCCGGCCTCGATTCGTTTCCATTCAGAAGATCGGGTGCAGGACCATTCGGCCGTACGCGATGAACGCCAGCAGAAGGCCAAGCACCGCGCTCAAAATGGTGGGCGCGATCTCGCGATACTTGAGGTGCACCCAGACGAACACGAGGCTCTCAACCGCGAGAACTGCGGCGGCCAGGATCGTGAGCGACGGCTGCCAATGGAACGCGTCGGGGACGATGAGCCCGACCGTGCAAATGAGCTCTACGATGCCCAGGATCCCCCAGGCCCTTCGCGGCAACGCGCCAAAGGACGGGACGTCCTGGCTCACCTTGTCGAACATGAAGACCTTCATGACGCCCGACGATGCGTACAGGAACGCGGCGAGGACCTGCAGCACCCATAACAGTATGTTCATCGTGTTCCTCTTCCTGGCTCCCGGGCCGGCGTGCACTTTACGGCCTTTCCGCGTGCGATCCACTTGAATGAGCCGAGATCTCGTGACCATGGATAACCCCATAGTAATCACCTCTCTTGCCGCACAGAGGAATTTCTTCGAGCATTGCGAGGGCTTGACCTTCTCCCATGGCGCTTGCGCCTGCACGGGGGAAAGTGATATCCAAGTTGATCATGTCTGGACAGTCGGGTTTCGATAACACCTTACGTAAACGATTTCTCAATCGCCGCAATTTTTTGAAGGCAGCCGGGTCGGCGGCGGTCTTGCCTGTACTGCTCCCTGCTTTCGCCAGGCAGAGTGCGGGGGCGTCGGCCAACAACCGTATCAACATTGGCGTGATTGGCATGGGCTGGCAGGGACCGGGGAATACGAAGTCCTTTTTAGGACTGGACGACTGCCAGGTTGTAGCGGCATGCGACATTGATGCGAATCATCTGCGGGACGCCGTCAAGATGATTAACGACGCCTATGGGACAGCGGATTGCAAGGGCTATCACGATTATCGCGAGCTGCTTACGCGCAAGGATATTGATGCCGTAATGCTTGCTGTGCCGGATCATTGGCACGAGATTGTGGCAACGGAAGCGGCGCGCCAGAAGAAAGATATCTACGCGGAAAAGCCGTTGGCGCACACCATCGCGGAACAGCAGTCGATTGTTCGCGCGGTCGAGCAAAACGACATTATCTGGCAGATGGGATCGTGGCAGCGCTCGGTTCCCACGTTTCATAAGGCTGCTGAAATCGTGCGCAATGGACTGATCGGCACGGTGACCCATGTGGAGGTCGGTCTACCGGGCGGCAATGCGGATTTTGACGGCGCGCAAAAAGAAGCACTGGCCAAGCTGGCTGCGCAGGGCGTGAGTGTCACGAACATGGACCAGGTTTTGCCTGGGTCGAAGGCCTGGGATTTGCTGGCTGTCGATCCTCCGGCGGAACTGGATTACGAGACGTGGGTTGGGCCGTCGAAGATGGAGCCGTACATGCGGGTTCGCTCGCATAAAACCTGGCGGTGGAACTACAACACCGGTGGCGGGCAGCTTCTGGATTGGATTGGGCACCATTGCGACATTGCGCACTGGGGCCTGAATTTCGATCACACAGGACCACTGGAAGTGGAAGGCAACGGTGAACTGCCTCCCGCCAATGCGGTTTGGAATACAGCGCCTAAATACCGGTTTGAATTGAAGTATCCGCAGGGTGTGACAATGACCATTGCGGGCGGGTATCCGGACATCAAGATGGGCGTGAAGTGGATCGGGACCGAAGGCTGGGTGTGGGTGGACCGCGGAGGATTTGAGACGTCGAACCCAGACTGGAAGCCAGGGAAATACTTGGCGAGGGACCTGCGCAAGGTGAAGCTTTATACCTCTGCGAACCATCAGCAGAATTTTCTGGATTGCATCAAGACGCGGGAAGCGACTGTTACGCCGGTGCAGGTTGGACATAACTCGGCGATTCCGGGACATCTCTGCCTGATCTCGATGAAGACAGGAAAAAAGATCCGCTGGGACGCGAAAGAAGAAAAGATCATTGGCGATGCTGACGCCAGCAAGCTGATGACCCGCGAATACCGCGGGCCCTGGAAGATGAGCTGAGGAATTTCTCAACCGCGGCCGGAATTTGATGTGGCAGCGGTTGATAATGGAAGCTGGATGAAAACCTTTGCATTTGTACTTTAAGTTTGTACCAGGGCATCCACCGGGGAGACATGACGGATTCGACGACGATAAAACTGAATTCTGGCAGGAGAGTCAGCTGGGATTTTACGTTTGCCTTTTGGACTTTGCGCCTTTGGCTCGGCGTACGCGCATTGTTCGTGGGTATTCAGAAGTATGCCGCGTACAAATCCGTGGCGACGCCGCTCATCGATCCTGCGACCGGGCAACCGGATGCAAGCGGCGTGATGGTCAACGTGAACATCAAGTCGTACGCGCTGGCTAATTATGCGGGGATTCCTGCGGCGTTGAAAGACAAGTTCGCGCATGAGCCGCTGTTTCCGAAGTTCGCTTTGGTAGCCTTCGACAAGATGCTTGGTCCGGCATTTATATTGACTGGAATCATGCTGATCATTGGGCTGGGCACACGCGTTTCGCTGATTGTTCAGGCACTGATTTATATTGCGCTGACGGTTGGGTTGGTACTGATTGATCAGAACGATGGTGTGGCCTGGCTGGGGATTCATATCGCCCAGGTGGCAGGGGCGTTTATGCTGGCGGAATATAACCGATTTGCGGTCCTGAAGAGATGGTAGATCCGCTATTGAATCGCCGGGAGTTTATTGGCGCTACTGCGATTGCGGGCGCTGGACTTATACTCACCGGCTGCAAGTCCGAGTCTGAGCAGGCGGCGGTTCCTGCTCACAAATCGTCGCTGAATACCATCAACATCGCTCTCATTGGATACGGGGAAGAAGGCAAGGTGCTGCTCGAATCCCTGATGAACATTGAGGGTGTGAAGCTCGTTGCGCTCTGCGATATATGGGATTACCACCTGAATGAGGGCGCGCGCTATCTGCAAAAGATGGGCAATGAGGTTCGCGCTTACGAGAATTACGAGGACTTGCTGGCCAAGGAAAAAGACCTTCAGGCGGTGGTGATTGCGACTCCGGACTTCTGCCATGCGCCGATGACCAACACGTGCCTGAAGGCCGGGCTGCATGTGTATTGCGAAAAGATGATGAGTAACACGATTGACGGTGCGCGTTCGATGGTGAAGACCATGCGCGAGACCGGCAAGCTGTTGCAGATTGGTCATCAGCGGCGGAGCAATCCGCGGTATCTTTTCACGTTGAACCGTCTGCTGCACGAGGCGCAATTCTGCGGCCGGTTGACGGCGGTGCAGGGGCAGTGGAATAGGGCGGTGAAGGAAGATTTTGGTTGGCCGAAAAAGTATGAGATGCCTGCGGGCACGCTGGCCAAATACGGCTATAAGGACATGCACCAGTTCCGCAACTGGCGCTGGTACAAGGGACTCGGGGGCGGCCCGTTGTCGGATCTGGGTGCGCATCAGATCGACATTTTTAACTGGTGGATGGGGACGACGCCGAAGTCGGTGATTGCGAGCGGCGGACTTGATTACTACAAGAATCATGACTGGTATGACAACGCGATTGTGATCTACGAGTATCAAATGCCCGAAGGCGTGGCGCGGGCTTCCTACCAGGTGCAGACAACGACAAGCGCTGGCGGCGGCTACTTTGAAATGTTCATGGGCGACGACGGCACAATCAAGATGTCGGAAGATCCGTCGCTGTGCGCCATCTATCGCGAGGCGCGGGCCACTTCGGTTTCATGGGACGACCTGGCGCAGAAGGGTTACGTCCGCGAGAAGGCGGCTTCTGGAGACGATGCCGCCAAGGTGGACGTGCGCGAAACCGCGCAACTGGCAGAGTATGAGATTCCGGTGTTTTTCAACAAGCCGCCGCACCAGCCGCACCTGGAGAATTTTTTCAACACGATCCGCGGCACGGCAAAATTGAATTGCCCAGGCGACGAAGCGTTCAGCAGCGAGTATGTGATCCACAAGGCGAACGATGCCGTTGCTGCGCAGACTAGACTTGCCATTAGCGCTGAAGAAGTGAGAGCTTGAGACGATGATGAATACCATGCCGATGAAATCTGCCGTTCTGGCCGTACTGCTTGTAGCAACAGCCGCGTTTGCACAGGACAAAGTTGTGTTGAAGACGCAACTGCCGCCCCCGCTTTTTGTGGGAACGCCGGTGCCGCTGAATGTGCCGAATCTTGAACCGCCGATTAAGGGCAAACGTCCCGATTTTTATGTTCCCGCCGGCACCATCAACCTGGCCAAAAACAAGAAGGTCACGTCGAGCGACAGCAATCCCGACACTGGTACGCTGGACATGATCGATGACGGCGACAAGGATGGGAACGAAGGCTCATGGGTGGAACTGGGGCCGGGCAAACAGTGGGTGCAGATTGACCTTGCGAGAGAAGCGAATGTCTACGCGATTCTGATTTGGCATTTCCATTCGCAGGCGCGTGTGTATCGCGATGTTGTGGTGCAGGTTTCAGATGACGCCACGTTCAAGTCGGGTGTGTCGACCATCTTCAACAGCGACTTTCACAACGACCTTGGGCTGGGTGCGGGCAAGGATTTGAGTTACATCGAAACCTACCAGGGTAAGCTGATTGACGCCAAGGGAGTGAAGGGGCGTTACGTTCGCCTTTACAGCAACGGGAACACGGCCAACAAATTGAACCACTACATCGAGGTCGAAGTGTGGGGCAAACCGGCAGCCTGAACCCGCTGACTGGCTGCGCAGAAAATGCAGCGCGGCGTCCGGTATGGATTCGCTGGATCGTGTTTGTTGTTATTGCGCTCCTCGGGCTGGCGGTTCGCCTTCCTCAACTTGGCGCGCGGCCCATGCACACAGATGAAGCGGTCAATGCATACATCGTAGGTCAATTGCTTGCCGGACATTCCTACACATACGATGCCAAGGATCGGCACGGTCCGGCGCTGGCCGCTCTTACGCTTCCATTGGTCCGAATGCAGGGAGCTAAGGCGTTTGCAGACCTGACGGAAGCGGAGCTGCGCCTGACTGATGTTGTGGCGGGAACGGTTACGATTCTGCTTTTTGGCGCGGGTATGGACATGTTCGGCTTTGCGCCATGCGTGATCGCTGCGCTCCTGTTTGCCTTCGCTCCTTTGCCCGTATATTACGATCGCTACTTCATTCATGAATCCTTGTTTGTTGCCGCGACATTTGGCCTGATTCTTGCCGGCTGGCGCGCGTGGAGAGACAGTTCTGCCGTTCAGGCGTTGCTGGCCGGAGCCTGCGCTGCGTTGATGCTGGCGTGCAAGGAGACTGCCGTACTTCACTTCGTTGCGATGGCTGTAGCCGCGATGGTTTTCTGGCTCTGGAACCTGCGGGGGAAACTACGTGGTGGTCTGCAACAGACAGTGGTGCTGATCGCGGCTGCGGTTTTCCTGCTATTGAGCGTGATGCTGTTTACCTGGTTTGGAAGTAACTGGCAGGCGCTCGTCGTGTTGTTACACGCGGGACCCGGTATGTTAGCGCGGGCGGGCGGTGAGGGGCATGAAAAGCCCTTCTGGTATTTCGGCAAGCTTCTTACCGGTGGGTGGTCTGGCGGATTGATCTCTGCCCTGGCATGTGTTGGTTTGATCCTGAGGGTGAGCAAGCGCGACGATTCGCCGTTTGGATTTTTGGGGTTGTACGCGGGCATTGTTGCCGTGATTTATAGCATGATTCCTTACAAGACGCCGTGGCTGGCGCTGAACTTCTGGCTGCCAGTGGCATTGTTCGCGGGGCTGACGTTGAAGTGGCTTTGGGATATGCCTGCAAGGTATCCCGCTGTTCGCGTGCCGATACGGGCATCCTGTGTCATGTTGGGCATAGCGGCGGCGGTTTTGATTGCGCACGATACGCGTGAACGTGTCTTTGTACATCCCGCAGATGAGAGCAATCCGTTCGCGTATGCGCATACGTCGGAGGATCTGCTCGGATTGCCTGAAGCGATTGCAGACGTGGCGAGGCAGGATGGGCTTTCATCGCCACGCATCGCTGTCATTGCATCCGATCCATGGCCGCTGCCTTGGTATCTGCGGCACTACGCGCAAGTCGGATTTTGGCAGCCGGGGCAAAAAGTGGGACAAGCGGATTTTTACATCACCTCAACAGATGCAGCCGACCAATACAGTGCACAGCTGAAGGATTTGCGGCCGGAATTTTTTGGAGTGCGGCCGGGCGTGCTGATTCTTTTGTGGGAGCCTGCGCCGAAGTGAGATCGAATGGCTGACATCCATCAATTCAATCATCGCGCCATGGCGACTTACTTCGAGGTGCGCATCGCCGACCAAGAGAAGACCTATGCCGCGCAGGCTGCACAGGCCGCGCTCGATCTCGTGGACAAGCTGGAGTCGCGTTTAAGCCGCTTTCGCTCGAACAGCGATATTGCGCAGATTGCAGAGCTAGCGCCGGGCGAGAAGATGCACCTGAGCGAGCCTGCATTTGCCTGCCTGGAAATCGCAAAAAACATGGAGTTGGCGACACTGGGTGCGTTTTCCGTAGCGGCCGCTGCGTTGCAAACACAGGCTTCTTTGCCGCGTTGGAACTTGCTGCCGGTCGAGCAGTCGATTGTGTGCGAGAGCGGGAACCTGCAGTTCGATTTGGGCGCCATTGGCAAGGGGTTTGCTCTGGACCGCATGGCGGAGCTACTACGGAACTGGGATTGCGATTCGTTCATGCTGGTTGCTGGCGGCAGCAGTATTCTGGCGGGCGATGCACCGAAGGATTCGGCCGGCTGGTCGTGCGGGCTGGGTGAAGATAACTCGAAGCAACGGTTCTTTCTGACGCATGCTTCGCTGAGCGGCTCGGGATTGGCGGTGAAGGGAAGCCATATTGTCGATCCACGCACTGGACAACCAGCCTTACGACAAAATCGCGCGTGGGCACTGACTGATACTGCGGCTGAGTCGGATGCGCTGTCGACGGCGTGTATGGTATTGAGCGTGCCAGAGCTGGAGCAAGTTCTGGCGCAGGCTGAGTCGTGGCTGGTTTTTCTGGAGACGGAAGGAAGCGTCGAGCCGTTTGGAAAGCGTGCGCTGCCGCCGAAGGCCTGATTGCGTGCCTGCCAAGTGGACTAGGACGCCGGCCTGGTGGGCTGGTCCTTGTTGGGGCTCCAGTTGACTACGTGATACGTGGCTGGAACAGTTCCAATGTTGCGGAATCCGTGAAGGCTGTTGGATGCGTTGAAGACGACGGAGCCCGGGCCGATCTTTATCCACTTGCCGTCGGAGAGAGTTTCGCATTCGCCCTCGCGGAGAATGATGAGTTCTTCATTCACGTGGCGATGCGGCGGATGCGGGCTTTGACCGGGGTTGAGCGTGGTGACATGCATCTCAAGCTGGTCTACCGTAGCGGTGGGACTCTTGCAGAGCGAGCGCACTTCACCGGTTGCGTTTTTAACGGGCTTCATGTCGTTCCAGTTGAAGACGGTTGGTCCCATCACGGCCTGGGCTGGCTCGGCGGTTGCAGCGGAGGTGAGTGCGGCCGGCATGGCAAGCAGGCCGGCAAGAGCATCGCGTCTCGTAATCATAATTGTCCCTCTTTTAAGACAAAATGCATCTGCGACTTAATCTTTCAGGGTGATGACGGTTGCGTTCTTTTGCGCTTTGAGGACCAACTCGGCGGCGAGCAGACATTGTTCCTGATCTTGCGCAACGTGTGTGCGATTGACGATGTCGGCGACGAATTGCGGGCCGAAAGGCAGCGGCATATTGTTGCAGTCGATGTAGCGGGATTGCTTCGCGTCGACGATAAAGAGATTGTTGCCTTGCTTACCGACCGCTACATTCGTGTACTTGCGGACCTCAATATAACCTTCCGTTCCGAGGATGAACAGGCGGCCATCGCCCCAGGTGCCAAGGCCGTCTGGCGTAAACCAGTCGAGGCGCACGTAACCGAGTCCGCGGTCGCCGCGAAGGACCATGTCGCCGAAGTCCTGAAAGCGCGGATGATCAGGATGGCGCACGTTGGCGATTTGCGACTCAGCGACTTCAGCGTGTTTCGAT
>Ga0302186_10003186_pt1 | contig 12173 bp, 10 predicted proteins | sample II_Bog_E1_2_FD_198782 | JGI IMG/M metagenome (GOLD analysis project Ga0302186, IMG submission 198782) | Peat permafrost microbial communities from Stordalen Mire near Abisko, Sweden - II_Bog_E1_1 | ecosystem: Environmental > Terrestrial > Soil > Wetlands > Peat | place: Sweden: Abisko... | reverse complement strand
CTTTGAGTTAATGACTTCTTCAAGAACGTTATACCATTCTGATTCGTCTCGAACAATAAATCCATCTACTTTATCGTCAATAATTTCGTTAATTACTGTAATACCGCTGGCTATACTCACTATTCCGCATCCCATATACTGTATTAGTTTAAATCCGCTTTTACCTCTTGAAATCAGGTTATCATGTAAGGGCATAACTCCCACATCAATTTGATGCAACAAGCTTAATTCATTTTTAAGAGACCATTGATATTGTTTAAGATCAAAACGGGTACGGTATTCAAATGGCTTGCCAGCAATAATTATAAATTCAAAATCATACTTTTCTGATAGTTTATTAAGCGGTTCAAGAACCATTGGCAAGTACAAATAATTATTGGGAGAACCGATCCATCCAAAAGTTAACTTCTTTTTGTTCAAATCATATTTTTTAGGGGGATAACGGTTATAGTTGACTAATGTGGGAAGAACAAAGATATGGGCCGGGTTAATGCCTGACAAATACAATTGATTAAGATAATTTGTGCCCGGAGTAAAATAGCGATATTGTTTAATTGATTGCAGAAATTTATCAGGTGTTTCGAGCATGATTTTGCCATAGCACGAAAGTTTACGGGGTTCATGTTTTGCTGCAGAAATATCATCATCAAAATCAAGTATCAATTTATTATTAATACTATTTAAAAACTTTTCCATAAACAGGCTTCCATAATCATTAAACAATAAAAGCTCTCTTCTAACTACTACCAGGTCATAATTAAAAGCTGATAAACATTGAAAAAAACGTTTCCAACAGAATGCTAAAAAATATAATGGCAAGAAATTGGGCGGATTGATGAACTTAATATGCCTATCTAGTTTGAAGATTGAAGCCGCTTTGGCTTTAAAGCCTTTCTCATTTAAAATAGATACCCAACAACCTGACCTATACTTATAACCGGCGTTAATAGATGGAAAAACTTCGAGATAGAGGACTGCCATAGTCTGTCCTTTTCTGAAATATGCCCTGATTTTGTTTACCTGAAGAAGTTGAAACAAAAGAGTTAGAAAAGAAATAATAATAAATGACACCCAAAATAGCGGTATAAAAAGCAGGGTTGTGACTTTTTGTATTAAGGTAGACATGGGGGCATCATTTATCAAAGTTCACGTTAATACAGCCAAAACAAATTCACACATTATTTAAAACCATGATGCTGATCATCCAAATTTATTCTTAATTTGAGACAACTATAAATCTTCAGTCAGAAAAACGCCTAAATACCATGTTACCTTTTTCTACGTGTTTATTATATAAATATATATATACTTTTTTAAATTAGATGGATTTATTCCTTGATGAATTCAAATTAGCAAAACAAATAATCACATTTTGAACTTTGGATTTAAAACCGTCAACAGTTTATATGAAAATTTATATGGTACTTTAAGTTTTATAAAAAGGATAAATAACTTATCAATAAATTTTGGATTAATTTATTGTCCTTTAAATATTTAATTGCATTTAATGCAACCAAGTATAGTTCATTTTTTTCAGCTTCATTGAATTTGTCCGTATTTAGATGATAATAAATAGATTTCAATACAGTTATAATCCCTGTTTTTTTTGCATTCTTCTCTTCCCGATTATCTGGCTTTACATCCATTATAACCTCTAAAGTGTCCTTTCTTAAGCGAATTAAATATTTCTTGCTATTTCCAAGAGAATCATGTCGTACCCTATATCTTACTAAAAAATTGTTTTCATAAACAATCTTATGCCTTCTGGCAAGTTTCATCAAAACATTATAATCTTCCTGCAAATAATGTGTAGTATAACCACCTTCTTGCTTTAGAATTTCAGCATTATAGAGGTTAGTAGGTGTACAAATAACTATCCCTTTGTCCAAGCTAATCAACAATAAGTAAATATTTTCTGGCGGGGTAAAATCTTTAGGTAAATATATTCCTGATTCATTATTGTTCTCATCTATCAAGATACTATTACCACAAACAAATGCGATTGAATCATCATTATTAAACAACTTTACCTGCTTTTCAAATCTATCATATTCAAATAAGTCGTCTCCATTATTACAAATATATTTACCCTTCGCAAGATTTAATCCTTCATTACAACTGGCACTAGCTCCTATATTTTTAGTGTGTTTAATGAACTGACACTTATAGTTATTTTTCTTTATCCAGTCATCAATTAACTCAACTGAATTATCTGATGATAGGTCATCAATAATTATAAGATCTATTGATTTATAGGTTTGCAATTTAATACAATCCAACAGTTGAACGACATATTTTCCGGAATTATATGACGTTGCAATGACTGTGACCAGTGGATTTTCCGAATTATTAATTTCACTTTTTTTCATTCAAAAATATTTTATTTCTTCTCATGGTTTTCTATATAATTTCCTCCAAAACCTCTAAAATACTAGAGTGATGAATTTTACCGCGGGTATCTTTTCAAAAAAATTAAATCCTTCTGAATTAGAATAAGTATTATTCAACTCAATTTCAAGTAATTATACTATCTGCATTTTATAATGGCAATAGCAAATAGGCTGATTGCTAAATATATTTAATGAAATATCTAGTATATGCACACAAATAAACTCAAATAGTTTCAAACTACTTCAAAAATCTTGCGACTGAAAAGCGTTCCAAACATAATCAAAACATTAATATTATTCCATATATTCAAAATATTTTAACTTTAGTAAATGTAGTACATTTTTAAACTTTGTAATGTAATTTTTATCTAAATCTGTTTTAAATATTAAAGGAGTTATTTTCAAGAGTGTCTTTATTGAAAGAGGTTTTAGAGTTTTATATAAACAGGTTAATAAAATGTTGTGATTTTTGGTAAACAGAACTGGATAAATAAATGCAGTCAGTTCCTTGTCTTCAATCAATATTTCTGATAAGATTATAGGTTTTTCTTGTGGTTCGTGAGATAATGATGACACAATATAATAAAACTCTTCCTTTAATTTCTTCCATAAATTACCCTGATGCCAATTATAAACACTTGCTTTTAACTGTTGAGAAATATTTTCGCGATAGTCTTTCTGTTTCTCAAGCACATTAAATTTATCCAAAAGATCATTTTCATCTTTATTCGATGTTACAAGTTGCAAAAATCCAGGCTCCTTGGATGTGTCGGTTATTCCAGGAGAATCATATTTGAATAATGGATAGCAACCATAACCTATTGATTCCAATAAGGCCGTTAATGACCCTACAGGCATTGGTTCAATAAAGTAGTCTGCCGCAATTTGATAAAGCATTGGTTCAGTAATTTCTCCAAGTAACTCCAAACGAGAATGAGGTTTATAATTCAAGATAGTTAAGTCATCTGTAACCCCTACACCAATAATTTTAATAAGTACATTCGTATCCATATTTAAAATTTTTGCACATGTGGAAAAAAAATCATATTGAGTATTAGGGATGAACTTATATCTGTGACCCATTGAAATTATTAGTGTTTGTTCTAGTGGAATGTCTAATTTTTTTCTTGCCTCATTTTTAGTGATACCTGATTGAATTATATTTAAAGGAATGGGTAAAAGAAAAGGCCGTTTAATATTTCGTCTTCTTTTAGAAATGTCCATCCCCCACTCTCTAAAGTCAATAGTAATATCTGAAACAGATGTTCCTAAACTGAATAAGTGGTCACTATGATTCATGTAAGCGATTACAGGCAACTTTCTATCAGCATAAGCTAAAATGGGTACGACATCATTATTATTTATATGAAGAATAACAAGATCAAAAGCACCTTTGGTAAAATTTCTTAGCTCCTGCGCTTTGGATAAATAGTCTTTTGACTTTAAAAAATAAATAATCCCCCCCGAATCACTTATTAAACTTTTTAGCTTTTGATTTACTATAGTAAAGTCATAGCCGGTTAACACAAGCGAATGATTACTTTCTTTATCATTTAGTATATAATTGGTCAATAAATTTAAGTGCCCTCCAATTTTAGGTAACCAAGAAACTATATGCAATATTGTTTTTTTTCTATTAGGATTATAAATATTTGCTTGAATCGTTTCTAATTTAACATCATAGGTTATGCTTTCGGTAGAGAAGTGCTTTTGGCCTATCTGCAATAAAATATTTTCAAGACTTCCGTCTGAAAACCGGCCTGTAGGCGCTTTGATAATAAAAGCAGCAGCTGTTTGTATAAGTGCAATAACTTCTTCATATTGCTTTAATGTTCTTGCATTTTTATACAAATGATTGATACGCCTTAATAAAGCTTGATATATTTTATCTGCCCGACGTAAATAAGTAATATTATTACTATGCATTTTTAAAGAAACTTTTTATCGTATCTACCACATAATCAATCTCATGCTCTTTAAGTCCGGGATATAATGGCAAACTTAAACAGGTTTGAGCTATTTCTTCAGCAATAGGGAAATCTCCTCTTTTATGACCAAGAGATGTATAAGCTTTTTGTAAATGAGGTGGCACGGGGTAATGAATTAACACGCTAATACTATTTTGAGTAAGAAATTTTTCCAACTCATCTCGTTTTGAAGTTCGTATTACATAAACATGAAACACACTTGTTGAACCTGAGGCAATCTGAGGTAAAACAATATCGCCTACACCGGATAAACTCTTAGAATATTGTGCCGCAATTCTATTCCGCTCCTCATTCCATTTTTCAAGGTATTTCAATTTTATGGATAAAAATCCAGCTTGCAATTCGTCAAGTCGTGAATTAAAACCTAAAACGTCATTGTAATATTTTTTGCTGGATCCATAATTACGTAGCATTTTTATCTTCTCATACAGTACCTCTTTATCAGTAGTGATTGCACCAGCATCGCCTAATGCCCCAAGATTTTTTGACGGATAAAAACTTGTTGCATTAATATCGCCAATACTTCCGGTCATTTTACCATTGTAATTAGCTCCCTGTGATTGTGCGTTATCTTCTATAACAAATAAATTATTTTGCCGTGCTAATTTCATTATAACATCCATTTCACAAGCTTGCCCATATAAATGCACTGGAACAATCGCTTTTGTTTTAGGAGTAATAGCTTTGGTTATCAGCTCAGGGTTTAAATTATACGTTGAGAGATGGGGTTCGACAAATATAGGTGTGGCTCCACAATAAGACACAGCTAATGCAGTGGCAATATAAGTATTAGAAGGAACTATCACTTCATCACCCTCCTTAATTCCAAGTGCATTTAAACTTAAATGTAAAGCGTCTAACCCATTGCCTAACCCTAAGCAATATTTAACTTTATTAAATTTGGCATAATCACGTTCAAAAGAAGTCACATTCTTACCCAAAATGAAATGTGATTCATCAAACGTTTTCTTAAACTCTTCAGTTACTTCACGTCGAATAACCTCGTTAGTCGGCCCAAACGAAAAAAAGGGGATTTCCATATTAAGAACTGTAGGATAAAATATTTAAATAAAAAACATGCTATATTTTAATAAGTATGCCGTGACCGTTTATATTGTATATAAACCTTGCATCACTTAGATTATCCTTAAGCTTATTCACATATTTTGTAACACCCTCGCAACCCCATGCCGCATAATCATCAAACACCACCACTCCGCCTGGTACTATATTGGTCCAAACAAATTCAAAAATATCCTTTGCAGAATTATGAACATCCACATCAATATGGCACAATTTTAATTTACCAAAATTTATCTCACCAGTAAAATCATCAGGGAAAATTCCTTTTAATATCTTGTAATTACTTATGTTTGCACTTTTCAATAGTGCGTGAACAATGTCTTCATTTGTATCCGAATGCTCTCCCCCTTTATAAAGGGTATCTTCATTGCCGGCTTTTACTACTCCTTTAAATGTATCAGCCAGATATAATGTTGATTTTGATTTAGCGTTTGGGGCACCTATCAGGCTTGCACTACCTCCTCTCCAAACCCCAACTTCAAGTATATCGCCTTCAACAAAAGACAGCTGTTTTGCAATCGCCCATAATTCATAGCAACGATAAATATCAATCAATGTATGTGTTTTGGCTAACTCATATATTGCTCTAAACTCCTTATCATCCTCCCAAGGTGAATAAGATGTGGTAGGTATAATTTGTTTATGGCAAATTGAAAAGTCTAACTGTGTGAAATAAGTACTTCTAAAGGCATCCAGAAGCTTCCGACGTTCAGCTCTTAGAATCTCTACATAACTGGCATTATTCTTCTCTTCGTTCATAACAATTGTTTTAATTTTTATTTAATAATTTGATGACATTTTTAAAAATATATTCAATATCTGTATCAGTCAAATTTTGATGACAGGGAATATAAAATCCATCCCCACCATAATATACAGTTGATTCTACCCCCATTGCGTTTAATTCTGTTTTTAAATTATCGCTAATAGGGTTACAAGATAACTGAAAAACAAATGCTGCAGGTATATTATTGGTTTTTAACTTAAATAATGGATATATTCCAAATTGTGCAAACAAGTCAACATACTTACTATAATTTATCAATCGCTTTCTTTGAAAATCATTATTTTTCTTAAAATAGAAAACCAACAATGCCAGTAAGTAATTTAAAGAGTATTCACTTATATCAGAACTTACAGAAAGTGATTGTTTCGACCTTATTAAGCCTCCGTATTGAACTGGAAACATTTTAGAAAAACTATAAATTGTATAATCCCCAATTTTGCCAACATTTTTCTTTTTGTTTTGTGAACTTAAGGCGTAAGCACAATCTTCAATAATTGGTAATTTAAGCTTAATAATATTGTTAGGAATTTCTGCGGGGTATCCAAATTCATGAATCACAAAAATACATTTGGTCGCTCTTGTAACCTGTCTTGAGAAGGAACAGAGCCTGTTAATTTCATCAGTTACACAGCTGCTTATGTAAGGGCTTCCGGAAGTATTTATTATACAAACTTCATCTCCTTTAATAAGTCTTAAATGTCTTAAAATAACTGCTATGGCATCTTTGCCACTTTTTGTTATGTAAGAATTGCTCTTCCCATCATTAAAATATTTATCAACAAATGCTATATTGTTGTTTAACTTTTTGGCTTTAAGAGCTATTCTATTATTAATATCCAAGTATTCCGTATTAAACGGACTCATTAGGTAACGTGGTGTTAAGCGTGGATGTACGTTAATTATGTCATAAGGTAGATTTGAAAATTTTTTATCAATCATATCACTATTCTTTTTTTACACATACATAAATTTCTGCACCCAAATTGGGCATATATTTTATCATATTATTTAAGCCTTCCAGCACTTGCTGATTAATAATATTATTTTCCAATAGAGCAATCATTTGCAAATTAGTAAAGGGCTTAACATAGTAAGTGCCAATTTCGGTAATCTTGAAGCCGCTCTTCTGTACATGATTTGAAATTGATTTTCTATCAAAAACGAGATGGCGTTGAAATTTAATTTGTTCTTGAGATAAAGTATTTACATTATCAATAAAGCCAGCCTCGAGCGCCAACAATCGGTGAAAAGAATTAGCATTGGGTGCACTTATGTAGGCTGTTGTTTCTAAATTACAAATATTATATACAGCATCAATAATCTCTTTGGGGTCTCTAAATTCACCAATTAATCCAGCACACATTACAAAATCGGGTTGTAAATTCGCAATTTTAAATTCCTGAATGGGTTTATTTACAATTTGAATCCTATTTTTTAAGTGTGCATATTCATTATCTAATTTCTCTAAGGCAAATTTGCAAAAACCCTCGGTAGGTTCTACAATAATAAGGTACTCAAAATTTTCATAATCAAGAAACAGTGGATTTAAGCCACAGCCTATTTCTAAAATAATTTTAGGTTTTAATTTTTTTATAATTTCAATTTCAAACTTTTTTCTAAAATCAGAAAGAATATGATCAAAATTTTTCTCAACATAATTTTTAAAATAATCATCCAGATCTCTCATTTAATAAATGTTTTTTGTAATGTTAACTTAGATGATATACTACATCCGATACTTTCTTTAAACTCAACTAGTCCATAATTGGGCATGCTATCTTCTGTCGATGGACCGATATCCACAAACTTTAAACCCGTTTTTTTGTAATGATCAAATAAATAATACGACAAATAATTTACAGGCTTAAGAGATGAAAACTCCATAATGTGCCCCCAGTAAACTACCTGTACAATATCTTTTGTAACATAAAAAACCATAGCAGAAGCCACCGGCACCGACTCTTTATTGAAAACAATAAAAAAATCTGCTGGAATGATCTTAACGGTCTCTGCTATATTTTCAAAGCTCATTTTTAACGGAAAGCCTCGCTCCTTTCTATTTTGTGCAATAACATCAAATGCCATTTTTACTTCTTCAGTACCTTGAGCTTTGCGTATAGTCAATCCGCTACGCTCACCAATACGGTAATTTTTATTGGCATTGTAGTGTATAGTTGAAAGATAGTTGTCATTAAAGTTCACTAAATCAAACTGAAAATTCAAATCAACATTACTTATAGAGTAAGAATGTCTCATAGCTGTGTTAAAGATAAGTGCTAATCCTGACTCGTCATAAAAAAATGGGGGCAAAATAATTTTAATATGCTCGATATTTTGCTCAATTAAATGCTTTTCAAGTAGGACGTATGCTGTTTCCAGATCTTCTAAATTAAGAGCACCATTGTATACCCAACCGCCAAATGGGGCAGAGAAGGGTGAATACAGTGTATTATTTCTAACGCCTCCTACAATTCCTATTACAATTTTATTTTTTTTTGAAAATGTTATAAATTTCACACTTTCGACTTTATCTTTATTAAGCACATTAAATTCTGCCCCACTAAAAACATGCCTTTTAATAGGAATTAGCTTATCAAATTTAATAGGATCCACTTCTAAAACTTCCATCGTAATAAATCTACTGATTATAGCCCAATTAAAATAAGATATTTCATCACATAAATTTAATGGGCAGTCATCATAAAAGTGGCTCTTAACTTTTCAAACTTACTGTAATCCCGTATGTAATCCATCTCACTATACTTTTCAGAAGCAATACAAATCATTACTGCCTGATATGAAAAATTAATGAACCGCCAAACCATTTGGGGTACATATAATCCCTTTGAAGGATGATCTAAAAGAAACTCTTCAATTGAGCCATCCAAATACTCGCATTTTATGTTTATAGTTCCCGAAATGGCAACCAAAATTTGTCGGAGTTCAATATGTGCATGCTGCCCTCGTACAATGTCTGCAGGTGTTTGATATATCCAATAAACGCGTTCTATAGGAAATGGAACGATTGAACCAAACTCTGCCACAGAAACGTAGCCTATACGGTCCTCTCCAAAAAGAGGTATTTTAACTATTTTGCATCTTACAATTTCTTCCATAATGGCTTATACTATAATTACTAAAATCTTTAACATGTCTTTTGAATTAAATTATAAAATTATAGATATATTTAAAGGTTTAAAGCACGCCTTTTCGCTTTAATATTATTTACTATTTATCAATTCCGATTCCCACTTTAACTTAGGCAATATAATTCCTGGGGCAACATTCATGTTACTTCCTCTACCCGATAAAGAATTCTCCATTTCAAAAGAAAAAATATTTTCTATTTTATACAATAGATATCGTTGGCTTTCGCCGAAAACAAACGTGCAATAATATTTTCCGGTATTTAATAAATTGGCAGGAATCACGGCGGATATCTTATAAAGGCCTTTTTTAGAATTTTTATTATTTGTTATAATCATACCTGACTCAAACAGCAAAATTCCTTCCTCATTTTTTAAATAAATGGTAAAATCGAGGTTAATATTTTCCTTAAAATTATAGAATTTAGTTTCTATCCTCACGCCACTGTCAGTAGTTATAACATTTTGTGTATCTGCTGGTAATGCTTTAATTGATTTGAATTTTATAATATCATTCCCAGGCATTTGTTCTTCACTCCAATCTACAGCTCCGAGGTTATTAGATGTAATTTGCAAATAATTAACAATACCTTGCTTCGCATTACCTGAATACACAATATTTCCCTTTTCAATTACAAATATATTTTTACAGAGTTCATTCACGGCGGTCATATTATGACTTACAAATAAAATTGTTCTCCCCTCACGCCCAACCTCTTCCATCTTACCCAAACATTTTTTTTGAAACTCTGCATCACCTACTGCTAACACCTCATCAACTATAAGGATTTCAGGTTCAAGATGTGCCGCAACAGCAAAAGCCAGTCTCACATACATGCCACTGCTATAAAATTTTACCGGAGTATCTATAAACTTCTCAACCCCGGAAAATTCAATAATCTCATCAAATTTTTTGGTGATCTCTTTTTGCTTCATGCCCAGCAATGAGCCATTCATAAAAACATTTTCGCGCCCTGTAAGCTCAGGATGAAAGCCTGTTCCTACCTCAAGTAAAGAGGCTACACGTCCATTTATAGATACTCTACCCTTCGTTGGAACCGTTATACGTGATAATATTTTAAGCAAGGTACTCTTACCAGCACCATTGCGGCCAATTATACCAACAGCATCTCCTTTATTAATTTGAAACGAAACATCATTTAATGCCCAAAATTCAGTAAGCGATGTTATCTTACCACCAATAAACTTCCTTATTGAAGTATTAATAGTCTCACGAAAACTGGTGCTTTGCGTTTGACCTATCATATATCGCTTTGAAATATGTTCTGCTACTATGGCTGCTTCGGTCATAACTTACACAATATCTGCAAATGAATCCTCTATACTCCTGAAATAATAAATGCCACTAAATAACAGAAAAAAAACAATTCCAATACTCATCATAAAGTAGCTTACATTCGAAAATGGTTCTCCAAGTACTGACCATCTGAATGCATCCACAATGCCTGCCAATGGATTAAGATGATAAAAAAGAGCATACTTAGAAGGCACAAGATTACTTGGGTAGGCCACCGGAGTTACATAAAAACCGATCTGTACAAAAAAAGGTATAATATATTGAATATCCCTAAACCTTATTGTAAGGGCACTTGCCCAAATGCCTGCAGCTAATGATAATAAAATTACCTCCAAAACAAGTAGTGGTAAAAATACAATATGTTCACTTGGAACTACTTTGTAAATAATCATCATTATAAATAACAAAAGTAAGGCTATAGTTAAATCAATTAAACCTACAATTGATCTTGAAATAGGTATAACTAACCTTGGAAAATAAACCTTGGTAATAAGGTTTTGTGCATTAATTAATGAATTGCCTGATTGTGTAAGCACAAAAGAAAAAAAGGTGTAAGCACTTATTCCTACCATAGAATATACCGGATAAGGTACTGCACCTGTTTTTACTTTAATGCCCTTTCCAAAAATTAAAGTGGTAATAAGTAAAAAGACTAATGGTTGAATAAACGCCCACAATAATCCAAGCCAAGTTTGAGCGTACCGAACTTTAAAATCACGAAAAGCCAATCTCATAATCAACTCTTTATAATCCGCTAACTCTTTAAAATTAAAGATAATACGCCTATCTGATGATATTACTGTCTTTATCATATTTGAATAGGGGATAAAAATTACTTGCCTTTTTATACATCTTTAGAGAAAAATCCTCTGCAAATGTAGTAAAATTCATTCGTTTAAAGTAAACATATTCTATTATCGCCCAATTTCAATAAGTATAACTCAAAACTGATGGTTATTTTTGCGAACAATGAAATCAATAGCCATTTTAGCATCAGGAGCCGGGAGCAATGCTGAAAATATCATTAGATATTTTAACAACAGTAATACTGTAAAAGTTAAATTGATCATCTGCAATAACCCTAAAGCGGGTATTATTGCCCGAGCTGAAAAGTTAGGTGTGCCATTACTGCTTTTAAACAGAAATGATTTTTATCAATCCGATAAAATCGTTTCACTGCTCCAGGGTATTCACATTGATCTTGTTGTGTTAGCAGGATTTTTATGGTTATTGCCTCCTTATTTTATTACTGCTTTTAAAAACAAGATCATTAACATTCATCCGGCGCTTTTACCAAAATACGGAGGAAAGGGAATGTATGGTAAACACGTGCATGAAGCCGTTTTGGCTAATAAAGAAATAGTAACTGGCATTACCATTCATCTGGTTGATGAGATTTACGATCACGGAAAAATTTTATTTCAGCAAACTGTTGCACTTAATGACAATGATACTGTGCAA
>Ga0302186_10003184_pt1 | contig 12174 bp, 12 predicted proteins | sample II_Bog_E1_2_FD_198782 | JGI IMG/M metagenome (GOLD analysis project Ga0302186, IMG submission 198782) | Peat permafrost microbial communities from Stordalen Mire near Abisko, Sweden - II_Bog_E1_1 | ecosystem: Environmental > Terrestrial > Soil > Wetlands > Peat | place: Sweden: Abisko... | reverse complement strand
ACGGAAGTAATTTTGAATTGCAATTTCGTGGTTGAAAGGGTATTATAGGATTTTATTTCATCTTGTTTGGTTTTGATGTTGTTAAGAACAGTGGCTTTCTCAATGATGAAATTTGTGAATTCATCCCATTCTAAGATCAATTCCCATTCAAATCGATCTTGTAAAATAGTTGCAATAAACATCTGATGATCTTTTGTTCTCTGTTATCAAATCTGTCTGCCAACTCAAAAGATGTTCTTTCACAATTAAAATGAAATCGACGATTTTCATTTCCCAATTTCGAATGTAAAATTCAATTTTCAGGACGCTGGAATTTGTTTAAAGATTGTTAAAAGAAGAATGAAATGTTTTTAAATTTTTTTTTATGTAATTTATTGTAAGTTTAGAGTTAATGATAAGAGCAAATCATCTTGAATTTTATTTTTGATTGAATTAAGTTAAAATAAAGGATTACCGTTTTGACGAATGAGATTGTAAGTGCTAAGAGGAGAAAATAAAGGGATAGTGTGTCGATCCGGTTCAACTTTTTATTTTTTGAAAAAAAAAATTGTTATTGTTTTTATTTTCCCTTAATATATGATATATTTTTAATGTTTTTTGGCATTAGTAACTCGTTTTAAAAGATTCTCTACATGACTTTTTGGTTCATCTGACATCAATTTTTTTCTCATATCTTCAGGGAAATTTAACTTCCTTTTTGTTGCTTGAATTCTGACCATTGAACAAACAAGAAATAGATAAGCATCATGGATTCTTCTTTTCATTGGGGAAAATTTTGATAATAATTAAATTCAAAGTTCTTCATTGAAAAACGTTCCGTAAAACAAGGACAAATAGATACAAATGGTTCCCCATAATGGTCTTCATAATCGTTATAGATGTTCTCATAAATCATTTCAGCATATATTTTCTCATAAGATTCTGTCATGTTTTTGGAATTTTTTCCATTCTTTTCGTAATTTTCTATTATTTCATCTAAACATTTTGTATAATTTATTATCCTTTGCAAAAGGTCTTCTTATTAAATTTGGCTTCCATGAGATATTTTAAAAACTTTATTTTTTGAAGAAATTTAATTGCATAAAATTAAATATTTCAGATATTTTAAATTTCTTTTGAACTAAATTTAAAATGAAGCCAAATGTCGTTTTTTCTATCCTTCTTCTTTGTTTGGTGTTCACCCAAAGTGAAGAGCTATCTTTCAGAAGTCGAAAATCCCCACAAAAGTCGAAAATCCCTCAAAAAGACTCAAGAGTATGAATATAAAAAATCTTTTCTCAAAACCCAACGAACGAGATTAGATGGCATGCTAAGCTAAATTAAAGGTTATATTTCAGGTCATGAGGTACAAACCTTAATATGGGCAATTCTTTGGGTATGAGTTCAGCAAATTGACTTACATTGACGCTTTGTAATTGGGTTTAAGTTAGGTGCAGTTTTCAGTGAGATCGAGGATTGGCTGTGGCTGATTCAACAGATGCTCCTTATTCTTGGCCTGGTCTTGCTAATGCCGATAACTTATCAAAAACCCGCCTACTCGCAATTGTTTTTGTAAAAGCAACTTATGGACATCCAAAAATCCTACCTGAAAATGCTGATGATCTAACTGCAAACAATGGCAAAATACCAAATAGAAGAATATGGACTCTTCTCCATGAACTTACACATGTGTATTTAGGCAGCAGAGATTACATGAGGGCATCCAAATGCTGCCGGAAATCGGTCAGCATTATCGTTCAAGTTGGACAACTCAAAACAGTTATATTCAGTACACAGCAGAAACTTCCTTATATAAAAACGCTGATTCAATTACTCTAGCTTTTCTCAGAATTTATCGTCTCGCTGTTCCATTATAAAAAAGGAAGAAGATGTGGAGTTTTAAAAAGAAAATGGTTTTTGATTTTTTTAATGTGTTCGAAATTTAAATGTTAATTTCAATTTTTATGAAAATGATTTTATTTTTATTTAAGAAATTTTAAAAGCTTCTGTGCTGAATCTATACTTCACTTCAAAAGACAAATCCTCCCCATCATCAATGGTAACAACACTTTTCGGTTTGATGTGATAATAAGTGTAATTTGTTGAAAAGTTCACTTGCAAGGGAAACAGTTCCTCATCAAGAATGCTTGTTGAAAACATAATTTCAATGGTGCTATTCGAATTCTTTTTATTCAGACTAGCAATGTTCCAAACTAAATTATTCTTCGCTTTATTCAATTGATAATCCGAATTTGTGACATCCTTCACAACTGGGTTTTCCTTTACAGGGAAATTCAATGAAATTTCGACATCTTCAATTGTTTCAAAACGATCTTGACTTGAATTATATTCGACTTCCATGGTAAGAACTGAAGCTGACAACCAATAGGTGAAAACGAAAGGCACCACATTGATTTCCTTTGAAACTAATTTGTATTTGATTGTTGGGATGGTCTCATTATTTGCGAAAGGTTCGGTGTTATCCTTCATTTCGAGAACCCCGTTGTCATTCCAAGCAGCACGGTTTAAATTAGGATGAGGCTTTACCACAATTTGCTTATTTTTCTCATGTTCTAACTCAATCCTGGCTTTACATTTGCTCTTATCCTTAAACACCAAGAAAACATCACCTACAATCTCCAAAGTATTCAAGGTTCCTTCCTTCGTGATCGAGCAATTCATTTTCTCTTCAATCAAGATCTCCAAAGCCTTTTTCAAAGGGTTGAATTCTTCATGTTTCACATCATTTTTCTCTTGCTTCATAATTTCCTTTCTGAGTTCCTCTTGTCCTGTAGTGGCGGCCTTCTCTTTTTCTAACCCTCCTCCTACATCTGCCTTTTTTTTGCCAAGTTGCATACCTTTTTTTGTGGATGTTGATGATTTCGAAGGTGCACCACCAGTTGAGACGCCTGCATTGGAGACCACATTTGGCATAGTCACTGGTTTGTATTCCTTTTCAGGAGGGGCATCAGATTTAAAGCCGGAACTACTCATTGAAGCTAACGATGTAATGCCCACTTCTTTTCTTTTTTGAACCTCCATTTGATGTTTTTTGACGTTTTCTTTGGCTTCGTTCATCCTTGCTTTCATCAACATCAAATGCAACTTTTCTTCGCTGGATTCCATCTCCAAAGAATTCATCACTTGGGTGACGGTGACGCTTTCACGATACCCAAAACTAATGACATCATCGAAACATAAAACAATTTCAAAAGAATTTTTCAGGATGTTTTCTTCGGATAAACCATTTGGAACCAGCTCAATCACCAATTTATGCAACAAACGAATGGTTTCCAAATCCTCGATGATGTTGCTGTTTTTGTTGGTCAGAAGCAAAAGGTAGAGAGTCTCCAAAGGAAGGTAGATATATCTTAAATTGTTGGTTTCGATGAAGGTGTGCTGTTGGTTTGGAGTAATGGATTTTGGGAAACTTTTGATATTTTCCTCTAGAGTCAATTTGGAAATTGGTTGGAATTGGCGGGCGATAAGAATTTTGCCATTTTTGTCACAAATACATGAGGATATGATGACCATTTTCTAATTTTTGGATGTTTTTATTTTGTTTTTTTAAATTTGATGCTTTTCTCGAAATTTTAAAGCTTAAAATATGAGAAATTATGAAGAAAGATATTAATTTTTGCTCTTTTTTTTTTTACGTGGAAGAAAAATCATGTTTTTTTTGATTTTTATTAAAAAAAATTGATAGCAATTGTTGGGAAATAATTTTTATTTATGCCTTAAATTTTTAAGTTTAGGCCAATCTGGTGTAGAACTTGTCCAAACGATTGATCGAATTGACGTATGCTGCAATTCTTAAAGACACACCCAACTGTTTGGCGGTTTCAAGGGTCTCTTGAATTGCGATCTCCATAACTTGTTGCAAACCAGAAACCACAATATCAAACTAAATGAATCAATAAAAATATTAACAGTATAAAAAACCTCAGTAGGTCCCTTCAAAAGAGACAATTGTTCAGGTGTGAGCTTGTCAAATTTGATAGCAGTCATTTCAGATATGATATTTAGCAATTTGAACTTGGTTTTTTCTTCCCACTAAAGAAATTTAAACGAGCATTTATTCTTTATAAACAATTTAATATCGTTTTTACCCTTCTGGTCATGGTGCCAGGCTTGACATGTTCCAAATTCTTCAACCATTCGAAATATGACACAGTGACTCCTCCAACATTCAACAACACATCAGGTAATATAAGAACTCCCTTCTTCATTAAATATTGCTCAGCGGCAAGTGTGGTTGGCCCATTCGCGGATTCTGCAATTACCTTGCAATTGAGATTCGCCATATTTTTCATGGTAATGGTTTTTTCAAATGCTGCAGGAATCAAAACATCACATTCTTTATTCATCACACTAGAATCTTTGAATCTTTCTTTGGCTTTTGGATAATTGTAAATTCCCTTGGTCGCATTGTTGTTTTTAAAAGTGAACAAATCGTCTGGATTAATTCCATCCTCATTATAAATGGAACCATCAAATTCTGATACACCAGTCAAAATTCCACCATGTTGAACTATGTAATGAGAAGCCCAATATCCTACATTTCCGAATCCCTATGAGAAAAATTTATTATTGGAAAAAAACTAAATTTTTACTTGGACAATGAAACTCTTTCCTTCGATTCCTTTCTTCAATTTATGCTTGTCCATCAGCCAATCGTTTAACAGGAAATCTCTGATGCAAATAAAAACTCCATATCCTGTCGATTCATTTCTTCCATCGATTCCTCCTTGATTCACGGATTTTCCCGTGACACAAGCTGCCGCATTGATATCTTTGTATCCATAAAACACCTGATAAGTATCTTTCATCCAATTCATTTCTCTAGTTGTTGTACCAACATCCGGTCCAGGCACATCGATGGAAGCACCAATGAAACCTTTTTTGGCCAATTCCACTGTATATCTCCTCATCAAAGTTTCAATTTCTCTTAAACTGTATTTTTTCGGATCTATTTGTATCCCTCCCTTGGCTCCACCATAAGGAAGATCTGCTATCCCACATTTAATGGTCATCAAACAAGCCAAAGCCTCTACTTCATCTAGAGTGACATAAGGGGATAATCGGGTGCCTCCTTTTGTGGGTAAACGATGATGCTTATGTTGGGCACGATAAGCTGGGATATACTCAAGGGTGCCATCATCTCGAACCAAAGGAAGACGGACCTTAAGAACAGTGTTACAACTCTTATAAATTTCTAATTTATCCTTGGGGACATTGGTGTGGGTACCAGCCTGATCAAAGTAGCTCCGGACCATTTCCAAGAACGATGGCTCAGCGTTTGTGGGAGCTGCAAAGAAGAATTTTGGAGTGTGGATAAGGGATTGTGAAAGTCTTTTGATGAGCATGATTTGGGGGAGATTTTGTTAGATTCTTAAATTATGTTTTTTTTATTGCTTCCGAGGATTATTTACACAAAAGGATTTTTTTTAATTTGAAAGAAAGCATTAAAAATTTGTATTTTTGGTAATTTAAAGAAAAATGGTTTTTTTTTTTTTTGATAAAATTATAAAATGAGACTTAGAGAAACTCTATTTATTTTCCTTTTTTATACTGAATTAATTATCCGTTTTTTTATAGAAACATCTAGAGCTTAAATAATTTATTCCAAACTATTAACAACATCAAAAAAAACGCAAAAAATTACAAATCAATTCTGAACTCTATATATGCTAAAAAAAATCCAAAAAAACATTAAGAAAAACAAAAACTCGAAAATTTTCGTCTAAACCCACCCATATTAACCTTTCAAACTCTATTTTTCGAATGCAAGGATCAAAGAGTAATACAAAACATAACCAATTATTTTTTATATTATTTGAATTATTTTTTTGGAAAAAAAACGCTATTTTTTTTTTTTTAAAGAAAATCCAAAAAATTATGAAAAAGATCAGCACACACAAAAAAACACCAAGGAAAACATACAAATTGATTCAGTAATTTCCTCATCAAAAGACCCTTGCAAAAAGCAATTTTCAGATGAATATCTCGACAACCTGGAAAATAAATTGAGTCAAATCATCAATAAAAGGTCCAGAAATCGAGATTTGAATCAAAATAATTTAGAATTTGAAGACCTTTTGCTAAAATTTTCTCCATATAAAAAAACAATAGAAACCAGAAAACACCCACAATTCATTGTCAGTGAATACTCAAAAGCCCAAAAAAATCAAATTTTGGACAGAGAAAGAGGGAAAGAATTGAAGGAATTTCTCCTTTTTCTGGGAACACCGAGCGTATGATGAAATAATGAAGGTTTATTTTAGAATAGCATACTTTATATTTTATATTTCTTCCTTTTGAATTATTTAATATTTACTTAATCCGAAGGCAAGCTTTCTATTAAAACAAATATTTTTGTTTCTCTAAAATAATATTATAATAATAATATTAAAAAATTGGATTCTTTATAATAGTTCAGTTCTTTATTTCTTTCAGCTCTCATTAAAATTTTTGATCAATATAAAAGAGGAGATTACTTATATAAATTAAGGAATCCAAAAAAATGTAAAAAAATTCTTTATTTATGCACTTTTTCTTCTTCAATGGGAAAAACATAAAATCTATAAAATTTGTTTTTTCAAGTTTTTTTTTTTGCGAATTCACAAAACAACATCATTAAAAAGTAAATTGTCTTTTTTCCCTTTAAATAATTTTTGACATATAATCAAAACCAAATTTAAAAATTTTTAAAAAAAGCATGGAAATAAAAATTATTCATATTTGGAATTCTGGCTCATTTGATATCTCATTGAAGACGTATTTTTTTTATAAAGATATATTTAATCAAAATTTGATGCGGGTTTCAGGAAATAAATTTCTGTTTTTCACCAAAGACTTATAATATTTTTTTTTATCAAATAAATTAAAGGTAAACCTTCCCAAAAAGTCAAGCTAAATTTTCTTCTTCATATTTCTCATTTCCAAATGGTTTCCGTACTAGACACTCACCTTTTTGCAAATGATGTCGATCTTTTTTTTGCTTCCACAGATATCTACCCCAAAGTCACAACACCAAAATCATCTCTCCTTCTCATGTCGCCAGGCACCACCAACAACTCTTCCAATTTCGCCAATGAATTCAGTGAAGAAAATGCCTGTTCATTCAAAGACAACGATTTCCTTTCCCTTTCCCTTTCCCACGTCAACTCCAAAGAGATCAACGATTTCGACCTATCTTTCGTTGAAAACCAACAACCAGAAGCCAATCCAATCAAAGAAATTTCCAGAATGTCTGAAGAGGCTCTTTTGCATATGATCAGTTTTGTGGACGAGGCAGCCAAAGCAGAAATCCAAAATTGTGATTTGTATACTCCTTTGGAGTTCCAATCAATCATGCCATTGGAAATCACTCCCGATGAAGATGGACTCAAAATCATGTTCAAGGAAACTGAATACAAACCAGATAAAATAGAAAAGAAATTGGCCAAAATGAGACTGTTGAGAGGCCATCAAGAAAGTTTTGCTGAACATTTCTGCAGATTTAGAGAATTCTGCAATAAAGGCAAGGAAGGATGGCAAATGCTCGAGTTGAAAGATGAAGAAAATGAGAAAAATGCGATTGAAAAAGAAGAAAAAGTGGCGCAGAGAAGCAAAAAATGCAAGAAGACTAAGAAAAATGTTATGAAGAAAAATGAAGACAACAAAAAAACATGCAAATCCTGCCATATTGATGTTATTTTGAAAGACACTTCCCACATTAATGTAGAAGCTTGAAGAAAGTGACTGCTCGACAACTTGGTATCAATTTAAATTTGATGATAACAATTTTTTTTTATTTAATACATAATGATAATAATTTCATCTCCCTTTATAAGTTTTAATTATTTATTTTATGAACTTTGAAGCTTTTTTTAATCCCTAACAGCAAGAATTTGAAATATTTTAAATTATTATTCAAAACCTTTTTTTTACTAATTAAAATTTTTTTTTTTAATTGCTTTTAAAATTAAAAGAAAATTTCTTTTTCTGAATTTATGGTTTGATTGTTAAAATTTCTTCCGGCTTCTTTTTCTTTTGTTCCTTCATTTTATTGATTTCGCCCATCATATCGCTGATTCTTTTTTTATTCATTTCAATGTAATTTTTTCTTTCTTCTTTTTTTGTTGCTTTTTCATCTTGTTTGACTTTGATATCAAGGAATTTCAAAATTCTATAATCATCTTTGTCATAATTAGAGAGAGCAGCAGCCAATTTATATGCAGCATCGCATTCTTAGATTCCAAAGCAAAAACAATCAAATAAAAAAGGTTTTAATTGAAAAATCATAAAAAAAACAATTTAAATAAAACATTATTTATTATTATTATTTGGCTTTTACCTTCTTTTGAAAGCTTAACATCAGTTTGTTTGTCCAGAAGCTTGCCTTTCAAATCTTGTTTGTAAAGTTTCTAATAAAAATAAGGAAAAAAAGTTAGCCCAATAAATTTCTTCTTTGAATAATTAAATTATTATTATATACTTCTGAGGTAATTTTGGATGAGATTTCAGCGAATTTCTTCACTTCTTTCTTAACATCTTTCTTTTCCTCTTTTTTCTCATCTTTTTTCTCATCTTTTTTTTCATCTTTTTTCTCATTTTTTTTTGAACTGCCTCCTATCATATTATTCTTATTGTATTCAACGATTTTCTTCATATTTTCTTTTTTATTTTTCTCAGATTCCAATTCTTTCTTCAAATTGTTCTCCTCTTCCTCAAATAATTTCTTCTGATCAAAATTTGGCATATCTGCCTGTTGGAAACTGCTCACATTGAATCTTCTATAAACACCTTCCTTTTTAGCTTTTTCTCTAATTATGTCTTCTTTGATTTTTACATCGTTTGTCACCTACATTAAAAAATATTTATCATTTTTTTATATAAAAAAATTTACGTTTTTAATTTCATCATCAAAGTTATTGAAATAATTTTCGAATTTCAAATATAATTTCCAATCATTCGATTTCATCGTGAAAATTTTCTCTACGTCAATGTTTTTATAATCATAAAAGGGATTGAATTCTTCTTCTGGAGTTTTATTAAAGAAACTATTTTTCTTTTTTCTATCATCCGCAGCTGGTTCTTCTAAGTTTTTCATTTCCATTGCTTCTTTCTTTTCTTGAGAAACAATTGACCTTCTCATGTTCTTCTCTTCTTTCTCTTTTAAATTACTAATTGAACTCTTAATATTTTCTTGCGATTGCTTTGAAACAGTCTGCAAAAGAACTTGATGTGAAACATAAGCCTTATCAATTCTTTCCGAGAAAGCTGTGTTATAAATTTCTTGGGTTCCGATCCTTTTGAATGCAATTGGTTTGGGATCTTTTTTATCATAATTTTGTTGAAAGGAGTCGATATATTTTCCTGTGTCGGCTTCCCAAAGCTTCACTTTTTTATCAAAGGCTGTTGTAATCAGAAGGCATTCTTCTTGGAGATATTCAAGACTTTTTACTTGTTCTGTATGTGTCTTCACTGAGAACACCAATTTGAAGTCCGAATCATGGAATTTTGGAGGTGAAAGAAATGATGTTGTTATCACTGAATCTCTAATAACCTTATTTTTCTGAGTTTTCAAGACATTGAAGACTTCACTTAAGTCGAAACATTTCAAGAATCCTTTATCATCTAAAATAAAAATCCTGGATGTCTTATTACAAAGCGACATTGAAACAATTCCAACTGTCGATTTTGTTTCAATATCTAAATTTGAGAAACAATGAATGTTGGTGTATTTGAAGAGAAATGGAGGCAAACCAACAATGGAAATTTGTCCAATTGCATTCGAAAGAATTATATAATTGGAATTATCGATTATGCAAATCGAGGTGATTTCTTCATCTTTCTCTTCATGATATGTGCCATTCAATTTCCCTGTTTCGATTTCCCAGAAAGCCAACAAACCATTATGTGTTCCAGATATTATGAATTTGTTTTTCGGCTCATATTCTAAATAACTCACAACAACTTCTGGCAGATGAATGGTTCGGATGATTTCGGATTCGTTGAGTTTTTTGTCATCGGAAATTTTAATTGTATTATCCATGGAGGCCGTGACAAACATTTCATGATCTTGCACATGGATAATCTTTAAAACTTCGGCTGAATGTTTAGGCAAATTTTTTATTTTAGCTCCATTAATGACATTGAAAACTGCAGTTTCGCCACTAGAATCTCCGATGATCATTCTTTTGCAATAATAATCGAGAATGAATGCTGTTATTTCGGCTTTTGTGATATCTGAGTAGATTTTCTTGATATCACCAGTTAAACCATTCCAAATTTTGATTTTGTTACCATGGGGAGTGAAGAAAGATAGACTGCTTGGCACAAATTTTGCGCATAAGGCCACATAATCGTCAACAAAATTTGGGTTATAGTTTTTATCATATTCATATAGGGAAATGGATCTCCCGGAAACTACCAATTTTAAAGGTCTTGTAATATATGTTAAGGATTGAGGGTTGAATTTATGTTTTTCATCATTGTTTTCAACACTGAAGCTTTGAACACAATTGAATTTTTTGATATCCCATATTTTAAGGTTCCCCTCGGAGTCCAACGACACTATTTGTGAGGTGTTTTCAATAACCAAAAGTCCGATCAAAGGGCTTGAATGTCCGGTGATTTTATAAATGTAATTTTCTTTAATAAATTATTAAAATTTTAGTTTTTTTTTAATTTTTTTTTACCTATATATGGATTCCAAACACATATATCATGGTCAAACCCTCCTGAAAATAGCAGAATTAGAGATTCATTGAAAGCCAATGAAACGATTCCTCTTTTATGCTCTTTATATACTCTTTTTTTTTTATAATTCAAAGTATCCCATAAAATCAGAATCCCATCCAAGGCAGCTGATGCCAAAAATTGTAATTTGGGCATTGCTATCATATCCATGATCACTTTGTTGTGACTATCCCTATCCAAGCTACTTTCAGTATCTGTCTTCAAGTTCCAAATATTAATCTGTCCATCTTTTTGCCCGCAATATAACAACTCATTCACCCCATCCCATTCCAAACAATAAATATCATTTTTGAAATGATGCTCCAAACTCTCATTTGCGTTATTCGGTTGCATTGCCAAAACAAATCCATTGCTTGTATATCGCCATCCTCTAACATAACCATCATTACTCGAAGTCAGAAGTATTTGGTATTTTTTATCTTTAATGTAGTACATATCCAAAATGATAGTTTTTCTATCAATGACAGCTTCTTTTTTCTCTATTTTTATGGTACCATCTTGTTCTTTCTTGACACTCGAAAGCTCAACTGACAATGGTTTTGGAATTATAGTTAATTCCTTTGAATTCAGAATTCCGGATTCATGATTCATGAAATAAATTTTATCAGAACCTTCTTGATAAAAAGCCACTCGATCAATATCCGGGATATAAAGAACTTTATTGATAGCATTGAAAAATTTCGGTTGGATGGAGGCCGATTCGGATTTTACTTCATCTGATTTGAGCACAGAAGCAGCTTTGAATTGCAATTTCGTGGTTGAAAGGGTGTAGGATTTTATTTCATCTTGTTTGGTTTTGATGTTGTTAAGAACAGTGGCTTTCTCAATGATGAAATTTGTGAATTCGTCCCATTCTAAGATACCATTCCCATTCAAATCGATCTCATAAAATAGTTGCAATAAACATCTGATGAGCTTTTGTTCTCTGTTAGTCAAATCTGTCTGCCAACTCAAAAGATGTTCTTTCACAATTAAAATGAAATCGACGATTTTCATTTCCCAATTTCGAATGTAAAATTCATTTTTCAGGACGCTGGAGTTTTTTTAAAGATTTTAAAAGAAGAATGAAATGTTTTTAAATTTTTTTTTATGTACTTTATTGTGAAAGGGTCAAAGTTTAGAGTTAAATCTGATAGGAGCAAATCATCTTGAATTTTTGATTGAGTTAAGTTAAAATAAAGGACTACCGTTTTGACGAATGAGATTGTAGGTGCTACGAGGAGAAAATAAAGGGATAGTGTGGTCGATTCGGTTCAACTTTTTATTAAAGAGGGTTGAGGTGTTGGTTGACATTTATAACTGTTATGAATTTTTATGGAAAAATTTCTTATAATTTGTATATTTTTTTCAATTTTAAATATTTTAAATATTTTTTGTTTCGAAGTTTCCTGAAGGTTTGAGAGGCGGCCTTTAGTCCATTAATTTTTGGAATTTAAAAAATTTTCGCGA
>Ga0302186_10003178_pt1 | contig 12193 bp, 6 predicted proteins | sample II_Bog_E1_2_FD_198782 | JGI IMG/M metagenome (GOLD analysis project Ga0302186, IMG submission 198782) | Peat permafrost microbial communities from Stordalen Mire near Abisko, Sweden - II_Bog_E1_1 | ecosystem: Environmental > Terrestrial > Soil > Wetlands > Peat | place: Sweden: Abisko, Stordalen... | reverse complement strand
ATCTGAATATTCTATGATTTACACTGCATAAATATGTACTTACACCTGAATATTCTATGATTTACCCTGCATAAATATGTACTTACATCTGAATATTCTATGATTTACACTGCATAAATATGTACTTACATCTGAATATTCTATGATTTACACTGCATAAATATGTACTTACACCTGAATATTCTATGATTTACCCTGCATAAATATGTGCTTACATCTGAATATTTTATGATTTACCCTGCATAAATATGTACTTACACCTGAATATTCTATGATTTACCCTGCATAAATATGTACTTACACCTAAAATATTCTATGATTTACGCTAATTTTCTTTAATGTTACAGTATCTTTGAGTGTGAGCGATGTTACTGCGTCTTTGTTGGCAATCTCTTTGAGTTTGGGCGCAATTTTATAGTATCCGTAGCCTTAAATCTGCATAGACAGGCCTTACTCAATTGGTTTATTCTCTTCTTTTTGTGTAGAACTTTGTTTGGATGGACTGATATTTGGGGATTTGATCAATTTCTGCGATTACTTGTGTTCACTTTTCTACGTAATTGAACTTTTAATCAAATTGGCTTGGATTGTTAACTCCTGATATTTGTAAGATAAATTGGAGATCTATGCATTCAATCTTTTGATTTCTTCATCTTTCTGATTTATATTCTGACTATCTTTAATTAGTTGAGCCTTAAATTGGCTGATCTCATTGTTCAGTTTGTTCATCTACGATAATTGTTGCTTCTCTTTTTACTCGCTTTGCTTTAGAGCTTAGCTTTTTGCATTTTTCTACATGATTAACCCTTCATTTGTTTGCATTAAGTTGGACAGTTGCGATTTCAGTTCATCAGCCTCTTTCTCCAGTCTGCTGGCATTTTTTGTGCCTTATGCTTGCATCTTCTGATGTTGAGCAATCTAATCTTTTAGTTTCTCTATTTATATAGATTGTTCCTTTACCTTTTAAACTGTTTTTCCAAGAGTTGCATCTTTTTTTTAATTGTATTTTCTCATTTCGTCGCACTGAGAAGTCAGCTGGGCTATTTTAGTTTAGAGAGTGGAGAGGTTGTGGTCTCTATCTTTGATTTGTCGCTATAGATCATTAACTTTCAATTCTAAATCGCTATTTTGGAGGGTAGTGGTTGATGCTCTTTACTGATGCTCATGCGCAACCTTCTCCATTTCATTCAGTTGTACTCTGAGCTGTTAGTGAGCCTTATTAAATGCAGTTAGGATGCTTACTTCTTTCGTTAATTTTGTGTTTTACTCTCCATTTTGCACCCTAAGACTCTTTAAATCTTTAATTATCGTCTGGAATTAAACTGTTTGTATTTGTTGTCCCTCCATGAGCTGCTAGATGCGTATATCCTTTGCCTGCAGTTGTTCCCTTAACGATTTCACCAGTGTACTAAGTTCTACTATCTCTTTTTCCTTTTCTTGTACCTGAATTTGATTATTTTCCAGTTATTTGATTCGATATTGCAATAGAGTCTTTTATACAGTCTTATCTTCTATCATCTTCTCAATACGCTTCTCTTTTTTCTCAATTTATTTTTCTAGTTAGGTGCTAGAAGAAGCATGATTCACATTTTTTAACTGTTAAGATATGTTAGTAAGTTGCTATTGCACTTTTATCATGTCCTCTGATTTGATTTGTGTGCCTTTTTTAAGCTCTAACTCTTCAAGTGATCCCTTCATTTTCATCACCCACTCTTGCAAAGAAACGGTCACTTCTTTGGTAATTACTGTGCAAAAATTTAGATTGTCCTCTTTCGAATATCCTTTATGAATGCCTATCAATATAACCTTGTCTCCATATCTTAGATAAGCAGGAGCACCGCTTTGACCTCCTTCTGTGTCGATATCGTAGAAGACTCCTCCGTATTTTATTTGTGCTTGAGCCTGGAAGTGAGTCCAATGGCGGTATTCGCAAGTATGAGGATCTTGGACGTATCCTGATACTGCAAGTTGTGGTTCTGGAAAGGACTCGATATTATGGGGCAGCTCGAAGTACTGGTCTCTTTTTATCTCCTTTTCCAGTTCGAGCAAGGCAAAATCGTACTTAATTTCTTGGTGATGGAGTTCCTTTATTTATTAATTAATTTCTTTCCTCTTACCTATTTAACTGATAGATATCTCTTTGAGATCATTTATTTTCTCCATAATTTTTAAAAATTCCAAAGAGACTTGAATTGATTTGACTTTGCTGCTCGCCAAATTTTTGCCTTCTTTTTCAATTATGTTGAATTCTATTTCCGAAAGGCTCGGAGTACAAAATTTGCCATTCCTGAATATTATGGCGTTGTGGGCGGCTGTGAGGACCAGGCTGGGTCCTATTAAAAAGCCACTTCCGCTGATGGCTGGCAATTTTTATGGTTTGACTTCAATCCACCCGATGCAGTTGTGAGGGTGGCAGTTAATTTGTGGTGGGCTGACTTGGGCCCACCGTACCTATCCGGCGATGAGATGCTTCTCATCAAAGATGACGCTTTCCTCCCGGGATTGCATTTATATAATTAAAGTGCGCTTCTACTAGTTATTACTTGATTTAGGCAAGAATAGTTGATCAAAATTGATCAGAGTAAAAAAAATGGGTATAAAAAGTAATAATTAAATTATGATATTTGTTGGAGGTACTTGCCTAATCATGGCAGGCATTGTCTCCAGATGATAAGATCTATCCTTAGACTCGCAATATGGCTTCGACGAACAAATATGTTGTATAACACGGACATATCATTGATGATGATGTGTCGCAACACAATTAATTTAAGAGCAAATCGTTCTAATTCTGATAATAACTGTTACGCGACAACTCTGTTTGCCCTTCTTTAGTGAAATATGCTTGCTGCCACAAGTATTAAACATAGTAACTGTAAACCTAAAACTTGATAAACAATATTTGATATTTGAAAACCTCCATGAATTTGGATATTTAATTCAAAATGTTCATACAAATTTAAAAAGAAGAAAAAGGAATGAAAATTGAAACATATTTATTAAATTTATAGCTTATAATCAAAGATGGAGTGGCATTATTTCAAGGACATTGATTTGGAATATTAATAGACTGTGGGGCTGACTATCTCATCCTCGTTCAAAAATTGTTAATCTATAATCATACCATCATTGGGGTTTATATAATAAAAATATTAATGAACCGCAATTCCACCTATCACGTACGACTGGGTAAAGTGGTTGCCTCCGGACATCGCAATATAGACGCTTATTACATCGTACTCAGAGATAACAAACAGCCCACTCAGTATATATCGAAAACCATGCGCATTGATGAGGACAACTCAGATGAACTTAGAGGAGAAGTTGAGATTAGGTCTTCATCTATCGAAATCTGGAACTACGACAAGATGAAGTTGGTTGGCAGCTACAGCGTTGACTTTAAAACCAAGCCTGTCTTTACCTGCTATGCTTACGAGGACAATATGTAGATCTGCATCGAGCGGAAGAACCCTTTGTAGGAAGAAATAAAGAATCGTAATAAGGAAGGTGAAAACCTCAATATCAAGGAAAGTTTAATACCAGTTAAAAATATTTCGATCTCGACCAAAAATATTGAAACTTCTTCTTCAAGACTCAAAAATAACAACAGCCGCAATCAGTCGGAAAGTTAACAAGCTCAATCTGCGACTTACTCCCAAAAAAGGTCTCAAAATACGAGTGCGAAGCTGCTGCCTCATCTATAATCGCCCCTCGCATGATTTCAATACTGCTGAGTCATTTATGAATTTAAACCTGACGTTAGTTAATATAAAAAATATGTAGGGTTCTGCGAATAATGGTCAAGACCTGTCGTTTTTGCAGTGCTACATCTGCTTCCAAAACGTCAAGAAGCCAAGGATGTGTCCATCTTGCAGTAAACTCGCCTGCCAGAACTGTCTAAGAACCTGGATCGAAGAAAGCAAACCTTAATGTCCACATTGTCGCAAGCCGCTGCTGCTTGGGAGCTTTGCTGATTGCGAACGGTTCGTAAATGACATCAAGCACCTGCTGAGTACTATGGACAATAACTAAAAATTGAAGGAGAAATGCAGTGACCACCGTATATAAATGTCCTACTACTGCGAAGACTGCAAGGACGCGATATGTTCCGACTGCGGCATGTTCGGACGTGTAATTCTATACTTACTCAGCATCGCACTCATACAATTATCCACCTTTCTCGAGTCTATCAAGAGAACAAGAATAAGATCTTGAATGAACTTGCGAAGTTCGATAACAAAATTGAGCTGTTCCGCAGAAACGTATTTCAACTTAATGTAGCTTAATAAAGTGTTGCTTTCGTAGTGCAAAAAAAAGTTCCAATTTGAAATATCGTGGCTGCCGATTTGAATTAAAAACAAATAAAACTCGGTCAAAATATACTATTAACATCTCTTTAATGCATCTTTAATGTCGTCATTTATCCAATTCAATCATTAGCGAATATCTCGTCTCGATTTTGTCAACTATAACTCTTTTGGCTTCTCTAATTTTTTCTGTATAAAAATAAAATTTAGTGAAAATAAATAGAATATAAAATAATCTCAGTTTAAACTATTTCTTTTGGTAAAGCTCTAATTTTTCATTCGAATGAGTAATATTGACTTGTTCTGCAAATGCTAAAAAATATAGGAATTTAAATATCTTTAGCGATGATAGACCACAGCTTGCAAAATAGTTATGAATAAATAATGTTAAGCTGCCCTTTCCATTAAATAAGCCAAATTCAAATAACCTCTTTGTTATAGTACTGATGGATGCTTCCAGTCGATCAATGCTATATATTTTAATAAGGGATATATTACAAAGAGGTGGTTCCACTCGATATTGAAATCACTTCCAGTCTTCGTGTTCTAAACAACAGCTACGAGAACCGTTATCTAAATGCCAGTTTTTGATGGCTAGCATTGGAGTGAAAATCAACCATTCCCAAGGCAAAAACATCGGTAACACCAAATAGAATATTAAAATTGGCGTGAATTGGAAGTTCAGCCAACTAATAATCTTTTCTCTCAAGCTGCAATTCTAGAATGATATGTAAAATTCCTGTTTCATGCACAATTGCCTGCTATCTTCTCCAAATATATCGATATCATCATAAATTATCGTAAATAGGCCATTACGATGGTTAATGCCTGGCAATCAGTGAAAATTCCCGAAATTTAACATTAAATTTTGCTCATTTCCTTAATTCCAGACAAATCAAAAGTCAGTACTTTCTATCTTAAGTGGCTCCCATTTGACCTTTAAATACGATTGGCTACCAACACCTAATATCACGAGACTGTAATCTAATAAGACCATCTTTAAGCACGCATGATAATTTGATGAAATAAAGTTTAGTATTTTTATCAATGTCCATGAATATAGATAAATATATAATCTTTATTAGTAATAAAACAAAGAAATCATAATCAATAAACAAAATAATGATGAAGCTGGATAATAGAATAGATAGCTTTCCTCTATGTACAAAAGCTAATTTATAGTCTAGATATCTTGAGGATTATAACTTATGAAAAGGAAAAAAAAGAGGCTGGAAGAACTCTATCAAATGATAGAGGAGTTGAGTCAGGGAGGAAGAAGGAAATGACAAGAAAAGAAAAATCTCCATGTTATCTATCAAAATTGCAACAGCTGCATCTAAACAGAGGTATATTCCCTCTCTAATCAGATGATGAAGAAGTATCAACAGAAATAGAGAAGTCGAACTTTCGAGTTCTAATCAAGAAAGCCTATATAAAATATGTATAAAAGCAATATCGCAATTGAACGGGAGGTAACCTTTCGAAAATAAAAGAAATATCTAAAAATGATCAAATTCACTTCAAGAAGGAGGATATAAAGGAGCAAGCCAAGGTCCAATAACTTACTGGAGGTGAAGAGGATGATTAGTAAAGGCATTCAGATAAATAGGGCGTTGCTTGGATTTATTACCTTGAGATCGTGATAGAAATTCAACTAAAAAGTTAAAATGGCTACTGGGATTGTTTCGAATTGTTTGGGAATATTGAAATTCAATTTTCTGGGAGATTCAAGTGAAAATTATTCACAATATTTTAGAAAAAGCAATTACAAAAGATCTGTTACTGACAGAGTAATATCAACAAGAGCCTATCGATGATGTCGATAAAACAATTAAATTGAGTTAAGCATTTATCTTGCGAGCAACTCATAAAGATGTAACAAAAGCCAGTGAAAGTGAAGATGCAGTATAAATATACAAACATGGAGAACTGGTTTTGAACATATTTTATAGTTTTAATTCATAATTTTTGAATTAATTCAAATCAGATGCAATTAGACAATGTTATGGGTTATCTAATGCACGACATGGAAATGAAAGGATGTATTGACACCGATTTTATGGTTGACTCGAATTTTTAAAATTTGCAGGGTAGAGACGAAATTGGAGTACATACCACTTATGGAGATCCTTCTCTCTTGTTTATTAGATCTGGTAGCCCATTCTGATGAACTTCTTGTGACGATTATGATTGGCATAGACCTTTATTAATAATATTCTTGAACTCTTCCGACGACTTTGTCATCTTTGTGACATTTTAATTTTTGTAGGATTTTGTTTTTAGGTTAGATTCTTAATAATGTTGGTTGTTGCCAATCTTCATTATCATATTTCTTACTCTTGTTGAGGATGATCATCGATAGGACTCATCTAATCTCACATTTTTCCTTAATTAATTCAATTCCTCTCTTCCCTTCACTGAGCTGAGTTCTCTAATTTTATAACCCTCATCTATCAGTTATCAGTGATCTTTCTTGTGATATCTCGCAGTATAAATTTTGCAATTGAGCATAGTTCTGCTTAAATTTAGATTGACCTATCCATTTTTGAACATGTAATTTTGATTGTTCTTCATGATTATGCTATATTTTTATCACGATACCCTCAATCGTGATGACATAGATAGTCTACTGAAGGTTACCTAACTTACACGTTTATAATTTGACGACTTTATCCGTAGGGTTTATCGATTATTCATGATGAATTATCTCCCTATTATGAGATTTGACACTTATGGCTTCATCAGTGATTGTGCATTGATATTGTTATCGAGGGCTAACTTTCTGAAAGCTGGGAAATCTATCATCTTTTCTAAAATATTAAAAATAAAAGTGAGCCAAATTATAAATATGATAAGAAATTTTGATTATATCTGATGGATTCGTAAAGAAATTTTTTCTGAATTTGCCCAATTCATAAATCTCTTAATCTCATAAATCATTTTGAAGATGATGACTGATTTTAAACTGTTCTTATAATATTAAATTTATTTAATAAAAAGTAGGACAGGCGAAGATCACCGAGATTTTTATATAAACATCAATAAACTTATCGGCAGATCAAGCATTTGCTTAAATACTTAATTAAAAAGTAGTCCTACTTCAGCCGAGTCAATGACGCTTATCACCTTTTAACCAGATTCACCAGATTAGTAGCTCTTAGCAGCACCACAACTATATTAAACCTCGCAAACACGACTAAAGCAACGCTATCCTCTTTTAAGGCCAAATAAAATATTATTTGGAGAGTAACTACTTTCGAGAGAATTGCAAGCAAAAGCATCTATTAAGTGGATGAGTTTGAATGGTATAAGGAAAGTTTAGCAACAACATATCACTCATTCAAAGATACGCATAAAAAGATTAATTGCAATTATTGCATGTTTTTGATGGAGAGTACAAGGATGACAAACTCAAGTCATGCATTACGAGATTAAACCACCGAAGAAGAGAAGAATTTGATATTAGAAATGAACAATTATAATGAGGAATAAGAAAAAATAAGGAATAAGAGCAAAGATATATCTTTGGGACGAAATTGTAACTGTTTCATAAAAAAGAATGACTGTTTTTTTATCTTCTTTGCAAAGAAAAGGCTTGGTACTAGCCTTAACTCTGAATAGTGAAATGCTGGATATTCATAGTGAATAGTGAAATGCTGGATATTCATAGCCGAAGTCATTCAAAATGCATATTTCCTTCCCATTATGGAGGATCTCAAGAAATGATTGTTAAATCAATTAATTTACCATATTTAATATTTGCAGCTAATAATTGAGTTGCTGGTTGAGTACAGATATGCCAATTATTCTTTTGGATGCAAATTATAACAGCTTTATATTGCATTATTACCATTTGAAGATTAATCAGATAGAAAGACATGAGAAGTTAATTTTAAATTATGGAAGTCTAGGTGCAAAGACTGGTCTGTCTCATTAAATTGGTCAAATCCTTCAGTTGGGATTCTTTTCGTCTTATAAATGATAACAAGTATCTTTAGCTGCTATAAATTTGCTTTTATTTTGTTTTTCTGATAGTCTTGGGCACAAAGAAATATAAAACTGAAATAATTAATCTTGAAATTATTCATCCAAGCGCATAATATCAAATAAAAAAATTGTATTTTTTAGCGTATTGATGAATAAAATCACTAATTTAATATCCTGCCTTTCCATGCTTTAAAATTATGCAAGCACTATAAAAATAAAACATATTTTACATCCAAGATTCATTTACTTATTAAAATTATTATACGGTTTAGGGTTAAAATATCACAATTTGAGAGCTGATCATTGAATTAATTTAAATACTGATTTGGCTTCAATCTTTGCAGTTATCTTGATAAGCTATCCATAATTTTTAGTATTTTAAGATATTGCAGATATGAAAGAATTACTTCATTGAATATGCTTCGATAATTGTCTTATTTTTCGAGTCTTTTACCAATTACTTCGATATTTTATATTCTATGATGTCCCTTGCGATATTATCAAATCATCCTCCAAATTAAACAAATCCTTTTTCCCCGTCAGCTGAGTTTATAAATTTGAATATTTGAACTTAATATTTTATGCAAATCGATAACAGAAACAGATTATCCACGAAACTTGTAGCTTACAGACTATTGTGATAACAATTATTCAGTCATCTTCGGAATATCTTCTCATATCAATAGGCTATTTTTTTGATCCTCATTATTATTATTATCCTATATTTTGGTAAATTCTCTCTTCAAGAAAGATCCCAATGACACAAGGGTTGTGGGATGATGTTCAGCCGATCTCAGAAGCATATACAAGTATAAATATCATCAAAAAATATCGATAATAACTTTTTCAGCGAATTTAGTTTAAAGTATTGAGTCAGTCTAAAATAGACAATGAGATAGGCTGATTTATGTCTATAGTCAAAATACTCCAGCAAATTGTCTCTTATGACCTCTTCCACAATATCAATTCTCTAAAATATATAATGAATTAAATTAATAAAATATATATGAATAAAATCTTTCTTTCTGCATGTTCTGAGCTTTAATACCGCTTCATGATGCTCAATTGTGATTGCTGGAGTATTTATCGATATTTTGATTTAAATTATTGAAAAGAGGAAGGATGATATTGAAAGATATTTCTGCAAAAATATTTGTCCAAATATATTACAACCATTTTTCCAGGAAGGAGGTCATTCAATTCCCTTTATTCTTAAGTAAGAGCAATCTTTTTGGCTTATATGCATATAAACAGTTTTCTGATATATTTGTTATTCGATTAGTTCTCTAATTAGCATTGATTATCCGCCTTGGCTTTATTGGCGATTCTCTGTAGCGCCAATCCTATGTTTTATGTTTTTATTACGTTAGTTATTGATTTATTAATAATGATCACTGAAGGCGTTTAGATTATTTACTTATTGATAAAGATCTATTGATATTTATTAAAAATGTCAATGGTTAGACTAAATGCAGGTCACTCCTGTTTTACCAGAACTTCACTACCGAATTACACACATCGAAGCACGATTTATGTAAATTCAATCGAATCTATCAATTATTTAGCCATCCGAATCAACAATATTTGAGATAATTGTCGATAGGGCCTATTTTATAATTGATTTCTTGCAATTAATCATCATCCAATCATTCCTCGTAATCTTCAATCAGTAATTTGAACTAATCTTATCATTTTATCATTTATCTTCAAGCATACTTTTTCACATTATGATATTTACTATAGTCGATTCTCAACTTCGATGTCACGAAGGATTATAATATTTTGAAGTTATACATCCTATTGGCTCGTAGATTCGATAAATTGAATAAATAAGTCACTGGATGATATCAAATCTAAAATGTATAAAATGTATAAAATGTATAAAATGTATAAAAGATATAAAAAACTTTCTTCTATAAATCCGAAATGAAAAGCAACTCACACTGAACGCTCTCCAAATTTGACAGCAATCATATTATTGTAATTGTTGCAATCAATATGGACTTTTATGTCTTCAGGAAAAAATCATAATAATATTGAAACTTTACCGTGGCAGTAGGTCGAATTCCTTCTATGATGGATCACTAATTAGCACTATTCGCCGCACCTTGCTCTTTTTTAGACTGAACTTGCTTCGTTTCAATATCAGAAAATAATGAAAGACAAATAGCGAGATGAGAAACGACATAATGTTGATCGGACTTCAAATATAGTGAAAAGATTGCTATTTCTGCTTCAACTCTTCCAGTCCCATCAAACATTCTCAGCCCAACAATTAAGATCATATTCATCGGGCATCTTAAAATTTGATAAAGGCAAGAAATCAAAAAAGTAGATGCTTTATGAGTGATCTTCGTGCTTAAATTATGTGATTAAAAGAACTATTTGAGATAATAGCATAGTTTAATTTATACTTTTTATGCGATTATTTTATTTGTTGATAATGTTGACAATTTATTACATAAATCGAGTTATAACAAGTACAGTTTTTTTATTATTAATGTACCCCCGACCAGAGAGCAAATTCAGAAATGAGATGAATTTGATATCAGGAGTGAAGATGGCTTAAGTGGCTTAGCCTTAAATCAACAGTCACCCCTACAACTGCATTGGATGGATCCTGGTTGATTAGTTTAGTCCAGCCCCCACCAATGGAAGTGGGTTTTTAATCGGGCCAAGTCTGGTCCTCACATCTGCCCACAATTTGGAGAGCAACCCTCAACTATCATAAATATCTTTCAGCCTAATCTAAAGTGACCATAAGAAGCAAGTCAGAATTCGATCCTATAAAATTTCTCCTCAATATCTCTAAATTTTCAACGAAATCAACAATCTGCGCGCTAATTATTTTGTGTAAAAAGACAAGATCAGAAAAAATGAAATTGACATACAAATTAACGAGCTTCACGTTAGAGAAATTCAATATGATTTTGCTTTGCTTGAGCTGGAAGAATAAATTCAGAGCGACAAATACTTTTAACTCCCGTTCAATTTCCCATCTTTCCCAAATCCACAAATTGCCGTATCTGGCTACGTTTAAAAAAAAAAAAAATATCTTCATTTTGTCAGTTCCGAATCGTTTTTAGCATAGAAAATTAAAGATGGAGCTTTGTTCTATAATCTCGATACGTAGCCTGGACAAAGTGGTGCTCCTGCCTATATCATCTTTGGAGATAGGATTATATTAATTGGCATTCATAAGGGTTATTCAACAGAAGATAAGTTGAATTATTGCACGATTATCAATGAGGAAATGGTTACCATTTTGAAGACGTGGATTATGGACATGAAGGGTTCGCTCTCTGAGGTTAACAACACCGCTCAAAGAGAGCAATTAAACATCAATCAATACGAAACAACCATAAACAAATTAAACTAAGAGATTAAACTTTTAAAACAATAAAATTCTAATCTCGTTTCGACAAATAACTAAGTGATATCGGAGTGCGCTTAGAAGATTGCCCTTTTGAAAGCAAAAGAAGATCAGCAAACCAAATAAATAACCAAATTAAAAAACGAGATAAATCAGCTGACAGAGCAAATGCAGATGCAAAATACAGCATTATTGAAAAAGGAGCAGCAAATGAAGCAACAATCAGCATAAATGATTAAGTTAATAAATCAGATCCGTGAATATAGTGAATATAAGATAAAGTGGGAGGAATCTACTCGAATAATTAATGAAAAAGACATCTAAATCAAGAAGCTGAAGTCATAATTGTCCACATTCAAAAACAAAACCAATGAGTCTCTAATGCAAAAGGAGGCTATGTAAAGTTTAGGTAGAAAAAAAATCTATTCATAACAAGTGGAGGAATCAACACATGAGCAGCAGTCAATTTAAATCAAATAAACAAGGAATCGTTCATTAAAATCTAGGTCGATGAAAAAAATAGAGA
>Ga0302186_10003174_pt1 | contig 12214 bp, 3 predicted proteins | sample II_Bog_E1_2_FD_198782 | JGI IMG/M metagenome (GOLD analysis project Ga0302186, IMG submission 198782) | Peat permafrost microbial communities from Stordalen Mire near Abisko, Sweden - II_Bog_E1_1 | ecosystem: Environmental > Terrestrial > Soil > Wetlands > Peat | place: Sweden: Abisko, Stordalen... | reverse complement strand
TTTCATTAAATCGATCAATCATCGGTTTTATTGTTTTTCCAAAGTTTTCTTTGAAAATCATTGATAATTTGTCTCCGCTTAACAATTTGTGCAAAATCTCAAGAGTGAGTAAAATATCATTATCTTTCTTTCGAAAAATTTTGTTTTTCAAAAATTCCATGAAATTATCAAAATTTTTCTGTCTTTTCGCCTGTCTTCCAATTTGCGGGCTCATTCTTGTATTCATGGGTTTATTTTCATATTTGATGATAGTTTTCACTGGAGAATAGGAATTTTTCTTTTTTTTTGCGTTCTTCACGACCACTTGTGTAGAACGTACCGATTCATGAGACCTCGATCTTTTCGAGTCAGTTTCTGACCTCTCTGATTTTTCACTAATTGATTCATGTCTTGAGATCTTAACATTCATATCTTTTATTTTTTTATCTAAATGTTTGGATGAGGCACCCATCATATCCAAAGATTTTCTTGAGCCAGATTTACCACTTTTAATGTTTTGTAAATTTCCAAATGGAATCAGATTTCTATTGACAGAAAAGGATTTTCTGGAATTTTTCGCAGGTGAACCTTTCGGTTTTTTTAATGTTATTTTGATTGGTTTTTTTCTGACTTCTTTCAATGATCGTGGTTTTTCAAGATTATTTTCCTTGGATTCTTTTTTCATAAAATCTGATGATTTCCTTAAATTTTCGTCCAAGTTTTCATCTTTTAAAGACATCATCTCCATATTTTCTTGATTTATCATGGATGTTGGTTTGTCTAAGTTTTTTAATTTATTAAAAAGATGCGGCTTTTCTTTAAATTTCTCTTCAATAAGTTCCATGAAACTTGAATCATTTTCTAAATATTTCGCTTGATATCTTCTGGTCTGTTCTATTAACAATTGATCATCAATTTCAATCTTTTTTTTTTCTTTTTTTATCTTAGCTTGAACCTGTTTTTCTCCAAAAGTTATTAAATCCTTAGTCGAGGTTTGTTTATCAATTAAAAAATGAAAATCTTTTGTTATTTCAGTAAAATCATTCTTCATAGGAATCAAACCTTCTGTATCTACGGCTTTGCTTCCGAAAACCAAAGTGTCCAAATCGTAATTATTTTCAATATCTGCTTCCTGATATTTAATCTCTTGATTCTCATTTCTTCGATAAACCAAACCTAATCCTTCTAAATTATTCCCTTGTTCCTTTAACCCTTCTTGGTATAAATTATCCTTATCATATTGAATGTCATGATTCTGTAGAAGCATCTCCATTTGCTTTTGATAGAGCTCTCTTTCCTTAAATTCCTTTTTCATTTTATCAAATTTCTCAACTGCTCCCCGCATATCTTTTTCTAACTTTTTGACCTTATTCTTTAAAAATTTGGCATTTTGAGTCAAAATATCATTAGATTCATTTAAATTTGCCTTTTCGTCTTCTAATTTTTTATTTTTATCCTTCACAATCCCTATTTCCATTTCATACATTTGATGTATTCTCTTAACTTCATTCAAATAATTCTGTTGCATCTGGTCAAGATATTCATTTTTCTTTTGTAAAGCAGTCTCCCAAAGTTTCATCAATGAAGTCCAAACCCGTGTCAATAAAATTGCTCTTTCGTTGCATTCCACCGAAACTTGACGAGTGATTTCGGTGAGACATGCGGAATAAATGATTTGTAATTCTTCATTCCTGTTATCGATTGAAGAATCTGGGGTGTTTTCTTCGTTCATTTTCGTTTCTATCATGAAATCAAGCCAATTTGATAGGGAAATCACATCATTTCTATTAACGGGTAAACGAATGTCTTTAGGAATATCTTTAGGGAGATCTTCAAGAGGCTTGCCTTTTTTTTCAAAATCTGAACGTACAATTGTTCTTAAATAAATCTCATCCTTTGGCTCGTAATCTAAAATGCCAGGATTGTATTGATTTGAAAGCAGAAAAGGATCAATGATTCCAGCACCATCATAAACTGTGTTATCGTGGAAGTTTTTCTTGATTTTTTGAACATTTGACTCATAGTTCAATTTATTCCTCACCTTCACTATTAAAAAAAGTATACTATTTCGTTAATTTTTTTTTGAATATATTATAGAGAACTTTGGATATAGCAATTATTTTGAAAAATGGGAGACCTAATCTAAATTAGAATTGAATTGGCTAAACAAAAATTAAATAATAATGAACTTTATTCAAGAAGCTGAGATCATTTTCATTCATTAGAGTACTTTGATTTATCTGCTTATTCGAAAAATTTTCCATGAGAGATCTTTTGGTTTTCATTCTTATCTCATTGACATAAGAGATATCCCTTTGAGAATTTGCTAAAAATTCCTTTTCAAAATTCATTTTACTTTTAACGAAATCCGAAGTCCTATAACTTGGTTTAAAATTCCATTTTTTAATTTTTTTACAATTTCTTCAAGGGGTTAAAACCAGTTTCTTTATGCTTAAAAATCATATCTCCCTCTTTTAACTCTCGATAAAATTTATTAGCTTGTTTATTAAAATTCTTGGTTGTTCGAAAATTCAGATGACTTTCATCAGTTTCTCTTTTTTCTTCATTTTGGGTAGCTGAACTTCTTTAATTAAAAAACTTAAAAGAACTCTGTTTTACATAAATTTTTCAAAATCTTGGTTGAGAGGTTTGTTTTTCTGAATTTTTCATCCAAAGAGGATTTTGGGAAATCAATACTTTGGAAAAAAGTTTGAGTTTGGTTTGGCAAATCTCTTTTTGAAGGAAAAGGAATTTGATTGCTTGAAAGGGTTTGCTTTTTCAGATTAAAAGGGCCTTTGATGCCTAGTTCGGAGATTTTTTTTAAATTGTCAAAAATTTTAGTTTTATGAGAAAAGGGTTTGGCTTCGACATCTTCTTCTCTCTTCATTTTGAATTTTTGTATAGTTTAAAAGAATGAAATTAAAAACAATTGTTTTATTTATTATTTAAATGTTTAAACTATTTTTTTTTTGAATATTAAAAAAAATCAGTCCAAACAATTTTTCAAATCCTATTTTATATTTTCAGATCACGAAAATTTTTTTTTTTTACCTTAAAAGAATTTAAAAAATAGAATTAAGTTTTTCTTCACAAATTTTAAAACAAAAAAAAAATAATTTTTTTGTTTAATTAAGAAAAAAATCAAACAATTATTTTTAAATTCAAATGTTTTTTTATCTAAGGCAACAAATTTTGTTTTTTGTGGTAATTGAATATCCTGAACATCGTTTCTTTGACCTTTGTCGCAATAAGATCCATAAATCTTCTGACTCTTTCATCCAAATCCTTGTTTTCTTTTGATAATTCTTTCATATTTTCTAAGGCAAAATATATTTCCATTCCTTTTTGTCTATATATTTCGGCCAACTCTTTATACATTTTATCTGTTCCAGTTGCGAATTCAACTCCAATAAATCCAATTTTTCTCTTCATTAGTTCTTCAATTGCGTCTTGTATATCTTCATTCGGATAGCCATCTCCACAGTTTTCGCAATATCTTTTGCCATGTGTTGGAGCATCAGCTATAAGAACAACAAATTTATTCATACTTCTCCATTTCAACTTTAAGGCGTGTTTAATAGCACCTCGAATATCTTCAGGAAAATCGCCACCACCAAAAACTTTAATATTTTTTATTCTTTGGTATATAGAAGACTTCAACACATTCTTCATATCAATATTCGCAAAATCTTCTATGACGAATTGATCATTGTCACCAAAATCCCGATAGCCAACAAAAGACATATAAACTTTTTTGGGAGCAAACGTTGATGAAAAATAAAACACTAAATCGTTGAGGCATTTTCCCATCATTTGAATATAGCTTCCCATCGAACCAGTGATATCTAAAAGGAAACATATATCGAGAACATCGTTTGGGTCTGAAGCAGTCAAGGTTGGTTCCTCTGTTTGCGAGCCGGAATAAAAATAATCCGTGATTTTGTCTTTGATGTTTTTTACAATTTCCATTTTTTTGATTTTTTTTTTTTAATGCCTATTATTCACATATTTCTCAGAAATATATCGGAAATACTATTATAAAATTAAAGCAAAAAAAAACAAATGAAAAATATTTAATGACACCAAAAAAAAAAACAATTTTCACAATAAAGCAACTTTTCATTAAAATAAGCTTTATTTTTCATATTTATTAAATTTATCAAAAAATGTGGGAAATAATCAGAAAATTTATCACACAGATTTTTATTGAGTTTTTTAAAAACATGTTATATGTAATTCATCTGCAAAGCATAAATTACCTAAATTATTTTGCAAAATTTCCCAAATCCCTATTTAAAAATAAATTTTATCAAGCGATTTTTAAATCGGTCTTTAAATACTATTTTTAGGATTTAGGACTATCTTTTAGGAATTCATCAAAACAAAATATCGTTTTTAAAAAATACAAAGAAATTTTTATTCATGGAAAACTTTCTGTTCTTTTTGATTTTTTTTTTTTTTTCATGGATGGTTCCCATTCATTATTGTGGCCACATTTACTCCCAAGCCAGTGAAATCATTCCTCAGAACTCCAACGCTGCAATTCAATTCCAATTCTTCTTTATGTTCGAAACTGCACTTGCCCAAGGAGATTATCTCTTCATCAAGTTTCCAATGTTGGTGGGCTCAGCAGCAGCTTCTATTTCTACATCGATGGATTTAACAGTCCTTCCAACAATTTCTACTACACCTCAATGTCTTAATGGTGACACTGTTTCGACACCTAATTCGATTGATACGAGGTACTATGGTTTAAGCCAAGCCTTGCCTGCAAACACCTGGTATAGAGTTCAAGTCAATATCTCTGACCCGTCAAATCAAAGTCCCGGAGTTCAAGGTTGTGTATGGTTCGCAACCACCTCAGATTATAACACCAACTATATCACCTATGATGAGAATCGGTGTTTTGATGTAATATCTTTTGCTCCCATTATCGACCAAACAGGAACCGCTTTCATCGTTACAGGGTATTTCCAATATGCCTTCCTTAACTCATATCAGACTTTTGGGGGAACATATACTGCAAACTTTGATATAACTCCAAGTCAAAATGTTTCTTTGCCAGGGGCTCTTTTCCAAGTAACCCTGCCATCTGGTTTTGTATTCACAGGAACATGTTCTAATATTGCATGCTCAGCCAATGATGGATCAGCGGGTGATTATTGTGTGTCAACAAATTTAGCTTCATTGCCGTCGGGCACCTATACTTGTACCTATGTAGCTAATGTTTTAACTTTTGCAGTCACCAATGCTGTCACCGTTGCCACCATGAGAATTACAATAGGCATTCAAAACCCTTACCAATATATCCCAGTTGCATCAACATTTTTCGCTACTTTCCAATCCGCAATAGCTCCTATAATATTTGCAAATTCCTCAGTGACAAGTGGGAATGCTAACGGACTTAATTTAGTTACAAACTTTACAACGCTTTCACTCACAGGCACTGTTCAATTGTTATGGGGGGTGGTTCCAACGAGCAATTTTGCAGCAAGAGCTTCGGGATATGCAGGATGTCCCATTGTCCTCTATGCAACCAACACCATTAAGGTGTATAACTCACTTCAGACCACTTTCACATTAACTAGTGCCATCAAAGCAATGACCCTAAACTCTAATATCAACGTTGAATGGACTGTGATGAATGGTGGACTTCAACTTGTTGATTCTCTGATTTATAGCTCAGTCTTTACCAATTTTCCGGGAGCTCCTACCTTTACATTTACCCCTAGCTCTTCAATGATAATATTTTCTGGACTGAGTGATTTAGCAGCAACTACTTATATGATTGGAGGAAAGTTTTCAATAGATGTCCTCACCGCTGATTCTAAAGTAGCTGCTGTGAGCACGACCAGTTCAACTCCCAGCACTCCAAATTGTGGAGGTGTCAATATTCTAACAGGTGATGGATTAATGGTGTATGCCAGCGTGACTGGCCTGGCCATTGGGATCAAAAAAAACATGGAATATTCTGACCAGAATATTTCAACAACAGGAAATGGGGATCTTAAGCTTTACAATCAGATTTTTTCCTATTGGTCTTCAGAGACCACACAATACGCTTGGGGAACAAATGCAGTTCCTGCTCCCATAGCTGAAGGAACCTATGCCAATTATTTCTTAGGAAAAGGTTCAGTAGGTGCAACTGCTGCTATTTGGCCAAAACCAGTAGGAACGAGTGGAATCCAAGGTTTCTTGATTCAATTAGTCTTTGCGAATAGTGCTGTATGTAATTCAAACTCTACAAATTATTTGGGTCTCACTTTGGGAACTGATTGTTCAACAGGAGCTAATCCTTACACAACTCAAATTGCACTTTTGCTCAAAATTGTCTTTAATAATGGTGTTTTGAATATTCCATCTAGCAGCTATACTTACGGAGCTCAAGTAATCGGTACTTTATTCCCTGGAGCAACTTCTGGAACTAGTTATTTGAATTATGATTCAAATAGATCGACTACCAGCGCCATTGGAAACATTATTGCTCAAGATACTGTTAATAATTTTTGGCATTTCTCTATCTCATGTGTAGGAAAAACAGGAGGTTCAACTCCAGATGTGACCTGTTTTTCAGCATCAGCTTTTTCTTCAATTCAAGGCTCAGAGGCCTTCAGTGCCCTTGCCTTTATCAATACGGCCATCACAAATTATCCTTCATTATATCCTGATTCCAATGTATTAGATTTCATTGTATGTTTGAAAATTGCAGGCTATAGTAATGTTGTGAATGGAGCTCCATTGGAAACAGCAACAACAGGAAGTTCACAATGGCAACTTGTTGAAGAAGGTTGTACTGTGGCTACAGCTTCTGAATGCTCCCCAACTGCAGGGCCAGGATTGATTAATGGTTATGTCATAAGTGGAATGGTAGATTTTAATACTGTGAAGACTTCAGTGGTGAATGGATACTTAGGAGTGACTTCAACTACAAATGGGTTTTCCGATTCCACTATCACAGGTTTCATTCCAGCTTATTTGAGAATCGGTTTCACTATTTCATCTCCAGTGGCTGCAGGTAATCTCATAGGGATCTTTGTTGGTGGAGCAGGAATAGCAGGCAGCACAATGTACCAAGGTTTATCCGTATATGCAAATCCTTCGATTAACATCATTGATACCATTGGCTCTGTTTCGACGGTAGGAATAATACAAGGAGGCAGCGATTATGACCCTTCGACAATTGACTTGTGGTGGGCACAGAATTTTCTTCTAGTTAATGCCGAAGTTTCAGTTGGAACTGCTATAACTTTTAACTATTATATTCCAATCCAAGTTTCTTTTTCAAAAATTGATTCTTTAAATGTTGCTTTGCTCGGCAGCCAAACCAACGGGAAATATACAGTCAATGCTGTTTATAGAGTCTTTGGTGGAATCATCAGCAATTCAATCCTCCTCGCTACTCCAACTTTCACAACTATTGGAGCTGCTTACTATTATGCAGTTGCACAAATCCCAGATGCCAACACACCTTATAACAATATTATGTCTAGTAGTGGATTAATATTTACTGTATCAACATTGGAATTATGGGATAGTGGAATGACAAATTCAAATGGTGCCACACTTAATGGATGTTTCTCAGGATCAGCTACTGCAACAGTCGTTCCCCAAGTCAATTCAGGTAGTGGCAATTTTCTTCTTCCAGGAAAGAGCTTATCCGGATTTAATATTATCACTGATGTTGTCAATCCTTCAGGAACAGATTGCGCAATAAATACAGGAAACACAGGTAGCACAACTCCCCCTACAACTAATGCAAAAACCTCTTTTAACACTTGGGGAGAGGCATTCATTGTTTATGTCAGAGATTCGAAAAACATATTTTCGTCAGGAACTTTAACATGGGGATATGCCAATTCTAATACAAATAAATGTTTTCCTCAAACGATTGGTTATTATGATGGCACTCAAAATCGTAACATCTTCACCATTTTTTGCACAACAGACGCTTTTGCTAATTCTGCCTTCGGAACTGGATCCAAAACTATTTCCTTCAGTGCTTTTGCAGTTCCCTTCTATTGGGGTAGTAATTATAAACTCATTTCAATGATCAATTATGCATGGTCAAGTTATAAAGGAGTTTGGGCTTCCTTCAATGGAGATCCAACTAATACTACAGGCACAAGCACGGCATGGACCTATCTAAGCGGATGCACAGCTTCTGATAGTTTGAGCTTGGCTCAAAATTCATATGATGTCCCAATTGTCATAACGCTGACCTCAACAAATGGAGTGACATTCAATCTCGCAGTGAAAGATTATTTGAATTTAGCATTGACTTCTACTCAAAACTCGACCTTCTACACCGATTGCATACATTCCTCATTTAATTGTTCTGCACTTCCTTCAACGACAACCACTTTCACATTGAGTAATATTTTGGGCAATCCTCCCTCACCATTATCAATTTCCGATTCCACCATCACCATCAATGGATGGATTGATACTGGATCTATTGGTTCTGCTTGCACCTACTCAGTTGCAATTTCTTATAATGGCAATTCAAACACTATTGAACAATGTTCCTCATCATCAACAGGAGGAATTAAAGTATCTGGAGCTGCTTTGGTAAATGTCGTGTCAATGGATTCATGGACTTTCATGTCGAATGAAGGTGCGAGAGGAGTCTTTTCGTTCGCTTTCAGTTATCCTAGACTTATCAGAATAGGATATGATTTCGAGCTAAATGTTGGTCCTTTGGCGGGTCCTAACCAAAATAGTGTGAATTATCGTTGCTTAATTTTACAAAATAAAGTAGTATCGAATTTATGGTTAAGTATAACTGGAATTAGTGCAGGCTACGTTTCAACAGTTACTTCAAAGAGTTACTTGTCCACTGGAGGAAATTTCACTTATAAATGCATCGGAGGAAATAGTCCTGATGGTTCAGTGGATTTTACCAATTTGGCCACGGGAACTCTGGAAAGAAAACCCGGAGGAACAGCAATTACAACTCTCCCTGCAGCCAATCAGTATACTGTTCCAACACCTTCTTTACCACCTGAAGCTAGTTCATCTAGTGCAAGTATATCGAAATTCTTTAACACAAGAGGCTTTGACAGTGATTATTCTATCAGCTTCACACCAGTGGCTAACAATATCTCAACAACTGGCCTCATTCTAGTTGAATTCTCTGAAAGTATATCTCCAAAATATAATAAATACGGTCTACCTGAGTGTTACGTCAACGGCTTTCTAGCATATTGTGAATTTAGTGATGAAAGAAGAATTCTTGTTTGGCCAACGGTCGATCTATTGACCACTTCATTTGATGATTACACCGTAACAATCGCTGGAGTTACTCAACCTAACGGTTTTGCTCCAGGCGACCTCGACAGCAACATGCAAATATATTTCGCTTTATGTCCCACAAGTGATTGTTATGCGGAAGTCACAGAATCAGCTTATCTTTCTGAAACTTGGGATGCTGCATCCACATCAACTTCAATCGCTTCAATTTTCATTCATTATTTCGCATATTCCATGAGTAAATTCAGAGCGACCACCACTTTCACATTTATACTGAACATACCAGCAACTTCCTTTACAGCTGATGGTTCTATTCTTTGGATTCAGTTCCCTGGTTCTTTGGCCAGTCCTTTGTTCTATAATTCAACCCCAGTCTTCAGTTTCGTGAGAGTTTTTGATTTGACCAACACAAATCTCGTACAAAACTACTCTCTTCTTTCAGCTAGAAGATATGCTGTGGCGATGGCGGCCGATGATTTCAATACGATAGCAATCAACTACACTTTGACTATAAGTGGAATACCGACTCCAGATACCCCTTCTCCACAAGGAGTCATCAGAGAAGATTTCCGAATCTGGACATCCAATGATAATGTCTCCGTCCAAGCCAGCACAGCCTCAGGAAATAGAAATCTCACCAATTACATTTCTTGGAATGAGGGATCTATGGCCTCATCTAAAATTCTTTATTGGTACGATTCTTCATATAATGTAATTCAAGGGACTACCTATGAAGGGACTACCTATGCTTGGGTATCGACTGGAGTTTTCAATGCCCAAATATATTTATCTGCTGGATTGGCAGCCTTTTCTTCAACATTTAATTATTCAATTATAGGCGGAAGTGCATATAATTTCAATTTACTGCCGACGAATCCAAGTTATCCATTCATAGCAATGAGCGGGTCAAAAACGTCTTCCTTTTATATTGGAGCTTTTGCAGGAAATAATGAAGGTTTGTATTATTTGCAATGGGCTGACACTGATACTTCAGGATATTCAAGCATTCCTATATTGAATATCATGGCTGTACAAACCATGTACACACCAAATCTGATAGCCAATAGTTTTAATGTCCCTTATGGAGGAGGTATCTCAGATCCAATCGTAATTGATTTTTCTTCCTGCATTCCAGTGGAAGATGTAACAGTTATAGCTACAATTGTTATCGGATTTGATTCGACTGATTCGTGGGGTATTACTTTGAATGGTCAACAATCGCAAAGTTTGAGTTTGAATTTCAGCAGTATGACAGCAAGCTATCAAATGTCATTTTTCGCGTTTTCCAACATCGGAAGCAGTGGAACTAATAATGAATCTGTGGCTATAATTTCCTTCTCTATGGCTGGAACTGATGGAGCATATTATAATAGTCCTGATAACGTCACCATCAATTTAGTCAAAGGATCAACCATTATTCCAAATCCAATGACTCCGACGCTGTCAAACTCAAATCTGGGACTTGGTTGTGATTCACAAGGTTCCAACTTATTTGCTCTTGCCACATACTCCAATGCAGCTCAATATAACGGCAGCTATATAGAAGCACAAAGCTATACGCAAAAAATCAGTTTAACTTCACTTGATCCCAATGATCCCAATTACACTCTCTTCGGATATGTTTATGGACTTTTGCCTTCCACTTATTCATATATTAATCTGTCAGGATTTTTGAAAGCAGGAGGCAATTTAACAGTGTATTCCTATTGTTTGAGCACAAGTATGACGTTGAGCACCACCTCAACTAAATTAAATTGGATTCAACCTGATAATGGAGGAACAACCTTGATGTTGGAAGCGTTTTTCTCAGCTCCATTGACCTCAGATCAAAAGGTGAGTGTGGCATGTGCGTTGGTCAACATGTTGGAACTTTCTGTGAATGTTGTAGAAACTGATGAAGGGACATTCTGTAACAATTATTCTTCTAGACTGCTTCAAAACAGCACAAATAGCACATATTCCACTACTATTAATAGTACCACTAATAGTACCACGACCACCAACACTTCTAATTCGAGCAGCACTGTCAGTTATTCAGCTTATTTCTATATTTTGAAGAATTATTTAGCTTCTAGTGATAATACATCAGCCGAAGTGCTTACCCAAATTAGTAATTCAAGCTTCCTCCCTTATTTGGTCGCACAACTTTCAAATGTGAGCCTTCCTACTTTGACATCTAACACTTTTTATTCTGTGGTGCTTTCATTATCTTCTACAGTTCCTATAATAAATTTAACAAGCATAGCGATAGATATTCAATCCATCAATGCCACATTCAATTTGACTAATATTAATGGGATGATCTATGCTGGAATTGAAGCAATTGTTGTTAATGGAACCGCAACCCCAAATGCCAGTTCTTTGATTCAAGGATTAGATGGGCTCCAAATCAATCTAGCTAGCACTGGCTTCGTTGTTGCCAGTGCAGGAGCACCCGTCACTATTAATTTCACCAATTTAGCACTCAACACTACTTATTACATCTATTATGTTGCGAACAATATGGATATTAGTATAAATGACCTTTTCTCCCCAGTGGGTGTGGCGAATGCCACTACCCTTATAGTTGAACCTGGGTCATCTGCTTCGTTTGGATCAATTATGAAAAGTAGTTTGATGGTGATGATCATCATTATTTTGAGCATCTTTGTCCTTGTAGACTAATAACAAAAATGAAATCTTTTTTTTTTTTGAAATATGGTTCAATAAATGAAAAATTAATAAGTTTAAAATAACTTAAAAGTGAATAAATGAAAAAATTCGTTCAAATTTTTAACTTGACATTTTGAAAAATTTCATATATATTTAGGAAATTTGGAATTGTTAATAAATACATATCTTGCCCAATAATGATCTCCCAATAATTCCTTTTACCTTTAAAGTTCTTTGATAAATTATTATTATTTCATTTATTACCATATTGCAAATTTTTTTTTTTTCAAAATTGGATTTTTTAATGAAAATTCAGGTGAAACAAAATCTGTTT
>Ga0302186_10003173_pt1 | contig 12214 bp, 11 predicted proteins | sample II_Bog_E1_2_FD_198782 | JGI IMG/M metagenome (GOLD analysis project Ga0302186, IMG submission 198782) | Peat permafrost microbial communities from Stordalen Mire near Abisko, Sweden - II_Bog_E1_1 | ecosystem: Environmental > Terrestrial > Soil > Wetlands > Peat | place: Sweden: Abisko... | reverse complement strand
TATTTTGTGAAAAAGAAAGTCTTTTTGTTAAAATTAAAACAATTTTTCTTTTAGAAAAAAATTCATAATTTTTTAATTTTTTTAGTTTTTTTTCCAATTAATCTCCAACAGTTTGCAAGAAAGACGTTTGATTGGAATCAAACCATAATAAAAAACACAACAATTCAAATTTCCGAAATAAAAAAAAATTTAATTGAAATGGAAATCATTTAAAATTATTTTGACTCAAGAGTTTATCAAATTTTAATAAATCTTCAAAAGCGATGAAAAAACCAACATAATATTCTAAATTAATTAAAAAATAATTAATAATAACCTTCCTTTTCACCCATGTTGAGGGTGCATCACACTAAAATTCACCACTTCCCTTTCCTATCCCCGCCCCAAATCCCTTTATTAACAATTTAAACATATTTAATTTACCGGTTCTTCCTCAGGCATATCTCCCTCCAATGCATTCACATTCACTTCTTCCATCCCAGGTCCCGCATTTGGTTGTTCATGTTCCATCTGTTCCAAAAACCCATCATGGTTCTCAGTATCAAAGAACCCCATTCCATTCCCGTGATTAGGACTGTTATTTTTTTCTTCCTCCTTTTTCTTAAGGTCCAGTTCGCTGGAATCCGTGACATTCGAATTGCTTTTAGATAAAGTATTTCTTATAAAAGAAAATGTATTTTAGGATTAGGGGGGGGGGGGAAGCGAGGGAGGGAGGGTACCCGATAAATGCTCTAAAGATCTTCTTCATTTTTTTGGCAGTAAAGTAAAGGACCGTCCTTCCCACCTGTAAGGCCACATTATTATGTATCAGATTGACTGGGATTGGACTCTTCATCAAGACCAAGGTGCCAAATTTGGATGCGTTGTCTTCGATAAAAAACATATTTTTTTCGTATTTGATTGCTGCATGACAACGGGAAACTGAGATGTCAGGGATACGGATTTCACTGTCATGACCTCTTCCCTATAAAAAGAAGTAAAATAATGATTTTATTATGATCGAAACCAAACGGATGATGTTTTTGGCACCCATGTTGAGAACGTGAATGCCTCTGGATTGGTTTCGTTCACGAGAAAGGATCTCCAAAATTAAATAAGGACCTATGGGCTTAGGGATCTCAACAATATCATAAGTTATTTCATTAGCCACAATGGTGTCTATTTTATTGAAAAAATGATAAAAGTTTTTTAAAAAAAGATGAATTTTTTTAAAATTAATAAAATTGTTTGAAAAACGATAAAATTATGGAAAATTATGAACATTTTTTAAATGTTGAAATTATATAAATCATAAAATTTTTAAATATTTAATTTACTGGGATATACGCGCTTGCATAGCTCACATTCGAAATTCTTCCATAAAAATGATGTGGAACATGATGTTTGTTTGATTTGGAGCCTGCTTTTCAACCACTGTTGCAAACATCGTATGTGGATAAATTGCATCGTTCCCGCGCATTTACAAGGAGTCACAAAAGGATTATCAGGTTCTGAGTTATCCCCAAGACAAATCCTACAAAGAAATTGTGAAAGTCTAGATTTTTGCCCGTTATCATCCGCATTTCCCTTAAAATTTTAGTTCATCCCACGATTAAATTACTTAAATACATTTTCAGGTGAATTAATTCCTACATTTTCTTGGGTTTTTACGGGTTCATTGATTCCGAAATCCTTGATTTTGAAACGGATTCTGCCTAATTTTATAAAATCGCCCTGTGTTAATCTATAGGTCTATAAAAATGATAATTGATTGTCAAATATGAACGAATAATTTATGAACCTTATTGTCTTTATTGACTTTGAGGGATTTCACAACAATCCACACGCTGTTGCAATGCAAGCCGTCATATTCTGCATCTGGAGACCCCTTTTCCTTGTTTTTGTTATCCATCAAATCAGAACTTATAAAATAATTATTGTCTTTGATGACAATTTTGGCAAGCGAATTGTTGTCATGTTTTTCCTGTTGTGCCTGTTCGTAACAAATCTTAAAAGAAAAAATATTCTTACAAATTCTTCTATATTATGGATTTTGACAAGTTTCACCTCATTTTTGTCCCGGAACATGAATGCTGAGAAATAACTGAATTATAGCGGGGAGAATGAGTTAAAAGTACCATCTTCTGTTAATTTGAAGACATTTTTGAAGATATTTTTGTTCTCGTAGTCAAACAAACCATGGGAGTCACGATTCCATGTGAAGGTCTTGCCTATGCTGGAAGAAAAAATTATTATTAAAAGGAGAATAATAGACGTACAGTTGGATGTTCAGCATGGATTTGTTTTGTTGGGTGGGATGGATAGGATCATCTTTGGATTTCAAATTTTGGCAATTGCCCATTTTTGAGCACACAAACGAAAAATTTCTTGAGTTTTTTTGGTAGTTTATAGTTTTTAGTTATTAATTGTTGTAAAATTAAAAAATGAAGAAAATATCTGTTTAATCGGGAAAATAAAAAATAGAAAAGGAACAATTTTCAAATAAAATAAAATAAAATCTGTTTTTGGCAATACGACAAAATTGAAAGCAAAGCACCAATTAATTGGAAAAAGCCAAAAGTTCAAATTTTTATTCTTTTTGTTTGTTTGTTTAAAAAAAATATGGAATTTTTTTAATTTAATTAAAAAATTTAAAAAAAAACAAAAAAAAAACAACTGCTTTCATTTCTATAATGTCAGGTTCCCAAATTCTCAAAGACACCTTTTACCGTGAAAAATTGCTCTCCCTCTCAACAACTGAACAATCTCTCAACGTTGAAAAGAAAAAACTTCGAGAACTGAGCAAGAGTCCAATCGATCCCGAGACTATTGTTTCTGGTTTATCAAGTCTGGGGAAAACTGCCGATGGGACCTCATATTCATATTTATCTATTGATATTTCAAACAAAGATTTGTTTAGCATTATGGTTTTTATCTCATAATTTTGAAAGGCCCTAAGCTTTTTATTTTATTAAAGGGACTTGATGAGTATGTGAGTCTTCAAAATGTCAATGTTTCCCATAATAACCTCGTGACTTTAAAGCCACTTTCTGCATTAAAATACCTCCTCACACTCAATGCTAGAGGAAACAAATTAGGGAAACTATTAGATTTTGTGTAATTTTATTGTTTTTTTTTTGTTTTTTTTAGCTAAAATTCTCATTCAGACCTCCTTTAAATCTTGAGGAAGTTGATTACAGCGAAAACGACATTAAAGAAATTCCTGATCTTTCGAAGAACCGATTCCTTAGAAAACTAGTCCTTGATCAGAACCATATTCAGAAAATCGAGGGGATCTATCGAAATAACAACTTATATGTGAAAATTCTTAAAATTGTTTTTTTTGGAAGTTATTTTGATATTTTAGGACCTGAGAATCAATAATAATCAAATCGAAAAAATCGAAAACCTAGATAATCTCAATCTCATCGAACTTCATCTGCAAGGCAATTTCATAAAATCGATCTCTGGATTGCAGAAATTGCCAAAACTCAGAGTTTTAAACCTTTCCAGGAATCAAATCAGCAAGTGATTTTTCTGCTTTTTGCGAATTTTTAATGAATTTTTTAAAGATTAAGCGGACTTGACGCTTTGAAATCATTGAGAAATCTTCAACTTTCAGATAATAGCATAAAAAATGTTAAGGAGTTGGCACATCTTGAAAAATTGGAATTTCTTTCTGTTTTGGACTTTTGCTTCAATCCGATCCAACAACGCAGATTTTATCGTTTTCAAGTATTCTTAAAAATATTCTTTGATATGACAATTTTTAAAGGTTTTATTCAATTTGCCACAATTGAGAGTCTTAGATGGAATGGCGATCTTGGCTGAGGAATTGGTCAAATCTGAGAATTTCTATGGACTTGAATTGGAAGAAAGAAAGGAAATTTTCAAGAAAACTTTAGAGGAGGAGGAATTTGTTGATAGGAGGATCAATTTCATTGAACTGGTGGACCCAGAAAGCGAAAGCGATGATGAGGAGATTAATTTCATCGATCAATATGATAACGAGGGGAAGGTTGTCGTGAGGACGCAGAGCAAAATCAGGTCGAAACAAGGCTCACAGACACAATTTTCCGAAAATTCAGTGAGGGGAAGCATGCGTGATAAGGAGATGAAATAATAATGCGTAGTTTTTCTAAGTAAAAATCAAGTGTTGATAGAAAGGAAAAGAAATTTTTTTTTTATTTAGAAAAGTCGTATATTGGGTAATGTGTTAGCAATCATACCCATTTTATAAGAGGAATAATAGTTTATGGGAATGATTGTTTTTTTTTTAATTGTAAAATAAAAAATTAAAAAAGTATATTTTTTTTTAAAAAATAAAAATGGTTTTACTATAAAGATTATTTTTAGAAAATTTTAAAAACATACAGAAAAATAAATTTCATTAAAAGACAATTTTGAAAAATATTCAGTTGTTTGTTAGAATTAAAAAATGTTAAATTGTGAAAAATTTTGTATTAATGAATAAAAAGTAAACATAAAATTATTTTTTTAAAATTGTCAAAAATTAAAATAATTTATGAACGTTTTGTTTTTATGTAATTAATATGCAAAAAAAATGATTTTTTGAATAATAAACAGAAAAAAAAAATAATTTTTCATAATTCTAGTTTTTATGCTGTTGTTTGAAAATAATTAATTCCTTTTTAAATGTCATCTTGAATGAAAGGGATGAAAACTACCTTCTGGCTGTTATTTGTCGCCAAATGCGAAATGGTCTCGTAATACCTGATTTGCATGGCAGCTTCCGAACTCAAACTATCTGCGGCTTCCCTCATTAATTTTGCGCTTTCGACATCAGCCTTTGCTGAAATCACTTTGCTTTCAGCAGATCTTTGCATTTTGGCAGCACTGCTTAGGGTTTGTTGCAAATCAGAGCTCAACACAACATCCTTGATGAAAATTTGTTCGATGATGATTCCCCATTGTTTGACTCTATCTCCGATATAAAGTTGCAATTGATGTGTTATTTCTCCCTTTTTCTCCTGCATTTCATTCAAAGTGTATACCCCACACACTGTTCTTATTGCAGAATAGGTGATGTTCGTCACGCTTTCTTGTAAATTGTTCAGTCGAAACATGGTATATCTTGGGTTCACTACTTTGTAATTGATGGCGGTATCTACGGCAGCAGTGATGTTGTCTTTTGTGATGATATTTTGTTTCACGAGGTCTAGGGTTTGCGTTTGTAAGTCCACCATAATCAACCTTTCAGTCGACGGAGTCACAAATTGCAGGCCTGCATGAATAGTCTCAATAAATCTGCCAAATCTCATTTTCAAAGCACACCAACTCTGTGGCACTTCAATATTAGGATTTGAGACACATAAACATGGGATGAACTGTCTGCACTTTCCACAACAATTACAACAACATTGCATGCAATCCTCATAACAAGGATAACTTTTTTCATATTTCATATTTGTGTACTCATCATCCATTGTAACCATATTCCTGTTGGGGGGGTTTCTATCATCAGATCGACCTCCAAAACCTCCTGGACCCTGATTCCACCCTCCAGCTTGACCCATCATTGCTGGAGGCATATTTTGATTAGGACCACCCATCATTTGAATTTGACCTCCATATTGGCCTGGACCTCCAAATTGACCTGGACCACCCATTTGACCTCCCATTCCTCCCATTCCACCACCCGTCATTGGGGGTCTGTTCTGAGGCTGCATGGGCACATTTTGCACCCCACCAGGTTGAGGTTGGGAGTTATGACTGGGATCGTTGCCTAGGTAACCTTGACCACCTGGATAGTTGACGGACGAAAAATTAGGCTGATTGATCGGCTTGATTTCAATTTCTTGATTTTTGATAGGCTCGGTGAGGATTGGCTGTTTGTAGTCGTCGGTCATTTATTTATTTAGTTTGAAATTTTTTGATGATTTTTGATTTATTTTTACGGAGTTTGTGAAATAAAAGGTAAAAGCCTATGATTATGCTTTTTTTTAATGAATAAAAAAAATCAATGTAAAGTTTCCCGTAGAAAAAATAGCATAAAATGTAAGCATCTCAATGCTTACGTTGAAAGAAAAAATAATATATGTTTTTTTTCCTCTGTTTTTAATAAATCATTTTTCATTTTGGAAATATTAAATAACAGGAAAAATGCAAAAATAAAAAAAAATGAAATTTAAAGAAAGAATATTCTTTATTGTTTTTCGAAAACAAAATACAACAAATTTTTATTGAATCACTGATTCTGAATACACACATTTGAGAGGAACCCAAAAATATATGTTTTTTCTGAATATTTTTGGAGATATTAAAAAAACAGAATTTAAAAAAAAAAACGCAAAAATCAAAAATAAAGTAGTTTTTTCTCAAGTTTAATGGATTGTGTCAAAATGATTTAGAAAGACATAATTTAATGCATATAATAGACTTTAGTTTACATAAGTAGTATAATTGCAGTTCGACAAAAAACCGACACTTTCATATATTATTTCAAACAAACTAATTTAAATAGCAACAAAAACTTCTTATTGTTTTGAACAGCAGCAAAGAAACTTCTCCAGCCAGCTCTTTTCTTTCATTTTCTCATCAATTTCCTTCTTTTTCCCCCTCTTTTCAAGCAGAAGACTGTTCCCTCTATACACTTCATTCCCAAAGGAACTGCTACATCTTGTAGCCTTATGAACAGAAAGTTTTGTTTCTTCTTTATTTTCCAATTGATTTTCTTCTGCCTTCAAATAGAAAAGTCCGCAATCACCACAATCTTTGAGGGCCTGTGATTGTTCCAAAGCTATAAGGAATTGAATTTTAAAACTATAATATGAAATAATATGACCTGGAAGATCGTTTTTTGGCTTTCCAGTCTTCTTAGCAAAATTTATAACGAAATTCCAATCATCTACAATTTCGACGTCTTGCGACTTGAGGTCTTGTTTGACGACATTAATGAGATCTTCAATCTTGGCTTCTTCATTAATTCTAAGATTGATTTCCAAAATAGTGCCCTTAAATTTCATCGGTGCTTCATAGAACACTTTTATAAGTCTTTGACTACCCACAGAGATCACCCCGATGTTATTGTTGCTGACAGCTGTGTTTTGGCAGGAAATCAAGGATTGGAGCTTGCTTTTCCGTTGGGAATAAAAGGGAACTATTTTTTTAAAAATTTTAACATTTAAAAAAAACAAGGAAAAATTACTTCGTGGGTCAATTTTTGTGAATTTTGGGGGTTCCGAAGATTTAGATATCGAGCTGTGATCCGATTGGGAGTTGGAATCTGATAAAAGTAGCATTGGGAAGTATTAGTGGATAATCGAGAGTTTTTTCTGAAATTCGTATAAATAATTAGTCCGGAAAAAGTTGGCGACTCGGATAAAAAGACAGAAGGGACGTTAATACGTAAGCTGAAAGGTTTAATTAGTTTTGAATTTCTGAAAAACAACAATAGATGACATAATATTCGCAGACATTCAAATTATACTTTCAGTTTTAAAATTAAAAGCAAAGCTGGCGAATTCTGTGAGCTAACGCCTAAAAAAATAAAGCAAATGACGTGTTGGTAAATTTCTAAAGCCTTTCTGAATATACAATGTTTTCGAATTTTTTTACAATTCAAATGAGATCATTTCATTTTCAAAAAAATACATACGAAAATGTCATTTCTATTATTTTTGCACTACCTTTTATTATATTTATATTTTAAATATTGGTGTTCTGACGAAATTTGCAAAAAAACAATTTTGCTTCTTTTTTTATTTATAAACAAACATTTATTTTCATTTAGAAGACAATTAAATCCTCCCTTCCCCCCCTCCTTTTCAGAACTTAAAAAAAAAAAATTCAGCTTTTTCTTCTTCTTCATGAATAAAACAATTAATTTCAACACCGACCTCAAACAAAAATTGTTTCTCTAAAACGAAAAAACATTGTTGTTTCCTCTTAAAATCAAAAAATTGTCGAATGAAAAAAGTCAAAAAAAAATTTAAAAATTCTCGTTTTAAAAAAAAATCAAAAAACTTTAAAAATCTTGGTTTTCTCACCGGATGTCGCAATTCCCGGTTTCCTCTTCACAGATCTTCCACCTTCTTTCCCAGAAGAAATTCCATGAGTTCAAGACTCTTCTTTCCCATAATCATCATTTGAATTTTTTCCATATCAGTGATTCCAAAGGCTACACAGTGCTTCATCATTCTGCCCTAACAAACCAAATAGAATCATTGACTCTTTTTATTGATTACATGCGGAAATCCACAGAATTCACTGAAGATACGTTCAAAGCTTGGATCAATAGAGAAAGTCTTGATGAAGGATTCACGGCATTGCATTTGGCTTCCTATAAAGGAAACATAGTAAAAAAACAAAAATTTCCAAGTCATTTATAAAAACAAATAGATTATTTCAGAGACTCTATTGAAAAACGGGGCCGATATTGAAAAGAAGACATTTCAAGGGTTTACGAGCCTGCATATTGCAGCTCAGGCCGATCAAATAGCCTCTATAGTAATGTTGAAATCAAAGGGATGTGATTTAAATTCATTGGATTGCAAGGGAAGTACCGCATTACATTGGGCAGCCTACACGGGGTATGTGATATGTTTTTTCTTATAGAAATGTTAATTTATAGGTGCGAACAAGCGATCAATTATTTGACTCGATGGCAGGAAATAATGATAAATTTGAAAGATCAAGATCAAGGATACACCCCGTTGCATTTAGCCACCATCACTGGAAATTCGAAGATTGTGAGAAGATTACTGATCAAAGGGGGGGATCCGAAAATTCGGGATAATGTGGGCAAAAAACCAGCCGATTTGGCGAAAGAAAATCATTTCAACAATATTTTCAAGATGTTGGAGAGTTCATGCAAGGCTGGAGAATGCTACCAGATCACCCCAGCCTTTCATTATAAGAAAACTAAGGTCTGTTTTTTCACGTTCTGGATGATATTTTGGGGAATAAATGTCATAATGGTGCTGATTGATTTCCCAGGTAATGAAGATTTCTCATTTTTGAAGATTTGAAATTTGCATTTTTTTTGTGGGATTCAATTTTTGAAATTAATTTCCAATTTTTTTGTTTTACTTTTGAAACTAATTGTTTTTTTTAATTATTTTAAAATTTTCTTTTATTTTTCAATGCTAATTATAAATTATTTTTAGCTCTTCTTTTAACAGTATGGACCATCCTCCAGCTCTCGCTTTCCCTGTTGACCTTCATTTTTTACCTGATAAGTTGGCTTCGATCACCTGGCTACATTCCTAGAGGTCCAGAAAGTGATTTTCTTTCTCTAATATCTGACAATTCACCTGGTGACATTTGTCCGGATTGTGCCATTTTGAAGCGGAATAGAGCCAAACATTGCGATTCCTGTGGCCGATGTGTAGACATTTTCGATCATCATTGTCCTTGGATCGCGAATTGTGTCGGAGTTCGGTTTATAGCTAAAATTTTATCTGAATTTATTAAAAATGCTTTAGAAATCATAAATATTTTTTTGTGTTTTTGTTGTTTCTTTGGTCACTTATGATATTTACTTTGGTAAAATGTGGGTTTTTCCTCGTAAATCCGCTGGATTCTGGTATTTTCTGGAGTGACCTAACTGAAATTAACAATGAAACAGCTGATTTAATAAAAATCGCAGTACAATGTGCACTAATGTTGATTATCTTCTTATTTTTGATCCCCACAAGGTAAAAATATCTAAATAACATATTTAAAAAAAAGGTTTAATTTTAGTGTCTTACTTTTTGTCCAAATTGGAAATTTCCTATTAAATAAAACAACAGCCGAGCGTTTCGGTTATAACTCCAAAAAAATTGAAAAGGTTCGTTCTTTCGATGAAATCCAAGAGAAACTCGACATTCGCAATGTTATTTTTTTTAAAATTCTATCAAATATTAAGATTTTTCTCTAAAGGAGTCAGCTGAAACTGTGCCGAGTCTTTTATCAAGCAGCAAGGGATTGCTTGGGAAAAAAAAGAAAAAAGCTGGCATAAAACGATATTTCTTCAATTGTATGGATATGTGCTATCGAAACGAGCGCAAGGTGACGTCATAATAAAATGCACAAACTAGCTAATTTATAGTTTTTTTGCATATCACATCTCGTAGATTAATTAAAAGCAAAATTCCGTTTGGATTTAATTAAATTAACGCCAAATAAATTAAAGACCCCCCAAAAAAAAAAAAGTTCTGGAATTCTGCAAAGGGAAGATCGCACATTATAAAGTCCCAAAATATGTAAAGGTGGTGGACGAGTTCCCGATCACAGTTACTGGCAAACCACAGAAGTTTAGGATGAGAGATGATATGAATTTGATTTTAAAGGATGAGAAAAATGTGGAGTTGTATAAAATCAGATAAAAAATAGAACAAATTTAATTTTAGAGAGATTTTTTAGAATTTTTAAAAAATAATTTTTTAAGTTGAGAAAGAACGCTACTCCTCAAAGGGGGGGGGGGGGGTTTGTTCTAGTGAGAATTTTTTCTCAAGCTTATCAATCCAATAATCTTTTTTAATTTTTTTAAAAAGGACATTGTTTTCTTGCACGTAATTTGTTAAATCATTTAGGAAAACGTCAAACCCTTTACCAAAATCCTCAATCTCTTGCTTCAAAAAAGTTGCTTTGATTTGTTGCGCCTTTTTTTGAACTGGTTCCATTTCATAATTGTTATTGATATTCATTATTCAATGAAATTTTTCAAGTCAAACGAATTTTAAAAAAAAAAATATTCTATATTTTTTTAAAGAAGAAAAAAACAAAATGTGTTTTTCTATTGAAAAAACCAAACTCCTTTTTTCACTTGAAGGTCAGGCTGGTCCTTGCAAGGATCATGATCAAAATAAAGCCAGATTTCTTTGCATCAAGGAAAATTGTCCCTTGCCTATTATATGCCAAGATTGTAAAATAAAACAATCTCATGATCATCCTCAGGAACTCATTGACTTAAAAACAATTGATATAGATGAATTGTTTCAATCGTTTCAGCCTATGCTCAAAAGCATCAATGAATACCAGCATAAATATTGCACATTATTAGACTATCAAAACCAATTTTTCTTTGACCTGAAGATGTTCAGCAAAAACAAAGATGTCAAGTGTTTTGTGAAGAAATATATGGATCTAAAGAATACGTTGATAAGCCTTTTTCCAGGCATTCAGAAAAGCTGGAATTCTCATTTACAATCTGCATTATTAGCAGAACCCATGGAATTTGATCCTGTTGAAAATAAATTGAAATATCATAATATTATTTGGACTGAAAGACCAATCCCTTATTATATTGATGAAAATGTAAAAAAGAAAAAGAATCTAGAGAGTTTAATAGAACTAACTCTTGAAGAATTTCAAAACTGCACAATACCAAATCTATTTAAAAAAATTAGTAAAGAGGAAGAGACTTTCAGGTTTGAATTTCGTCATATCCATATCATAAGTAACGATGATAATTATGAAAACTATACAATTCCAAGAAGCGATCAGGAAAAAAGTGTATCAATCATTTCCTTGTCAAGACAAGTTCAAAAACGTCATATTTTACATGAAATTATGCATGCTTTGGGATTTAGTGAGGAACATCAGAGGGCAGATAACCCAAATCCATTTCCAGGGGATTTCATAAATGTTGATTCCTACCCACTCACTTCTTATGATCAAGATTCAATTATGCAATATAAATATATCTGGGGGGAATGCCCTGAAAAATTGAGCAAAGGAGATATAGAAGGTGTGAAGGAAATATATGGAGGCCCGTTTTGTTGCAACTTTGACCCTCAAAATAAAGCTTTTGGGGTAAATTTTGAATGCATTGATTGCTGGGGAGAGAATACCGATATCTCAATTTGTTTATACTGTAGAATTATGCATCATCAAAACCATAAAGTGGTAAAAAATAAAAGGGAAGGGTATTTTTGTGATTGTGGTAGGTTTGAACATCAGATAAATTTATGCACTAAAGTTTTAACGGAATCAGAGAAGAAATCTTGCAAGCAGAATTTGTTTAAATGTTTAAATTGTGGAGATAATGATTTTTGTGTGGCATGTGAAAAAAATTGCCATAATGGACATGAAATTGAGAAGAGCAAGGAAAATTACGGGGTTTGCAAATGTAAAGGAGAAAAATGCAACAAATCTCTTTTCAAATGTATTTTAATTTAGAAATCTACATAAAAAAAAAATAATTTTAACTTTTGGTATTTAATTTTTCTAGAAAAAAACCAAAAAAAACAATTTTTTTGATTGTAATCATAAAATTAGAAAATGAATA
>Ga0302186_10003171_pt1 | contig 12216 bp, 9 predicted proteins | sample II_Bog_E1_2_FD_198782 | JGI IMG/M metagenome (GOLD analysis project Ga0302186, IMG submission 198782) | Peat permafrost microbial communities from Stordalen Mire near Abisko, Sweden - II_Bog_E1_1 | ecosystem: Environmental > Terrestrial > Soil > Wetlands > Peat | place: Sweden: Abisko, Stordalen... | reverse complement strand
AACAGAAAGCAATTCGTTTGTTCTCAATCCCAACCAAAAACCCCGCATCAACAATTCCAAAGATGACAAATCCCCTCTCTCAAGCGTGATTGTCAAAAAACAAGACCTTTCCCAAATTTCAGATCAAGATCGTCGCGCCAAAAGTCATAACGCAATTAATTTTGCCGTTTCTGACCCTGGACACAAAAACCTATCAAATTCCACTCATAGTCCGAGATTTAAAAGCCCAATAACAACAGGTGAAAATTCTGACAAATTGAACCGCAAAAATAGTGGAACCAACAATATGGATCAATCAATAAATTGTTGCTTGATCTGTTTTGAAAACCAGCCAGATTCCGTGTTTATGGAATGTGGACATGGGGGAATGTGTTATACATGTGCAACTGACATATTTAAAAAGACAGCTGAATGCTATTTATGTAGGAAACCAATAAAACAAGTGCTTCTGCTAGATTTGAAAAACAAGGATGGACATTATTATAAGGTGAAGGCATCCACCAGAATGGTCAATGCCAATGAAGACCCCGATAATTCGAAGAATTCGGATAAAGTTTAAAGTTAGTTTTTTTGTAAATTATATTTTAAAAATCTTGTGTTTTTTTTTTAATTAATTGAATTTTTTTTTCTAATTTAAATTATTTTTTCTGTTAATTTAAATTATTTTTTCAGTTAATTTCAATTTTTTTTGTTTTCTTTCTTTCTATTGTAATTTCTTGGCAAGACTCTTCAGGAACCAAAACGATAAGATACGGTAACCAAAGGAAAAACCAATCAAAACGTATATGGAGTTCCACATCCCTAGTTCAAAGCCTCCAATACAAAAAATTATTCATTTTAAGTGAAAAAAACATTAGAAGTACCCATCTGTTGAAGAGTATTTCCGAAATTCAATCCGGTAAATTCATTTATTGATAAAGCCTCAAAAGCGTATTTGTAGGGAGAAATGTATTCAATCCATCCAATCCAAACGGGGTAGTCCTGTTGATTTTTGAAAAGGCCTACAATTTTATAAAGAATGAGGAATTTGAAGAGTTTTTCAAAGACCTGAAAACAAGATCATTGGAACGAAAATAAGCTATTAAAAATAGTAAATAATAAAGTAGGAGAAAATCTAGTTACAGGCACAAAACTAGAAGCGACTTTCGGATCACTGAACATACTTCCAATCAACAATCCCAATGCATTTCCAATAAGTGATTGAATGATGCAAACGAACCCTTTTTAAAGAAAATTAATGAAGTTTAAAATAAAAAAATTGCTCCTCACAAAAAATGGCGAATTTATCATTGCTTGTGGCATTGAACTGAATGGCCCAATAGATCAACAAACAAAACACTGTGGGGATGAAGATGAGAGCAGGTGTTTCTGTCAGATTCTTTGAAAGGAAATAAGATCCAACTCCATACATTCTGCTATTTTCCTCCTTAAGGAATACAGCTCTTTCCGAAGGGACTTTGAAAATTAATTAAAAACCATACTTAAAATTAATTAGCATACATGTTAAAATTGAAGATTGCATCGACATTTGGAATTGATTCAAGGCGATGAAAAATAACGCTCCGTAACGATTTGTGATGCTTTGAGGGTTGTTTGGGTTTGTGTCCAAATGGAAGTAAATGGACCCACAAATGAAAGCCAAAAACACTATAAAAAAGAATGAAATATGGATTAAAAATAGGAAAAAAATTACAAGTCTGAATTAATCTCCCAACCAACAGAATAGGGTTCCTAAAGATGTTTTTAGTATTTCGTTGGGAAAGTACACCAAGTTCATAGAAAAAGTTGTTGGAATAAGTACTCATGGTGAAATCTCCATTGGAATGGTTTTCTGTTTAATTTTTTAACTTCAGGCAAATTTTTGCTATTTTACTTATTTCCTCATCAATCAAAGGTTTCAACAAGTTGTCATATTTCTCGAAGAAGTTATCGAATCTTTGCCTACAATGGGCGGAATCATACTCTCGATGCATGATTTGCATGTAGAAATCAGATGGATTTGAATGGATCGGACATGGAAAACCAACACTTTGGAAGTATTCAATCGATTTTAATGCAGGGCCCTAATTTTTTTTTAATTCTTAACCAAATCTCAAATTTTATTTACTTGGTAAATGAATTTCCCTTCTACCAAAAGCATTAATCTATCAAATAATGAAAAAATATCAGAATCAGGCTGATGGATAGTGAAAATGACGGTTTTTCCTTTCCTATAAAAAATGAAAATTTAGAGAATACTCATTAAATTTACATGGAATATTTCTTCAATAAGGCGATGATTACGAAGGCAGTGAAACTGTCAAGCCCTGAAGTGGGTTCTATGAGATTTTTTAAAAATTATTGAAATTTTATTAAAGTGATTGAAAAAATTTTACCATCTAACATTATCAATGGTGGGTCTGTGATCAATTCAACACCAATGGAAGTTCTTTTCCTTTCACCACCTGAAATCCCTTTTAACAGATCTCCTCCCACCTTGTTTTATGATAATATCAGAAGTTTCACAAAAATTACCAATGTGTTTTGACAATTTTCCAATCTTAATTCGGAAATGATTTCCTTGACTCTTTGGTTCTTGCTTTCTTGAGTGCCTGAATTTTGCTAATTTATTTTAATTACTTTATATAAAGTCACCTTTTAATTTGAAATTGGCTGCGAACTGCAAACATTCTATGTTGTTTTAATGTTTAAGAAATTATAAAAGGATAAAGAAGACCTTTGGGAGTCAATGTTGGAAAAAGCACATCGTTTTGCATGACATAGGCTGCGAATCTTGGGTAGTCGAATGATGTATAGGAGCGGTTATTCGCATAAAACTTGAATGTTTTATTTAAAAATTATTTTTTTTTAATTCCTTATAACAAACTAACCTCTCCAGAGATGTATGTATTTGGTGGCTTGTTTTGTATTCTGCAACTCAAAATATTCAACAAACTGGTTTTTCCAGCCCCTAAACAAAGTTAGAAAAAACAGAATTTTTATTAAAAACCAGAGGCTCCCATGATAGCACAAAGCTCGCCACTTTTTGCAATTCCGCTCAGTTTATTCAGGATTTGTCTTTCCTTGGCTTGAAATTTAAAAATGAATGAATATTTTTCTTTGGAAAAATGTTCACTAATTTTTTTGAAGGAACATCGTGAGGCTTTGTATTTGATGGTGACGGAATAGGAAAGATCTTTGAAGTACAAATCGATTTTTTCCTTTGTCGTTCTATCACTTTCAGGGAACAAATTGTTCGTGTTTTGTCTCACATCCGTGAGTTCCACATCTTGAACTTTTTCAAACATTTTATTTAAATAATTATCTGAGATTATGCTTGATCTGAATAAATCTAAAAAAAAATACCTTCTAATTTACAAATTTTCTCGAAAAAAAAAAGAAAAATTAAAAATCAATCAAATATGAACAAAAGTTGTGGTGTTTGTTATTCCATTTGTTTCGTTATTATGATGATTGTGGGGCTTTCATTGTTCGGGGTCTCATTTTCCATCGTACCTCTTAACAATGTCGCCATTCTCAAGAACAAATACACGATGTCCTTTCCCACCAGCGACCTCTACATGCCTGGAAGGTTTTTTCAAAAAAAAATTAAAAATAATCAAATTTTAGATATTTCATTGGCCTGCAAGGCACCTTCATTACTTATCCATCAACTTGGCTATATATAACCTATTCGAATGCAGCAGGAAGTAAAATAAATTTTGATTAATTTAAATGCATTTTCAAACAAATCATTTAAAGGTGACAACCCTTATATTAGTGGGAAAACACAAGCAGGGTCTGCAATTCAATTAGAAATAGCGTTGACTTATAGAATTAAATATGAATTTCTGTTTGACCTGTTCCTTGAGTACCCTAGTCAGAACCAGAAAACTGATATGATTACCTCTGCGAAGGTGATTTTTTTGAACATTTGAATGAAATTGAAAGAATTTAATAGAGTGCAATTCAAAATGTGATTACGAATTATAACAATGACGATTTCTTTACTAATAGAGTTTTGATTTCTGACCAGATGAGCTCTGGAGTCAACAGTATTTTCAAAAGCAAATTCTATTGTGAGGTCTTTTCATTTTTTTAACATTTTCTTTGATTTTTTTTCAATAGCTCACCATGTTTTCACTGAGAGAAATACTTCTTGCGACCACTTATGAAGAACAAATAATCGCTCAGCAAGTGACAAAACGTCAGACGATTACATCACAAGAAAATCAAACTGTCCAAGTCTCGCATAATCTTATTTTTTATTCTGAGGCAAATTTTTATTCAGATTATTCAAGGACAAATAAGTGTTATTGCTTCAAACGCTGATTTGCAGGTCAATCAGTTGCTCACAGTAGCCAACACCACTGCCTCACAAATAATCGCCCAGGCCAATTCTGAAGGTAATGCTGCTATTGTTAAAGCTGAGGTTCTTTTTTACCATTTTTTTTATCAATCAATAGTTTATTTTAGGCTCAAGCTTATCAAGTATTTAGGAATTCATCAGGACTAAACTTCACGGAAAATGAGCTGTTGCAATACTTTTATCTCAGAAATGTTTATTTTTTACTTTTTTTGGATCTGTGTTCTAAATTTTATTAGATTATGGCCAATGCACCTGTAAGTTTTGGAGGTTTTCCGGACACATCGATATTTTCAGTAAGCAATCTAAACTAAAAGCCTAACACTAATTTCTGAAAGAAAAAAAAAATAATTTTTATTAATCAACAATAAACTTTCTGAAAAAAAAAATAGGATATTTCTTTTCAACGGTTTTTTTAACAATAAATATTAATGAAGGTTTTTTAATTAAAATAGCTTCATTTAATGGAAGATCCAAAGTTGATAAGCATTAACACCTGAAGAAATCACTCCCATATTCACATACCCCTGATTATATCCAGTTAGGGTTCTACCCATTGCTTCCAACATATGATAACCATTATTAACAATTGCATTCGTCCAAGTCCAACTTGTTCCCTCAGAACCATAGGCATCAACTTGTGTCGCCCATTCACATGAGTCTTGTGCCCAGCAAACCTCCCCTGGTCCATGAATATCTAAATAAAGACCTGTCTCAATATGTTGGATCCTTTGATCATTTAAATAACACCACTGTTGATGTGTTGAAAGTGTTTGATCAAGAGCAACATCTGCATATGAGGCTATTCCATTTGAATCTCGAACGATATTAGTTAGATATAGAGGCATGTTATAACCCCAATTAATGAGAACGAAGGGCTGTGGACATGAAACACCTTTGTTAATGGATTTTAAGGAGGTTAGTTTTTTTAATATATGTTTTGAGTCAGAGAACAAAACAAATATAATCAAAAAGAAAATGACTTTCATGAGCATTTTTATGAGGTTCGAGATTAGAGATAGTTTAGCAAGACATTTTTTTCTAAATAAATCAAAAGAACTATCCGTTTCCGTGAGAGACGTTTTTAAATTGGAATAATGCTGACAAAGAAAAGATGGAATAAATAAACCAAAAAAATTATCCGTTTCTCTGGAAGACGTTTTTAAAGCAGACTTATGTCAGAGACAAAGAAAAAATTCGTAAATTCAATAAATTTAAATAATGTTTGTTTTATTTTCGAAAATTTGAACGAAGAATGAAAAAATTTTAATATGCTTCTTGTTTATTTTACAAAAAAAAAAATGATAAGGTATTTTTCCTGACCTCGACCAATTTATTGGACCTTTGATATTTTTTTTATTACAAAACAAAAATTTGATATTGGGTTTTGAACTATTTAAAAAATTATTTTTTTGGTTTTTTGCATAAATCTGAATTTTTTATGGAATTTTGATTTCCAATTTTTTATGAAATCAATTGATTTCTTTTCATAAAAATATATATTAAATTTAAGGAAGAGTATATATATTATTATATCCAAGGCCAACTTTGTTTTTTTTCTCTTTCTTCTGATGAACTTTCAGCTCCATTGCGACTCATGTAAATGGATTTTATTTATAATTAAAATTTATTTTCAAATGTCTCATTTAATATTATGGTTTTAAATGACTTATTCTTATTATGTGATTATAGACAAATCCTGAGACTTCATTTTTTAGTCAAAAGTTTTCTTCTCACCTTCTAAAATCCAAAATTTGTTAAAATTCAGCTTTTTTAATTAAATTTATTTTACATCATCCAACTCTTTGACTTTTTCCTTTCTGCTTTTCAAATCTTCCTTTTTCTTTTCCTTTCTTTGCATTTCTTCCCTTCTTTGTTTATTTTCCTCCAAATTAAAATAGTTCTTATTCGTCAATGCGTACATTTCTTTTTTTGAGATCTAAAAATTCAACATTTCTATAAAAAAACTTAAAAAATCCAACTTTTGGTTTAATTCCCATCGCTAGCCTTTGCAAAACGTTAGATTTTTCCATTGAAACTGCTGTTTTTTTCCTATCTTCTTTCAAATTACCATTGCTCTTTTCAAAAGGGTTCTCTGAGACCCCCATCGGTCTTAGATTTCGATTTTTCTCTGAAGATTTAGTTGGACTATTCCTTTTATTAGATTTGCGAAAATTAGACATAAGTTCCTTTCTTTGTTTTAAAATGTCCTCTTTACTACGTTTCAATGCAGTTTCATTATTTGTAATATCCTTTTCCTTGAGTTTTTCTGAGTCTTTTCTTTTCAATTTCTCAACCATTTTCCCTTTCTTTTCAAGAAACAGCTCAGCCAACGTTTTCTGGTTGCTTTTATCATCAGAAATGGTGAAATTTTCATTTGTTTTGCATGAAATCCGTTCGTTTTTCTCGTTTCTATCCGTTTTGTTCACATTTTGTGAGCTTTTCAAAGGCGGTTTGGCACTTGTTCTGTTGTAATTATTTGGAATGGTATCTTTTTCCTTCAAACTTTCCGTGCTTTTAACATTAATGTAATTTTCACGATTGTCACTTTTCAAATTCTCAGCCATTTCATCGTTTGTGGTTGTTTTCTTCGTTTCGAAATTATTCTCCGACATGCTTTTGGATAGATCTTTCTTCTTTATTTCATCTTTTATCTTCACATATGTCGCTGTTTCCTTGTTTTGTGTCGTGAAATAATTATTATTATTCGCATTGCCGTTTATTTTTTTCGTCGGACTCACCACATTATTGTTTATTATGATTGGGGTCTGATTTCCCATAAACCCGTTCATTTGGCCTTGGGTGAATGCAGGCATTTGAGGGCTATTCATCACATATTGTGGACTGTTATAATTGTTTTGTTGAGGAGGCATCATGAATCCTGTATGTTTTATATATTGTGGGCTTCCAATGAAATTATAATTGCCTGGTGGGGGACTCATCATTGGGTAATTATTAAAATTGTTACCCATTTTTTGCATGTTCGGCATATAATTTGGGCTAAACATTGGGAAATTCATTGGGTGGATGGCTTGTGGTGAATTCAAGGTTTGTAAATTGCTCAGTGGTGGTGATACAACTGTTTGGAAATTTGTGAAATTTGTATATGGTGTTGGGATGTTATATTGGGGGTTGATGTAAGTATTTGGCTTGTATAGGTCAAGATGGGGGTTAGGAGGGAACCATGAGTTATTTGGAGAATGATATAAATTCTTATCCTTTCCATTGGCATAATATGAGGCAGGGTTGGGATTGGAAATGTATTGTGTGGGGGTTCTTGAGTCATGGGAATTCCTTGATTCAGAGTTCAATCGATCAAGACTATGGTTTTTTTTGAAACTTTTGGTTTTTTGTTTGTTTTTCCAGGGATTTTGCATATTTTGAGAACCTGACTCATCATATGAGGGGTTTTCCTCTGCGGAAGACGCTATAATTTCTTTGGATTTTGGGTGACGCATGTAATTGTTTTTGAGGATGTGGTTTTGGTTTGATTTTTTGAATTGATCAATTTTTTGAAGAATTTCATTTTTCAATTTTTTATTTTTTAGCGTTTTTTTGCCCGCTGTTTTGGTGGGTTGGACTTTGGTAGTTTTTTTGTTCTTTTGATAATCAGGCTCACCAATGTCAAAACTATGTTCCTCATGGTTAGAAGGGGAATATTGAAGAATTTTGGAATTTGTTTCATGGGTTTTGTTTAGAAGCTGGGTTTTTGAAGAAAGCTTGGCATGATTTTGTTTAGAACGGTTCTTGTGAAAGGTGGTTTCATCAATATCTTGAATATCTTCGTTTTCTTCTTCTGGAGGCTCTTCTTCATTATCTTTTTTAAATAGTTTCTAAGAATTAATGTTAAGAAGTGGAAATTACCATCATTTAGTTCATTTTCTTCTTCATTTTCTTCATCTTCATTGTATTTTTCTGGCTCATCATCTCGTTTTTGCGAGTGATCATAATGATTATCACCTTCTTCATTTTCTTCCTCTTCATTTTCTTCCAATTCTTCATTTTCTTCCAATTCTTCATTTTCTTCAACTTCCTTTTTTTGTTCCATTTCTTCATTTTGTTCCATTTCTTCATTTTGTTCCATTTCTTCATTTTGTTCCATTTCTTCATTTTGTTCCATTTCTTCATTTTGTTCCATTTCTTCATTTTGTTCCATTGCTTTCATTTCCTCATTATCATCGTCATTTTCTTCATTTTCTTCATTTTCTTCATTTTCTTCATTTTCTTCATTTTCTTCATTTTCTTCATTTTCTTCATTTTCTTCATTTTCTTCATTTTCTTCATTTTCTTCATTTTCTTCATTTTCTTCAATTTCTTCATTTTCTTCGATTTCTTCATTTTCTTCATTTTCTTCCATTTCTTCATTTTGTTCATTTTGGTTCATTTCTTCATGAGACCCAGTTTCATTATGCATTTCTTCCCGAAATTTATAGAATTCTCCCTTTTTTCTCCCTTTATTTTGCATAATTTCCTTTTTTGGTTTTTGGCTTATCTCTACCCTTTCGTTCTGAAAAATCCTTTGATTATAATTATTTTGTGACTCTCCTTTCTCTTTCACAACTTCTTTATTTAAGAAATTCATTTTATTTTCTCTCATCAAAGGTTTTTCTTCATCCTGCTTATTTCTCTTTTCATTATTTACACTTCTATTTTTGCCATATTTCTCTTTTAAAAGTGCTAACTTTTCATTCAAATCACCCTTTCTTGTTAACATCTTCTTTTCTTCCTTTTTAGTAAAAGTCACTTCCTCTTCATCAAAAACTTCTTCAAAATTAGGCTCCAAATCACCAGTATTGAATTTCAAATGGTGGCTCCCCTGTTGAATGACATGTTTTTTGCAATCATCGAAAATTTTCACTCTGTTACGCGTTGATAAGGAATCGATTTCCTTATTCACTGTTATCAAATTATTTGGGGGCCTTGGTTTTTCAATTATGTTTTTAACTGAATTTTCATTAGGTTTTTGAGTCAAGAGGTTTTCTTTCGACCCAAATTTGAAGATTTTATTGCCTGCAATTGATGGTTGAATCTGGGAATTTAATGAATTTTGAATTGCGAAAAGAGATTCTCTGACGAAATCTTTAGTAGAAGCATTTTGTTTTTCCTTTTTTGTAAAAAATATAATTTATATATAGTTTTTGAAATGGTTGAAAAAAATACAAAATAAACGCCATTTTCTCGATTTGAATTTTGGTATTCTGTCTTTTTATCAGGAAGAAATTTGGGCTTGTTTTCGGTCATATTGTTTTTCAGGATTGTTAAGTTGGTGTCATATTTTGGGCTATCTTTCTTTTTATTAGTCATTAGTTTGGTTTTAATTTTTGTATAATTTATAGTTTTTTACTTGAATATAATTGAAAGAGGAATTTGGAGGGACGTTACTATGGATTCTGGGATCTTTACCCTTGATATCATCTAAAATGTTTAATAAACTATTGGTAAAATAGCAATAAATATTATTTTTATAGATGACTTTTTGTTGGAGCCACTCTGTTGTTTTCAAAGGCAAGATTGGAAGCTGGAATATAAGATGAGGATAATTAAAAACAATGAATTTGGGCAACCGTTTGAACTTTCGTTTTGGCCCATTTTTGGAAATTTCGGTTTTTTTCGAAAATGGTTTATTTTTAATTTAAATTCGAAAATGAATAAAATGAATAAAAACATGAAATTCATTAAATTTTGCAAATAAAAAAATTGTGTTTAAATGTGATTTTTTGGCAAAATTATATATTTTTTATTTTTCTTCATTTTTTTCGGTCTCCTTTTTTTCGATGACTAAAGGTTTGTATTCATCAACTATTATCATTTTATTATGAGCAATAGATAGTTTAAATATGAATATATTAAATACCATTCACCATCCATGCCAGATCAACACTGCTTTTTAAACTGTAAGAACTTAAATCATCAATGTCTTTTTCATATTTTGCATTATTAATTATGCCCAAGGCATTTAAAGTTTTGACGCCTATCATTTTTATGAAACCAGATCTTTAATTAAAGGAGAAACAAAACAATAATTAAAATTTATTAGAGCATAATACTTATAGATTTCGTGAAGAATGATGATTTTCACTTGGTTTTTTTGAGCCAAATACAAAAGTTTTTCAAAAAACTCAAATTTTCTAAAAAATGTATTTGTTTCAATTTCAAAATGTTTTTGTCATACTCTTTATCATAAAACAGAACAATTAATGCGATTTCATTTTTCATTATCTTTCTAAAGATGGCTTTAATTCCGATAACTAAAAGGCTAGAAGGATTTATTTTTTTGTTCTTTTGAGGTTGTGGAGGCCTATAATTTTTGAAAAAATTTATAACTTTTAATTCGAATGATCTAACATTTCTTCCAATTTCTGATTAACATTTTGGTTTTCATTTTTTTCCTTAATCATTTTCAGGAACAGTTCAAGCTTTATCTTAAAAAAATTGGTGTCATTATCATTCATTGCGATTCTTTTAAAATATTTTTTATTATACTTCTAAAATACTAGATTTTTAAACATCTTATATTCAAAAGGATTTGCAAAATGGAATTTTATTATTTTTTTCTTAATTGGAGGAACTTTTGCAGGTGGGTTTGCTTTTTTTTCTTGTTTTGAAACAGTAAAACTTTTTGGTTTTATGTCCAATGTTCGGCTGGTTGTTTTTTGCTCGTTTTTGCTATTTGAATTGTTATTATTGTTTTGGGGATTCATTTATTTTATTAAAACATTATGTTTTATGTTTTCATTTTTTATGAGAAATGTTCTTAAATAAAAAATGAAAAAAATATATAAAAATAAAAAAAAAATTGTTTATTACATCCAGCCGTTTCATTATTTCTTATACAACAAAGGGCAAATCCCATTTTTTCATTAATTTTTTTTTTTTTTTTAAACAAAAATTTTTCATTTAAAATTACAAAACAGCACAATGCATTATTTCAAGTTTACATTACCATATATCATCTCTATTCTATCCCCAAATTCATCAGGAATCGTTGCGATTGTTCCTGCGAACGCTCAACACTATCCGAGCCAAACTCAAAAATTCCTGAAAAAACTGGCCTTTTCGTCTTAAAATTCCAATTACCTGACCAAGATGAGCAAGATGCAAATTGGCTTTAATAAACCAGTTCAAATTTTGCCTCCAAAACCTGAGTCAAAGCTCAATTTCCCTCCAAAAACACATTTAGCCTTGAAAAAAAGCCGCAAAACCTCTTGTAAATTTGCTTCCAACAAATAAATCTTCTAAGGAGAATCTGAGCAAGAAAGAAAGAGCTAGAAAAGCACAGAGTGATACACTCCCAAGAATTAAAGAAACAATAGAAAACTCATGCAATGCATAAACAAGAAGAATTCTTTTTCAATGAAGTTCTTAGGGGGGTTTGGGGTTTAATGAATACTTTGAGAGTGGGGGTTGGGATTGTCATGGGGTTTGGAGTTGGGGTCAAAAAAATTTATCCATATTTTGCCAGCATAATCAATGAATGGTTTAACTAAAAATTTCCATAATTCTGAACACTGGGAGACAGCTTTTTTGGGTATCAACAGCACCTCAATTATTTGGAAAGGTATCTCAAAAATAAAAGAATTTGATAAACCAAAATTGCTGGAAGGAACAGGCAAAACTGATTTCTTTGATATCAAAATCTGAAAAATTAGATTTTTTAAAAACTTTCTAAACAAAGAAGAATAAATTTACATTACAAACATAAATTAGTAACAAAGAGTTTTGAAAATAATATTTTGATAATAAAATCATGTGATTTAAGCATGAGCAAGAAAAATCAAAGATAAATTTTTTTTTTTTAATTTCTGTGGGTCTTCATATTTTCGGCCTTAATTTTAAAACCTAAAAATTCCTAATATTTAAATTCATAGTTG
>Ga0302186_10003170_pt1 | contig 12216 bp, 13 predicted proteins | sample II_Bog_E1_2_FD_198782 | JGI IMG/M metagenome (GOLD analysis project Ga0302186, IMG submission 198782) | Peat permafrost microbial communities from Stordalen Mire near Abisko, Sweden - II_Bog_E1_1 | ecosystem: Environmental > Terrestrial > Soil > Wetlands > Peat | place: Sweden: Abisko... | reverse complement strand
GTATTTAAATGTAATTATACCTGGAATAAATTCAAAAGCAGCTCATGATTTCTTTTCATTATATAGAGGTCTCCCTTATTCACAGAGGTTGGAAATTCATAATTCAGCAATGTGGTCATAATATTCTTCACCTTCCGGTCGTATATTTCATAGATACTAGGCTGATTGATAAATTTCATTGCTTTTTCTTTTTCCTCACTTTTCAACATTTCTTCTTTTTCTTCACTTTGCCCATTTTCCACTATATTCATCTTATCTTCTTTGAAGGGGGTTTTGGGAGTGGATTTTTTGGTGTCGTGTTTTGCTGAATTCGGGAGACTTTTTTCATTTTCTTCAGATTCTTCAGCGATTTCAGAAAAATTAATTTTGGAGTTTAATGTATCAATTTTTTGGTAAATATTTTTCAACTCAAGACTCAATTTTTCATTAATGTTTGGACTATTGTTGTTTGTCATTTCATGATCTTCATCTTCTAAATGATCCTCCTTGATTTCTTCTCGATCCTTTTCATTTTTAATATCTTCCTCAGTGTAATTGTTGATGAAAATCTCAGTGGATTTGATAAACGAGGGGAAGTTAAGGAATTGAGAGCAATTCATCACTTGTTTTTTTTCTATTGTATAATTGATTGTGGAAAGTCTAAACATTAATTTTTTACTAATTTTTTTTTTTTTTAATACTCTGCCAATTTGTCATATAATAGATGAGAATCCTGATAATAATCGTTATGTGTGTTTCCAAAAACGAAGAAATATGAATGAGAATATAAAAAATAATTGGCGAACAAACGCACAAAATTCATTTGTTTCGGACTTAAAGCTGAATAATTCATGGTGTTTCCCGATGAATATTTGGCATTTTTGGTGAATTCCTTTTTGAATTTGGTAAGGTTATCTTTGTTGATGATGATTTCATTCAGGAAGCTCATTAAATGTGCCAATGATAACTGATTGAACTCTTTTTTGGAGCTGTTTTTGAAACCGATCAAATCAAAGATACTCAAAGTATTGATTTTTTTAGTTCTTATGTTCATTATGTTCAAATTAAAGATGATATGAGACTTATTAGAAAGGAATTTAAACTCTTGGATGTTTTTCTCTTGGCTTTAGAAAATGTTGAATATTTCAAATTTTTTTGAAAAAATTACTTGTAATTTGATCTCCAATTTTCGCTCCTCAGCCTCGAAAAGTATAAAATTTCCTCTAATTCTTCTTCATTTTTAAAAATCACTGACAAAAATCCCTTTGAAAAGGTATCAAAGTTTATTGAATCTAAAAAAATTATTTGATTTAGCTTTTTTCTGAAAAAAACCTGAAACATCAAGTAAATCCTTCATCACCTCAATTTTTTCTTCTTCATTGTAAATTATTTCAACTATTGAAAGACTAAAGACATAAAGACTTTCCTCCCCAAGCTTCAAATTCCCCTTCACTTTTTTATAAAAACTGCTGATTATATTAAAATTCGGGCTCGTGTCATTATAAAGCGAATCAACCCCGAAATAACCATTTGTCTTTCCTGACCCAGACTTACCAAAATTGCAAATGAGAACATTAAAGCCTTTCAAAAGGTTAGAAATTATCGTGCTTTTTGAATCAGATAGTTTTTCGAAAATTTCTGAGTTCTTATGTTGCGTGTTGAAAATATTTTGACACTTGATGCTGAAGAAAAATATTTCGTTCTTTATGATTTTTTTTTCTGGGTTACCTTAATTTATAAGCATTCTCTGAATTCGAAATGAGCAAGTAATTAGGGTTGGCTTTTGAAACAACTTCATATTGCAGAAGATCATCCTGGGAAGAATTATTAGCAGCGTTGGTTTTAAAATCCAGGATACGGAAAATGATTTGGGGCTTTGTTTCGCAAGAAGTCATAAAATAATCGAAATTTTTAATTTGATCTGTTAAAAACTTTTTGAAAAGTATTTTTTTTTTTTAATTCAAAACTTAAAATTAAAAAAGTTGTTTTTTTTTCTCGATTTTTTCAACAATGCCTTTTTTTTTGTATCTTTCTTTCCTTTAAATAAAAAACCACTCTCAATGTCGACATGCTTCAAGATTTTTTAAATTTTTTTGTGTGTTTTTCATTTCTTTTCAAACTGAATGAAAAAAAAATAATAATTAATTGTTTCCCATGAGTTCATCATCTTCTTTCACGCTCTTTACAAAGAAGGCAAAATGTTCTTTCTCTTCTCTTTCAATATAGGCAAAATATATTTGAACTCCGGTGCCAATTGATCCTGCATCAATTCAAACAATGCGCTCTCCATCGTGGTAAATACAACCCCAAGTTTTTCCATTCTTCTCAACGCAGCACTTCTGTCAATGGGTCTTTGACTGGAAATCCCATCTACCACCAGATACACCTCATACCCCAAATTTGTCAGATCAATGACCGTTTGCAACACGCATACATGAGCTTCAATACCACATACTACGGCTTTTTTTCTATTGGGGTATTTATTTAGAAATGCAATGGCCTCTGGTGTGAGCATGGAAAATTTGGTTTTTTCGAGTTTGGTGAAGTCAGTATTCGGAAAGACATTCGAAATTTCTTCCATGGTGGTTCCGAAAGCTTTTGAGTTCTGTTCGGTGATCAAAAGGGGAACTTTGAAGATTTGGGCTGCTTGAGTCAACATTTTGCCGACATGTATCACACTCTCCATACAATAGATAATGTTACGGAAACGTTGCTGGACGTCGCAGACTAAGAAAATCGATTCTGAGGCGATGATTCGGGGGGCTTTGATTGAATTCATATTTAGTTTTGTTTTTGTTTTTTTTTGTTTGTTTTTTATTAAGTTTTTACACATAATTTTGTTAGGTTGACATATAATGCGAAAAAGGGGAAATTAATTTTTTTCAAGAATATTTAGAAATTATTAAATTAAGACGTTTTTTTAAAAGTTCTCTCTCCAATTCATTTCATGAGAAGAAACAACACTAGTTCACGATTGCGTGCAAATCATCAATCCCAAGATAATCTAGCAATTACCTCCACAAATTTTCTGAAGAGTTATAGTTCCATCTTCGTACTACCCAAACCAACCCTTAGAAAAAAACCGTCAAGTCACCTATCACAACAAAAAAACACTCATAAAAATATGAACGCCACGTTTTTCATTAAAAAAAATTTGATAATGGAAAGTGTGAAACATCCGGAAAACCCCTTAAATGAGCTCTTGGATCATAAAAATGGCTTTGAAAACAAATGTGATTTTTTACCATTTATTCAGGAAAGAGACCATTTAAATCGATTGATTCCAAGAGATGTAATTTGAAGAAAATTTGATAAATAATAAAAAATTTGGTTAGGGAATGGCTCTTTCATTGAAGAAACAACCATCTACAAAAAATAAGCTAGTTTTATTCCAAAAATACGAAATAAATTTATCCTATCCTTCAAAAAATTACTACTATGACAGCGAGGTTGTTCATATTAACATTAAATAAAAAAAATAAAGGTTTTTTTATTTTTCCAGAATAGCTTGCCGAACATTTTCGATAAAGCTTTGTTAAAATCCTTAAAAAACCAGAAACAAGTCCCTTGAAAAAGAATTAAGATTTTTTTAATTTGTCGGTTAATGTTTTTATTCATTCGTTTGTCTCGCCAATCCAGTCAAGTTCAATCTAAACGCTGGTCTGGCGTTGTTTGATCGAGCACTGTTATCATTGGGTTCTCTCTCATTGGAAAATTCGTCATTATTTGTATTGGGTTCTCTCTCATTGGAAAATTCGTCATTATTTGTATTTGTGCCTTCTATTTGGCCTTCATTTTCCATCTTTTCTTCCTCAGTATTTTTAACCATCGTTGAGACTTTTAATATGGGCTTGTAGTTCCCGATGCCGCCTTTCAAATCAATTTGGAAAACTCTGGAAATTATCTAAAAAAAAAATTATTTTGTTCTATTTTAAGAAAAAAAAAACGATTGAAAGTTCCACTCCACAACAAAAATCTTAATTAACATGGCTTGTTAAAATTAAACAACCCTCCCCCCTACCTCCCATCTCTCCCCCCACCCCCTACCCCTGCTCCCCCCTGCTTTATTTCACTTTAAAAAAAAAAAAAAAATATTTATTCATTCATTCAAACTTGTCGACAGAGATAGCATTCACCATTTTTTTTCCATATATCAAGAGAGCATTCATCACATAAACCTATAGATTTTTACTTTCAATAAATTACTTATTTTTTTTGACCCCCATGTCCACAGTCCATCAAAACAGCATCCGGTAATTTATCATAACATATCAAACAATTCATAATCGATTGATTTAAAGCTGATCTTGGGCTCACCTTTGTGGTATCATGTTGACTTTCATCCTGTGATTTACTTCTAGCACTATTGACACTATTCAAGGTCTGTTCTTGGGGATTTTGAACAAATTCTTTTATTTCGACAAAATCTTTCTTATTGCGGTAGTCGATTTCCCGAACTGATTGAGACAAAACTTCATGATTTTTGGGTTTTATATCAGAAAGCTTTTCATTTTGGTGCGCTAAATCAATTCCATCTTTATCCAAGTGGGATTCAATTTGAAAACTGTGAGTATGCATAACCTTTTCAAATTTTTGCTTGTTGTCAACAATTATGGAGGTTTCCTTCTTTTTTTGATTTGTTGATTGTTCGCCTTTTGATTTGTTTCTAAATTTGAACTTTTCTTATTGGATAATATAAAATTTAAAATATTTTCAGTTAATTTATACTTCCTTTAATTTTATTTAGAATGTCTTTTGTAATGTTTGAGTTTTGAAAGTAAGTGGAAGAAAATTTGAGCTAGAGTTAAATAAAAAATTTAGATTATAAAATAACTGTAAAAATTACCAAAAAATGGGGCATATTATCTGGAACTTCATTGGTTTGAATTGTGAAGCTCACCTTTGGATTATCTACTTTTCAATGTTCAAAAAAGAATTAAAAAATAGTTTTACTTTGCTTGTTTTCAACATCAGTGAGATTTTCGTTCTCGGTTTCGCTTTTTTCTGTGATTAGAATATTTATGAACTTTCTTTTCCAATTCAAACAACGTGACTTTTAAAAAAGACAAATAAAAATGATAAAAAATACATAATGTCTTGATAATAAATCTTTGTATACAACAGGTTCCCAAAACTCCAGGTAAAATTCATCAAAAGCGTAATTTTCAAAAAGCCTTGAAACAAAAAATATTTTAATAAATTAATCTTATTACTGTCATCCAAAAAATGTAAATATTTGATCAAACTCAATAAAACCAAAAAGACACCAACTGAGAAATCACTAATATTGCTAAAGCACCAGAACAATCCTTTCAATTGAAAGGAGTCTGCATCTCCTCTGTAAGTATAATAGGCTGTTAACAAAAGCAAAATGAACAGTCCCATCAAATAAAATCCAACAGTAACAAGAATGATCCAAGTCATCCAAAAGACGTTCTTCCATTCCCAATTGATAAAATGATCCATTTTTAGGGAAATTTGTAGAAGTTGCACGAAAAGGAAGAGTCTGATCCCTAAGATCAACTATTTTATTTAAGCTTTTTATGAAAAAAATTTTGTACAAAAAAGTAGGGTTTCCTTCCATGGAAATTCTTTTTGTACCACCAAAAAATATGAACGAAAGGATAAGTGGTTAGGCAGAATAAGCATTTGAAATTCTTTTGTTCAATATACAGATAAAATAAGCTCTAAATAAGTTAAAAAAATGGACTAAAAATTTTTAATAAAGCTTACCGTCATTAAAATAAGATTCACAAACTCTAAAAAGAATGAGCTCAAATACATAAATGAGATCTTTGTCTTTCTAGCTCTGAAGACCGAATATATCAAAGATAAAATCTCTATTGTCACAATGGTCCCATACAAGATGTAACTTTCCATTTCGAACCTCAAGAAAAAATAGAAAACCAGGGAAAGTATTAAAAAATGAATCAATATTGCTGTGCTATTGGTGATGATCTCCTCACATTTTATCGTTTCACTCAACAAATTCAGATTAAACTCTCGATTTTCGTTTGGCTCCTCAATTTGGAATGATGGACTGTTAAGATTATCAATATTCTCATTGGAAATCGGGTTAGGGTTATGAGGATTATTGTTTAAATCAGGACTCGCCTCTGTGGGGACGTTGTTTCCTGAGTTTCGATCAGCTGAAATCATAAAAGGCATATTGCTACGTCCGGTGGTAGATGTATTGAGTTTTTCATCTGGTATTCTCTAAAAATAACATTCAAACAACACATAAAAAAAAAATAAAGTAGGGTGGGGATGACTTTTAAAATTTCTTCAATCTCTGGATTTTTGTTAATCGCTTGTTGAGTTATGTAATCATGTGGTTTTGGTTCCATTTTTTGGTCTCCTTTTTTTTTAAGACTTTAACAAAAATAATGAAATTTGATGTTTTTATGCGATGTTTATTGCTTTCTTTAATTAATTAAAGGTATTATTTTATTTTTTAAAAACAAATTAAAAAAAATATGGAACTTGAAGAAAACGAATTTGAAAAATCAAAGAATTTGAATAATCTTCAAATTAAGGAAGGTGAAATGGAAGAAGAATGCGAAAAAATCAAAATTTTGTTTAATGCTCATATTGATTTATTGAAATCCTTATTGAATTCAAAAGAAACTACAGTGCCGTTTTACTTTGAAACCATTTCAAAATTAGGAGAAAATGCAAAATTCCTCAAGGAAATTTTGGAGAAAAATAAAATTTTGAAAAAACCACTAGCTTCAGTTTTACAGGAAAATTCTTTGCTGAAAAAACAAATTATGGACATAAATTATGGAGAACTTTTTAAAAAGTCAATAGGTTTTTTTTTTGTTTTGTTTTCGATTCACTTCTTTTTTTTTCATAAGGTGAATTGGATTGCAAAATCGATATTTTTTTTCAGGCAAAATAAGGTTTGGAAATGTATTTAAAAAGTAAACTCTATTGAAAATTTTGTTAGAAGGTTTTTTCAATAAACATAAGAAAAAAAATTTAGTTTTTTGAAAAAATTTGATTTTGGATAGTGTTTAAAGTATAGAAATAATTTCCGTAATTCCACAGCTCGATTTAACATATAAATTCAAATTTCTTTCCTAAAAAATCAAATTAAAAACAAAATGATTTCAAGTCCAAATTTTCAAAATAAATATTTCTATGCAGCTTATGCAAAGGAATTTTTCGATGCATACATAGAACTATCTCTAAAAATTGGATATAATAATGCTGGACTATCATCTGATGTTTCTAATCCCCTCCATAATTTTGAAAAGGCAATTCCATTGAAATTTAAATTACAATACCAAGAAAAAAACCACCTGAATTACTTGATTTCACGACTTCCAATTTCCTTTGAAGAAATTGTTTCTGAAAATGGTAAAGAACGATTAGTCTGTGGAAAAGATAGAATTATTCTGGGCCAAAAATATCAGATATCTCTTAGAAAAACGGAACAAATTTTTATAGATATCCCCTTAAAACCAAACTATCATAATGAAACATATGATGACAAAGAGAGGGAAATTCTTGATTGCGAAAACATCTTTATCTTCGATTTAGAATTCACCAAAGAAAAAGAAAAATTGATATCCATCGAAAATTATGTATTTCAGACATTAGTTTTCATGTTTTTTTTCATAGAAACATCGAATTATCAAGCTTTAGATGATTTTATAACGCAGCATCAACGACATTTTGCATTAATGAGGGAAGACATGACAACAGAGAATTATCATGTTCTTTTTAACAATCTTAATAGATTTTTGAAAGATAACCTAGACATACATTTAAAAACTAATTTTAACAATTTTATGGTTTTCGTTTGCATTTTTGGCTTGTTCTCAAAGAAAATTTACAATATAACAACAAAATATTCGACTCAAATTTTACAAAAAATAATAAATTATTTTCCCCTTTTTCCAGAAATATGCAAGAATTTAAAGAATAAAAAAGGGATTTTTATAGCATTTATTGATGGAATGATAAATTTAATCTTAATGGAGGAATCCATTTTGGGAGAAAAAGCCAAATGGGTCGATTCTTTGTCAACTTTCTTAGAAGCAGATCGCGAATTCATGGAACAATTGGGTCAACGAATGATTAAGGATTCAAATGAGTTGGCTTTATCATTATCATTAAAGAAAATGAAACTCTTAATCAACTTTTGTGCCAGTGATATTTTGATTTTTAGTTCAGATTCTATTGTTTTTGCGGAAGCAATGGAAATATTTTTGTCTAAAAAATCAAATCAAGTCTCTGATATATGTATGAAAATTTTGCCAAAACATCAGGGAACCCTAGAAAACTATCGAGAAATTTATGAGAAATTTCTAAAAAGAAAACCGAATTCATTAAACAGTCTCAAAACAATTTCACAATTCTTCAGATTTTTCAATTCCCATCCTGAAGTTTTCCTAACTAATGAAACAATGGTGATGATTAAAAGTTATATGTCGAAGGGTTTATATTGGGAAGAGAACAATTTTCTCGAATATATGCATAGTATATTGATAAAAAATTTCCATCCAATTGTTCTGACAATTTTCGATAAAGAGACCATCGCCCCTATCATTTGTTCATTTTTGGACAACCCCCTTATTGTTAAAAAATCAAACAATTTTCATTTCAACTTTTTTAAAATGTTTATGCTTGAAGAAAAATTGTCAACAACCGAATTCTTGATAATTTTCGATGCTTGGAACAAATTAATAGATCATACACCAAATTATCTAGACTTAATATCTGAAATCCATTCTTTTTTTGAAGAAAAAGGTCATTCGCCCGTTATTTCAGAACGAAAAAAAATATGGTTTGATTCATTATTTGTGGAACTTAATCCAACTGAGATAGTTGATATTTTACCACGTTTTCTTTTAAATTATCAAAACAAAGAGATACTAGCTCGTTTTAAAGAAGAATATATCAACAAGATCTTTAAAACTTTTGATTTTAAAAATTTGATTTGTTTTAAACCTGAAAACCCATTTATTCTACTCGAGGAGCGTTTAATTAAGAATGAAGCAAATGTCCTCTTATTTGATTTGCTTCGATCTTGCCTTTCCTTCATTAAATCTCCGACAACGGTTCAAATATTACATGATCTCTTTGAAAATCCCCAAGAAAATTCATTGGTTTATAAAATTTTGACAGGAGATCAGCGCATCTTTGAGGGAACAAGACAAATGTTCAAAGAAGCTTTTTTGTTAATTGTGAAAGAAATCGAATCAAAAACATTGGAAGGGAAATGGATTTCTATGATGAAGGGACTAAAGGAAAGTCAGAAGAATTTAATGAATAAAATGTTGGAAGGGGTTCAAAACATATATCTAGGCAAAACAAATGCAGATAAAAGTTCTATATTCGATTTATTAAGGGTGGCCGAAAATGATTTTGAGAACAAAGTTGAAGGTTTAAATTTAATAATTGACGTTCTCAAAACATATTGTTCTTCTGCGTCAGATTATAAGGAACAGTTTGAATTGATCCATAATATAAGAAATACAGTTCATGAACGATCAATTTGCGATATAACTTATCAAGATGTAATCAATGCGGACAAATTGAAATCATATATTCATCTAGAGTCCTTTATAATATTTCGAAAAAAACTCGAAAATAACTTAGAGAAACCTCACACTTGCTCGGAATTATTGAAACTATCATTTGAATGGTTGCAACTATATAATAGCAGTTTCACCAATATTCTCGGAAATAAAAATATGAAATTGAAAGAAATTGAAAATTTTTTTAGTGCCGTTCATGATTTCCAATCTGAAAGTGAAAACTTGAAAAAAGTGAACTTACTTATTGATGAAAATCAACAGAAATTAATTTGTGAAGTTTTAAACTTTCTTGCCTCAAACAAAGAATGTGAAGCCATGAAGAAAGGATTGTTGATAGGGTTGCAATATTTTGATTTGGCTTGCGATGCAAATTTGAAAAAAGCCCTTGAGTTTCTCTTATGCCAAGATTCAGAAGTTATAGCGAAGGATTTTCATGAAAACAGACAATTTTTGCAACAGAATTTGAAGGTTGATGAAAAACCTAGGAAGATAATCAAAGAATTTACAGAGGCAAACAAATTGTTGGATTTTATTTTTGAGATCAAGAATTCAAACGACATCGAATTTCTCAAAGAAGGAGTTGATTATTTTGATGAGAATTTTTTGTCTTTGCAAACGGTTTTTGAATTCATTAAATGTTGGAAATTTTGTCACGATTTAAGGAATAACCTTAAAGGGAACAAGACAGTAAAGAACCTTTTGGAGGAGATAGAAAATTTGGCAAATTCGATTTATTATAGTTCAATACAAAGTGATTTCAGCACGAGTAAAAAAAATTTAATTTCCATACAGAACTTATATTTGAATGCAACTGATAATATAGAAGCTAAACGGAATCAAATATTTAAAATTGTGGAAAGTTCTAAACTTCGCATTCTAAAAGAAAATAACATGGTTGAAATTGAAACAAAATTAGCTGATGTCGGGTTTAAGACATATAAGTCCAATGACATCATGCAAATGAAGCATTTGGCTAATCTGATAATCTGCACAGAACAAAACAACACAGAAAAAAATTTCTATGAAAATGTTGTTGAAAAGTTCAGAGCCTTTGATCAACTGGCTGAATCATTGTTTACCCTCAAAGATTCCTTAATAAAATTGAAAAAGTCAGGGCATCCCTATATATGTTCCTCTCAAGAATTCAATTGTCGCAATGGTGAATTTAATGAACTTTTCAAATTCAAAAATGAAATTGAGAAAAAGGTTAAAAAGTGGTATAAAAATCTTCATTCTGCTTATCAGAAATATTATGAGTTGACGTTTTTTAGGGGAAGAGATTTTTGGAAAATGGAACGGGCTTTGATGGAAGGTGATAAAGAAAAAAATTCGGAAGTTGCATTTCTTTTGAGATTATCAGGTAAAAAATTGCAAAAATTACAAATGTTTGTCGATGAAAAGTTGACTTTGGAAGAGAGATTGTACAAATTAGGTGAATCTTTGAAAGCCCTTCCTAATGTTGAAGATTTATCACAAGTCCCTTTCTTCAGAGAGGATTTTAAAGAATATCGTTTTTTCATCATTCAAACTTTTCAAAGACCAATGATTTTGAAAGCCATTTTCACTATGTTCTCGAAAGTTGAGAAGAGCTTCCCGAAACCTTTCCAAATTATGATTTGCCATAACAAAACCAGTTGGAATGAACTTTTGGCATTTGCCTATCTTTGTTATTTTAACCCCCAAAAAAGATTGTTTTGTTTGATAGAGCCTGAAAATCTGCCATTTGATTTACAAGATAAATTTTCCATGTTGTTTAAACAGTTGATTTCAAATGATCAGAGAGAATTTTATTTAGGTTTCATCACGAACGATGAAAATAAGGCGCATTTGATCTCATCGTTGAATTATAATTTCAGAAAAAGAATGCTATTCAAATCCGAAGATCTGTTAAACGACAAAGAATTGAAAGAATTAATACAGGAACTCTCCTCAAATGTTTCATTTATCACTTCTTCCTTGCCAGGCATGGGTAAAACAGAAAACATTTTTAAAGAAAGCATAGCTTTGGGCATAGCTTTGGGCCTAAAATATAAAAAAATACCAATTAATGGTAAGATTGATCCTTCGTCAATAGTTAAAACATTAATTGATTGTTTGAGAGAAGGGAATGATGTCCTTTTGAATTTTTGTTTGGGGTCTATTAGAAAAGAGGACACACCCATTTTAAATATTTTTTTGATTTCAATGATCTTTTTAAGATATTTGGCTTTTTCAAAAAAAGGTATTGAAATTCCCATAAAATTGCGCATAATCTTCGAATTAGATTCTTCCTGCTCTGAAGATTTTAGAAAGGGTCTTGAAATATTTGATTTTATTAAAAATGAACATATTTCTTCAATAAATTGGGAAAACATCCATTGTGATGATAAAGAACTTCAATTAATATCTTATTATCTGAAGAACTTAAAAAGCAATTCCATAGACAATTTTGAATTTCCAAAGAAAAATTTAATTTCTCAGATAGAAATTGTGGATCTTTTAAAGGAGCAGCTCTCAAAAAATAAAGATTTCAACTATGTAACTTTGACTCAATATAAAATTTTCAAAACAGTGCTCTCTTCATTACTAGAAGGCTTTGAAAGTAGCATTTTTGCACCAGATGTGTTAGATTTTGATGATAATATGAATAAACAAAATCTATCGATTATGAAAAATTCCATTATTCAAGCTTTAATTGATTCTGCAGAAC
>Ga0302186_10003168_pt1 | contig 12220 bp, 6 predicted proteins | sample II_Bog_E1_2_FD_198782 | JGI IMG/M metagenome (GOLD analysis project Ga0302186, IMG submission 198782) | Peat permafrost microbial communities from Stordalen Mire near Abisko, Sweden - II_Bog_E1_1 | ecosystem: Environmental > Terrestrial > Soil > Wetlands > Peat | place: Sweden: Abisko, Stordalen... | reverse complement strand
TTTTACATGAAGTATTTGATTTAGTTCTAATTGTCATTGTCATGGCTTTACAAGTTCCTGATCTATGTCAGATTAGACTTACACTATTTTTAGTGTTTCTTGCGTAAACAGATTATTTTAAGAATATTTCTTCAGATTTTTATCTTTTTTTACTATTGATCTACTGTTATTTTAAGATTTTAGGAACATTGATGATCGTATTCGATATTTGTCTTCTTTCTTATCACTTATTATAAAATGCGAGTTATCCATTTTTTTGTTCTTTTATCCTTAGAGATTAACTTAAAATGGTCTTAATTTGTCTTAGACTTTTTCAGAAAGTTAACAATATTTGATTTTGTTAATTTTATGACTTCTATGATTAATTTTTTCCAAACTACCGAGCAAATTTGAGTATAAAGGTTATAAAAATGAGTGATTGGTATCGAATGTTCTTTCTTTTCGATTTGAAAAGTAAGCATGGTTAATATCATTCTTTTTTAGCATATTAATTCAATATTAAATTGATAAATAATAAAAGTCATAAAAAAATCTATTTAACTTTAACTTTGGATAAATAATTCAATATTCATATATTAAACTTACTCAAACCTTACCCTCAATTTTTCTGCCATTTAACATTAAGTTACAGAAGAATTTCTCTTTGATAGGCTCTTGACATTATCTAAGACTTTACCTTCGAGTAGCTGTATACTTTTTTTTAGAGTTTAATTTTCGAGATTTTAAGAAAACTTATTTATGGTGGATCGAAATCTATTTATTTTAAGTTGAGAACATATCTTTGATATCGTTTATATTAGTAAATGTTGATCTCAGGTGATCCCTAGATTAATGAAGTTATTATTACTCTCTTTTACATTTGCTATTAGCCGTAGAATGTTCCTTGGATAAAGAAGAAACTATAGTGTTCGTAGTTCTCGAATGGTCTCTGCTGCATAGACTTTTTTTGAAATAAAATCTTTAAGGGTCAATTGTCTCATATTTTTTCATAACTTTCGATTTGCTATCTTTTTTCATTTCCAAAAATAGAATTTTTTTATGTCTTTTGCTTTCAACTAAATTATGGCTGGTTAAATATGTTTCTTAATTGTTTTGTTCATCATGATTTTCGCTTGTCTCGATTGGTAGAGTTGAAATTCTTTTTCCAGAGAAAGGAGAAAAAGATTAAAAGCTTTCTTAATTAACCATTCTTTTCACTTAATTTTTATAATCATGCTAATTGCTTATATTAGCTGTTTTTATCCTTTCCCGATTCAAAAAATTTAATTTTTTATTTTGGAAGGGCATTGCAGTTAATGTATTCTTATTCAGAGTCATTTTCTTCTTTTCAATAATGAAACTATTGTACATCGTTTACCTAAATTCATTCTAGAAAAGAGATTTCCTCATTTATTTAGAGATACATGTATTTTATTTCTGCCCTTTTTATTTTTATAAGATTTTGTGGTTTTACTTTGCCTATCCCAATATGTATTGAAGCAATTCATTACTGATTTTTAGTGATTCACAATTTGTTTTGTGACGTTAGATCAAGCTCTTCTATTTTTGGGCAGATTTAAAATTTATAAAACTTTTACTATATTTTTTTTGATTGTAATCTCTTCTTAGTTCGATCATATTTGTCCTCGGGATAGAAAAACAGCTCTCTTAACCAAAATCTATCTTTTATATATGACAAATTGAAGAGGCTCTTTGGTGGGCCTGTCGAAGTGGAGTTTTCTGCAACTGATAGTTGCTCTTTATATTCATTATATCTATTAAACTCTACAACTTTATTCATAAATAAAAAATATTTGAGGAATATCTTGCTAATCATAGATAATTTTTTAAAAAAAATTAAAGCCACTAAACTAGTTCTTTATATTCTATAAAATAATCTCAGGTGGGTATGCATGCAATAACCTTCTAAAAGAATAAAAATAAGTAGGCCCAATAGAAGGTTATAATTATCCTTAATTAATTAAATAAAATTAGTTTAACATTGTAAAACCCTTTTATTATTTTACTTTTCAAAGGAAAATATCTTCTAAAATTATTATCTGCATTTTGTATTAATCATTATTCATCAAATAATGTTTCTAATAAATGTTAGAGATACTCTAAATTTAATTATTCACATCCTTGAAAGTTACTATGTTAGCATTTTATAATACGTTAAAGTTAAATAATTAAACATATTTAAATCAAAACACTCAATCATGAATTAAAGAGGATTCATCAATAATAACTACTCTCGCCATAATTAACCTTACCATCTTTCAAACTCGTTTCAGCAAAACGAAATTAGTCCCACTTTTCATCAAGATGTCATTAGATCAAATCAAAAAATATCATTTGATCTCGAAGAACAATTTTCTTTTGATGAGCCGACCTGCAAACAAAGGGAAAAGTATTTATCAGTAAACTTTACTGATTTTGACATTAAAGGAACCTAAAGCACTTTGTCTAAATAATTAATTTAGTAAAATCATTTTCTAAGAGATGAACTTTTTAAAAGTAGGCAAATCATCTTGCAACTTGAATCAGAAGTGACTCTCTATCAAGAAAAGCTTAGACAGTTGGAATAATAATAACTTCAGGAGATTAAAGATGATAAAAACAAAATTATTAACTTTCAAATTGAATTAAAAAAAGTGTTTTTATTACATAAAGAAATGGAGAATGAATTGAATTAACTCAAGCAAATGCTACGAATAAATAAAATTAATTTTCATAAAGACCCTCCATCATTGTTAAAAAATAAAAGAAAAAAGCATTCCAAAAGTGTATAGCATTACCCAATCAAATAAACTAAGATTAATGAAAATTGGCACTAATTTTCAGCATATCAACAGAATACCATTAAAGATAATTAGCATCTAAACAAATTTTAAGAATTATTGCAAAGTATAAAAGCCATGCACTTCAAAATAACCGGAATTGAAGTATAATCCTTGAAATAATTATGGCGATGGCTAAAGAATATTGGATATATCTATAGTTGCCTTCGAAAATGGAAGAACAAAATTGGATAAATATTTTACTCACAGATACACGCATCAAAGATGAAGTAATTGATTAATTAAATCATTAATTTAATCGATTGATAGGACTTGATTTTTTTCAAAAGTGATACTAACTTATTCTTAAATTTTGGTTAATCAGAAATTATAACTACTTCATTCGAATATTAAATTAATTTTATTATGCGTAGCAAGGACAAATTTAGTAATAATCCCGAGATTGATATATCCTTCACAAAACATAATAAAGATATGAGCCGGCAAGAATCTCGTCTTAACATAGAAATAATTCGAGTGCATACTATATAAAAACATAGAGCTTTGAATGTCGTATGGTCCATGAATCAGCAATAACTGTGTACCTATTTTACCAACTATGAGTTATTCCCTCAAGATTATATGAGTATTTAATAATTATTAGAGAGCAGTAAGCTTAAGCTAATCAAGAGTGATGGAAAAATCTACTTTGGAGAAGTGAATCGTAAGCGAAGAGAAGGTAAAGGAATTTATCTTCAAAATGACGGAAAAATATACGAAGGTTAATTTTATAACAATTAGAAAAGCAATCGTGGCATTGAAATATATTCCAATGGTAATCTTTATATCGGAGAATTCCTTAATAATAAAAAGCATAACTTTGGTATCTTCTATTGGTTTAACCTTTCAAGCAGAAACCCCAAATCAGATGATTTTGTGGAGTATTATGAAGGATAGTGGTGGGGCGGATTGCCTGATGGAAAAGGTCTCCATCAAAAAATCAATGGAGATATGTTTACTGGAGGCTTTAAAAATGGACTCAAGCATGGCGAAGGAGTTTAATATTATGGAAATGGTGACTACTATAAAGGAGAATTTGTTAATGGTATGCCATAAGGATATGGCGAATATTTATGGGCAGAAGGAAGCTCATACAGAGGTGATTTTAAACAGGGCCAGAGAAATGGATATGGACTTTGGTAAGCCAGTAAAAATCGTATATAGTGCTACAAAGGGCATTTTTCAAATGATAAAAAGACAGGATATGGGGTTTATCAATGGGATAACGGGTGGATATATAAAGGCAATTTCGATAATGATTATCGAAATGGATTCGGTGAACTTTACAATACTGAGGGATCATTGATATTTAAAGGATTTTGGGAAAACGGCAATCAAACTGATAAGTAAGTTTTAAGCCAATAAAAATAGTTAAATTTTAAAAGTTCTATCTATTCTCGTTCAGAATCATTAAAAAAAGGTCAAAATATTAATAAACTTGATCAACTTGGAAGCAAAGTAAAATCTTCTTCAAGCATTCCTATTAATAGAAAGGAAATAGGAGAGTACGCCACACTTTCAAATTTTGGAGAAATGAATTTATGTAAAAGGCCTGAAAGGCAGTCAAATATTTTAAATCAAAATCCTAAATCATTTTCTGGAATAAAGGATTTGAGATATAAATAAAATGGGTTCATTGGCACTTCCATAAACAGACCATTATTCGGTTCATCTCAGTTGGTGAATTCTCAACAATTTAAGAGAAAATTTTTATCTGCAAAAAAATATTGATCTTTCATCATCTAATATGTTGCAAAGGCTTCTTTCTTATTTCATATCTATTAAATAAAAGTGATTTTATTTCTTTGAAAAATATAAGAAGTATTAATCAGTATTTATTATTTACTTACTCTATAAAAACTAGCATAAGGATTATATTGAAATTGAAAGTGATAAGATATTAGTTCAGATATTTACTCACTTTGTTTTGGAGTATTCGCCTAATACGGCCGTATTATCATTCTCTACTTAGGAACGATAAAGATTGAAGCTTTTATATCTAAATTAGATATGATAAACTACTATTATCGCTTTTAGCTCAAATATTTTATTATCTTAGACTATTTACTAGCTAAAATTAATATATTTAAAAGATATATCTCGCTTTTAATGCACTTAATATCATCGATATTTTTAATAGTTAATTTTTAAAAAATAAGTCTTTAATTTTAAAGTAGAGTTATGAGGACACTATTATACTTTGCGCTTGTTCAACAAATTTTGGCGTATTTTATTTTTATATTTGATACTATTATGAAAACTTTCAAATGGTTATACCTTCCTCAATCAGACTGAAACTATTGGTAGCTTAACTATTATTAGAAAATAAACAAGAAACTGATATTTTTAAATCGTCTAAGATATCATTTTTAATAACAATAATTTATTCAGAATATATTTAATCGTGCTTTAGAATCAATGTATTACTATCACTGAACTCTGTAAAATTGGTAGGCATATTATTGGATTTTTTGACATCTGAATCCATCGTATATGCTTCCATCCACATAGTCAGTTATCTCAGCAACATTTCCATAGAGGTCAGAACACACCCATTCATAATGGTGAGGATCGATTCTAAAATTGGTTCTCCAATACTTACCTCCCATGTTGGCGTGCTGCACAATCTCAAAATGGTTAATAATCCCTTTCTCAATCCATTATTTAAAGCCTTACTTTCCAATATGTTTTCTTTTGTTCCACGACTAAGAATTACACATCATCTGACTTTGTTGCATCTGTTGAAATGTATAAATATTTAATATATTCGCAAACTTTCAAATTGTTAATAAATATTTATAAATAATTATTCTCAAACTAAGGTTAAACAATTAATATTGAAGGCAACTTACTGACTATAATGCAATTAATTAATTTCATTATTAGAGATAGCAAGTGCAAATTTATATTCATATTCCAGTTTAAATTCACAGTTCCGATTTGGTTAGTATCAATCTTCATATCAATGGAATAAGTAGTAGAGTTGATGTCGGAAGAAGAAGATGAAGACGTAAAAGTTCGAACCCCGAGTAATATTTCTGTCTAATGGAAATAAATGCTTTTAAAAGAACAAGTTCTCAAAGCAATAAATTAATACGGATATTAAAGACCCAGTTAAGTACAGATGAAGGGTCTTCCATAAGCCTTAAATGGCAAAGATTTAATTTGTCAGGCTAAGTCCGGTACAGGCAAAACTGCAGTGTTTGTCATTTCAATACTAACTATGATTTCTGTTGAATCGAGTGGAAATAACTTAGGATTTTATACTCCTCATCAGTGTATAGTTTTAGCGCATACCAGGGAGCTTGCTCATCAAATATTTAAATAATTTCTTCGTTTCTCGAGATATATAACAACTCCACCTCTTAGAATAGGCTGCTATATCGGAGGTATTAAACTTGACGACAATCTAAAGGAAATCAAAAACAAAGATACTACTCCCCACATAATTGTAGGAACTCCAGGAAGATTATGCGAGCTTGTGTACAAAGGACACATCCTTACAGCCAATTTAAAGTATATTATCATTGATGAATGTGATAATATCATCAGCAATTACAGTATGCGAACTGAATTTTAAAGAATTTTACACCTATCTCCAAAGGAAAAGCAAATCATGATGTTTAGTGCCACTTTACATGAAGAGACAAAAAAAATCTGCGCTGAATATATGAATAAGCCAAGCGTCGTTTGCGTAGATTAGGGTAAATTGACTCTTCGGGGAGTACATCAATTCTTCACCAGGATTGAAGAAGCAAAGAAATTTGAAAAGCTCATGCATTTGCTGGATACAATATCCTTCAATCAGGTCATTATATTTGCTAACAGAATCGAGAGAGTCAAAAAAATTTGTTATATGCTGAAGCTAAAGTTTTTTAATCCCATATGCATTCACTCTGAACTTAAACAATAGGAGAGAATTAAAAATTATGATTTATTCAAAGAAGGTGGCTCCAAATTATTGGTAGCAACAGATCTATTTGGGCGTGGTATTGATGTGTAGAGTGTCAACTTTGTGATAAACTATGATTTTCCTTATGATAGGCACACGTATCTGCATCGAGCTGGAAGAGCGGGCCGATTCAATACAAAAGCTTTGGTGATAAATTTTATTAAAACAAAACTGGTGATAGAAGAATAAAATAGAGAAATTGAAGATAATCAATTCAATGGAGATGATCTTTTGCTTGAATAAGTGCAGGATGGATTCTAGATCAAAATATAGTAGCTCCCGCCCTTCCTCAATACTAATCTGTACATGTGATCTTGTGTTGCCTTCTTAATTATAACTTCATAAAATAAATAAACGTAAATATTAAGGAATGATCAACTAATAAATAAAAATCCACAACTAAATTTAATGAATTGTTGTCTAAGTAAGAAAGGCATGAAATCATATCCATTTAAAGACAATAAATGAATACCAACTTTATAGATGTAAAATTTGGCTAAAAATATCATTCTTCGATATCAAAAGATTAAAGAATTTGCCTTATTAACTCTTTATTTTATAAAATAGCCCTTACTTCTTCATTTTTTAACCGATATCCATTGAAGAGCTCATTTTTTGGTTACGGCTGCTGCACACATTATTCATTTTATTTGGCAGTCTAAACTTAAATTGATAAACTAATTTGAGCCTAGTCTTGTTTTTGAATGTTCTCATACTTTGATTTGGCGCTTTCATACTTATCAAAATACAACCTAGGCTCATTATAAGGAGTAGAGTGAAGAAGGGCTCTTCTCAAGTCAGTTCGTTTATATTTATAGTTGCAATGAAAGACTGATTCCTCTTGCTCCTATCGATCCTGAAGCAGGCTTTCTCTTTGATAAAATCGAAATCCATTATCATTCAATAGTCGCATGGCTTCCACCATTTGATTATGAAACTTGAAATATAAGAAAAATCGGCGCTTCGAGTTGATGAAGTAAGTATAAAAGTGAGGAGGAATCACCTTTAATTCATTTTTAGATTAGAGGATGAGGCAGTTAAGGGTGTTGATTGGCGCTTGCGGCATATCAAATTATTAATTTAATTAGGAATAATAAAATAAGTTTATGTATTTAAATCATCGATTTAATCGCCGCCAATTTCTGTATTAATTATATACTCAAGCAATTTCATTTTAAGATAAGAATGCTGACAGCATTAAAATTCTAAGAAATTACTCATAGTTAGCTTGGCTCATTTGAATATCTTCTGCTGATATAATTGTAAAAAATGGATATATAGATGGAAAACATCGAGATAAACATTAATTTTTAAATTAAAATTCTCTTCCGATTGTTCGACTGGATTTTGTGCTACATAATATAAGTTAACTTTTGTCAAGTTTTATAGTTAATATTATATATATTAAAATTCTATGGATAACAAAAAAGATAATCAGATAAGGTTGTCAAGGATGTCATTGATGATTACTCTTAACAAATTGGTATAAATTAAGAAATATTGTGACTTAACTATGCTGTCTATATCTATTAGTTTTATTAATCTCAATAATAAAGAGAAATGCCATCATGATACATTTTGCACTCTTTTCTCAATTGTTATAGCTTTTATAACTTTACTCTTGGTGGCTTTGCTCATTCTCCTTCCGAATGAACCTGTTTACAGGTCATCGATGAAAGCAAGAAAATACAAATAAAAGTTTTCGAATTTGGTGATCATTGAGTTCGAGCGGATTAAGTCTTTTTCCAAATATCGGGCCTGCCTCACAATTTCTCTTCTAAGCTATTCTTGGGCTGAGCTTATGTCTTCAATCGAGTATCTTTAGTAAATTGTTTTGAATGATGGAAAATCTTATAAAATTTTTGTTAAATTATTTTAAAATCCATCGTTTCCTTTGATCCCGAAGAGAAGATTTAAAATTTTCTTGCTGTAGCAGTGTTAAGAAGTAAAGGCAGTCCACAGTTTAAATCCCAGTTTTTTATGTTATCCTTAGTATTTATTTTTCTTTATATGAATAGTTTTTCTGATGAGATTGATTAAATTCTTTTGAAAATTATGAAAAATTGATTTTTCAGGTTTCTCAATTTTTTAAAGTTATTTTGTAGGCTAAGATGCCAAAGGAAAAATTTTTGAATCGCAATTATAACATCTTTTTAGATTCATAGATTAACATTATGGGAAAAAATCAAGGCTGAGGTACTGTTAAATTTAATAAAACTCAGAAGAGAATATTTTTGGGCAGATTGGAGACTCTTGAGGAGATCTGCTGTTAATTTGGATCATTTAGGCTTCAGAATTATACATTGTATGAATTGTTTAATGGACAATCGAATATTATTATACATTTAATATTTTTCTCATCCATTTCCTGCCTCATATATTGATGAACAATTTTTTTTTGTTTTAGTGAGTTTTACAGATCTTAGAAATAGGGCAATTGGCAAAAATTTAATTTTAATTCTTGTAAAAATTTTGCCGCAGATGATGTTTAAATACAAGATTCGAAATAACAATTAATTTTTCCAATGGAATGCATCAAGCATACACTTTTAGCCAGCTGAAAATAATTTCTCCTTTTTTTAACAATATTTGAACAAGTTTCATAAAATTGATAAGTTAAACAAAAATGTCAAATCGGCAACTTAATAAGCGAGATTTTTTATTTTGTTTTAATGCCCATTTAAAATCTTTGTCGTAGCCACTGAAACTCTATGCAATAACTCATAATTATTCCATATATCAAATAATAATTTTATAAACCCTGATTCGTTGTAGTGGTTATTACAAAAATGAGAAACAGTTATTAAAATGTTTAATTTAACAAGAAACACCATTTTAAATGGAATTTTACCTCAATCACTGTTTTTGATGTACTGTATTGGTGAGATGATGTTTATGGAGACCAAGTTTCCAAAAATACAATCTTTCATTAAACTTGTTGATGCTGATGATTTGGACTTTAACATAAATTCGAAAAACAATTCAAATTTTACCGTTAATTTTTCAAACTTAACTGCTATAAATTTCATGGCGAAAACAGCAACAGTAAGTTTTACTGACTCTAAAGGTTCGGTCAGGCTTCAAAGAGTCAAATTTTAACAACCTGTCGATCTCAAAGGACAGGCAGGTCTGACAATAATTTCCTCCTTTTCCTTATATTCCAGTATTATGAAATTATTATAGAAATGTAAATAAAAATCTTTTATAACAATGGCCAACATATAAAAGTAAAAACAATCATAAAATAATTAGCCTGTGCAAGGTTCATTTTAAAATTTCCAATTTCAGCTATCAGATTTTTAATGATCGATAATTTTTTAATTTAAGCATGTATCGATTAACTTAATCGATATTAAAATAAAGAATATCAATAATAAAATATTCAATAAAAATATTCTTACTAAAAGGAGAATTTAAATGATAAATAAATGTATTAGACACTAAATGTATAAAAACAAATGTTCATAAGACCAGTAAATTAGTTATTATATTGAACAAAAATCGATCTTTTTGGAAAAAAAAAATCACTAGACTGTTTAATAGTTTAGGAAATATTTTTGTCAATTCCTCGGGATAACTGCAAATAAAATGATTCCTGCTTATCGAAATATGTAACAATATAGGCAATTTTGTTTGGTTGCAATCATGAATAGGCTCTGCATCTGTTATTATATTTAATATACGACAATCATAATAAATAATTCTTGGAAATGAGATCAGATGAAATATAGTCTTGTCCAGAGGCAATCAGGAACCTCATTTTATTCTAGTACTTATGCTCCAAAGCGACAACATTTCTTGGCATATTGTAAAATAGCTGGCACTTTGATCGATCCAGTCCAATTCACATAATTAAAACATTGACTGAAGGTAAGTTACTGAAGCATTCCCTCCTACAGCTCGGAAGTATTATAGATTACTTTATAATGATTTGGCACACTTGTACCACGATTCGACTGTTGGCTCACAATATAGAAATCATAGTTTGGCGAAACAAGGCCTTCATTTATAAGAGTACCAGCTTTCACATTTTAGGAATTATAGAAAAACCTTTCACTGGTCTTTACATTAACCATAATTAAACTAAGTGCAATATTGCAATTTTCATCAGCCAATCTTATCTTCTGATTGTAAGGTTTCACAAAAAAGTTATGGTAAAGAGATATCTGATCGCCCGTGCAGCTATTCATAAATATAATGACTTCAGCAGGACATTTCGTATTGCGGGTCATGTATGAATTGGTTGCGAGCATTAAAAGATCCACCATTTTCTCATATTTGATTTAATTTCCCTCGTAAATTATGGTTGAAGAAAACACAGAACTAAATGTCGAGTTAATTGTAGCACAAATACTAAGAACATAACTTTTTCCAAGTTTGGCTTGATCGAAGCCCACAATCATAGTATTTTTAATCTCACAAGTTGGTTTCGGAACCCAGAGGATATTGCCGCGTTTGGCCGCGATTTGAATAAGAATTTTGGTAACAATAGATTGCACATTTTTTTTACGCAAAGTGCTTTCAATTACAAGGAAGTACTATACAGCAAATATTACTGGCATTTTATATAGCTGATGACATCTACGCCTAAATTGCCTGTATAGAAGGACGGAGGGGTATTTCATGCTTTTGTATTTTCAGTTGCAGGGACAAGTTTGCCGAGGTTTTTTAGAATGTTTCAGTTAAAACTGTAATATCTGTACCCTTGAAGTATATTATCGCGCAAGACACTTCATGTTTGCTTGAAAATATTGGCTTATTGAAGAGATTGAAAAATGCTTATTTCCCCTTTTCAACTTTATTTTTATTTCCAAGCTGAAGCATAGGTGTTGGTATTATTTTAGCTTTCATCCTTTACATTTAATTGTTAATGCATATTCCTAAATTTTTCAAAGTTTAAAGATCCTAAGTATCTTTAAGCTTTTTCATAAGTCCTGAAATTTCTTCCAATTTTGCAGCTGGAGGTTTAATGGTGCTCTCAGATATTTTTTTCCTCCTGATTTCATCAAAATCATCAGGAATTCCTGTCATCAACATAAGTTCAGGGATAAGTAATATTCTTTGTTAACTTTGCTTCTTTTGTTTTGTCTCAGCGACTAACAATGGTTGATGCGGGTTTGCAATGCTAATTTTGTATTTTTATTGGTAGAACGATCTAAGAGTTGTGGTGGTCTTATCGATTAGAATGCTATCTAACTCATCGAAGATGACATCGCCTATTGTATAGTACATGGTCTTGCCGTAGTTGGCCATAACCACTTTGCCAATCAAGTCTGCTTTGATATAGTTTCTGCGTTATTCTTTTTCTTTATCTCTGTGAATTTTAATGAGGTTATCAATATAATTGAGCACTGTTTAATTTCTGACTATCTTTTTGACGGAATCAACGCGCAAGAAGGGTCCTTTCTGAAGGAAAGTAAAATTAGATTTAAATCCACTGTACATCATT
>Ga0302186_10003167_pt1 | contig 12223 bp, 8 predicted proteins | sample II_Bog_E1_2_FD_198782 | JGI IMG/M metagenome (GOLD analysis project Ga0302186, IMG submission 198782) | Peat permafrost microbial communities from Stordalen Mire near Abisko, Sweden - II_Bog_E1_1 | ecosystem: Environmental > Terrestrial > Soil > Wetlands > Peat | place: Sweden: Abisko, Stordalen... | reverse complement strand
TAGACATTTTACTGAGGAATTGGAAAGACTTATGGAGTTCTTTTTTTCCAAACTTATTGTTCCTTGGGTACCAGAAATAGCGAAATTATTATTTTTGCTTTAAAAATTTAATGCTTATGGATCTAATTGGACTCATTATTACAGATGGTCTATTGCTAGCCTCGAAGATGTGTATCAAATCTATCCAGATTATTCTCTCGATTGTCTATAAATTTTCTAGATGCTCATTGAAAAGGTGCACCCAAGCAATATTCCAGCAGCTGTGATGCAAAAATTTGAGAGGTTTATTACGAAGAACTGGTGTAAATACAATCAGGAACATTTGTTTGCAATAGATCGTATTACACAGATATTAAATTAACATTCTTTTCTAAATTTTAAATAGCTTCCTCTACTGACTTTTGATCAACTTTGCTCAGCTCAACAAATTTACGATAAGCAACCAGAATTGTACTGGAATGAACTCTAACAGCATCCAACAACCAAATATATTATGAATTTGGTCTATAACATATTCTTTGGGCACATCGATCAGGAAAATGGCATTAAAATGATCTTGAAAACATATGACCACTTTTAATTTTTTAAAAACATTAAAAAATGCATAGTAATTACTGAGAGAAATGTAATAGCAGTATTAAGCTGTCTTTTGTGGATGTTTGAGGATGGTTAGGACCAAGTTGATCCTAGAATAGATGAATTGGTGCTTCACTTACTTCAAAATTTAACTACAAGTGTATTTTGGGTTCAAAATATTCATATTAAATGTATTGAATTTCTGGCAAAAGTGCCACACTCAATAAATATATTGAAGATATAAATTTAAAAATGTTTAAATTTAGGATTTTATCAAAAGAATTGGCTGGGCTTCCTTACTGATTTACTGAATATTGTGATTTAATCAAAGCCGAAGGCTATTTCAGTCTATCATCTTCATTAAATATTAAAATCGATGATCATTAATCTCATCTCCATTGAATAAAATGATTTAGTTAATGAATATCTCGATGTAATTTAAAGCTGCTGCTTTATAGAAGGAGGGGAATATTAAAATTTACTTGGTGAAATGTTGCCTACTTTTTAGAGGGCCTTATAAGCTTAAAAATATGAAGAAGTAGGATATCGTAAGACTTTGGTTTAATTTTTAGTCAGTACTCTACTTGATTATGATAATACACTAAATAAGGATATTGTATGGTTTTTACTTAGAAAATATGCGACTGAAGCCCCTATTGTCGAACTGTTATTAAGTTATTTCTAAAAATAAGAAAGTGATAAATCAAATTTGGATGATAAATTATTACTTCGCCTAGTTTTGACTCATAATCAAAATGCCATAATTCAATAAAAATGCAAGAACATTTTTAACACTTATGTACCGTCATCCAGTAACTAATAGAAATTTATGTAATCATTAAGCAATGCCAAATACGATAAATGCTAAGAAATTATTGAATAAATTAGTAATCCTTATGCAATCAATATTACTTTGCCTGACATCAAGACTCTAATTTAATGGAAAAACACTGGGACTTCCTGCAAAAAATTATTAAGATTTTTATTCGATCATCCAGATACTCAAAATAAAATATATCAATGCGAATCATTTTTCCTGAATCCTCAATATCTTTCATATATTTGTGAAACTTATAATCTATTAAAGGGGGAAAGGACTTATTAAAAATTTCAAATTTCAGGTGAGAAAGGATTTATTCTATTAAAACATCCTGAATTTGTTAAGTCATTGTTTAAAACAATAACTGGTATTTTAAAAAGCAAAGTTAATTCTAACAAACTAAAATCATTATTGGTTGACTTGTTTAAGAAATATGAAGATGGACTCGGAATTTTTATTTCTCTAATATCTTAAATACTGCAGTATATGCCTCACTTTTAAGAAAAACCACAAGAAAACGCACGAATTTATTATCACTTTTGCCAGGAAGTCATTGGATCATTCTAACTATTTGACTCTTAGAGAGTAAAATGCTAGATTTTAAATCAACTTCTCTACATTTTTCCTTTCCCTTCAGGTTAAGTGAACTCAAATCAGCACTACAATAATTTGATTAAGCATTATCGGGCTGTGCACGTTAACTTCAAGCTCATTGAAGCAGATATAAATATAAATAAGTATGTTGTCAAACTAGTGAATAGTTTAATTCAAAAACACATTTAAATTGAAAATAAGGACATTTTCATCGAATTTTTGCTCAAATAGTGTACCATGTTCGAAAATAAATGCTAATACTCTTTGGAAAAGAAGCAGGAATAAATAAAAAAACAATATGCTTTGGAGATACGGGGATTATAATCTTGCATTAATAAATATATCGAAAGTAAATTGGGCGATAGCAACTGTAAATTAGAGGAGTCCATAGTCATCGGATATATTTCATATTTAATTCAAATTACTAATTTCTCAGTCTAAATCGATGTTGTTTCTTAGAATAATTTAAAAGATATTACAACTCGCTTGTAAAATTTTGGATATAGCGATAATGTTAAATAAATTATTCAATCAGCCATATCGTGGTTAAATAAAATGAAAAATAAGATTTCTCCGACGAAAAATGGAGAAAATTACTCTACTCCTCTTAAACCCAAAACATCAGAAGCATCACGATAATTTTCCCCAAAAAAACTTCCTCCAAAATAATTTAAAATTGAGATTCCTTTAGGTTCAATTGAAGAATCGAATTATGAATCTACGATGAGTCATCATTCTGTCAAAAAATCAAGTAAGTAAAATCCATTTAAGTCAAAACCATCAGAAGAGCCTAAAGACTAAGCTAATATTCGTAAATAAATAGAATAATCTTACATAAAATATAAATAGGTGGAGGAACATAAAACAATAACTGAAAATATAGTGACTAATCGCACAACAGTCATTATTATGGATAATCCTAATGGAGATAATAATATTTTTAACGAACAAATTTAATAACCCAAATAATAAAACTTTAATGAATAAAGCTTTTTTAAACGCACTAATTATACAGTTAGCGAAGAACAACCTTCAGAATCATAACGTTTGGCTAATATTTAAAGTGTTAAAAAGATTGCTCAAGGATAATTTTCAATTCAATCCCTTAAGGATCATTGCAAATATATCGCCTCCTTAGTCAATCTAGCCATTTTATCCAACAAAGAAATTTAACAACTTAATTTCTCCTTAAATTCTATCACAGAAACCGTTAACTCTCATGCCTTTTATGTGAAAAAAGTAAGTGATAATGAAACGGCATTAAAAATAATAAAAATCTATAAAAATCTTTTTTTGAGTGGCAATAAAAAAGATAGTAATAACTTAATTTTGCAAATTCTAAAACTCTACCAAAGCATGAGCGATAAAAAATAAAAAAAGCTGATTCTTTTTAATGAGGAAGACGTAATCCAGTTTTTTAAAATGATTATAAAACGATCTCTCAATGGCAATCATGTTGATGAATAAATTTAAACTCTATTAGCAATTCTCTATAACTGCAAAAATAATACTTAATCTTACTACAAGTTTGGCCTCATTTCCATGATTATTTAGCTTGTCAATCGTGATTTATCAGAAATTGCAGTTCTTTAATATCTCATAAAACTCGATCTGTCAATGTTCATCATCAATTAAATATATCAACGAGGACTTTTCAATAAACTTATTCTTTCTTTAAGCAATAATACAAATAAAAAGATTCTCAATTTGTGGATTAAACTAGCTGGAAAGGTTTGCATAAATCCAAGCATTCAATAAAGATTCAGAAGCAAAAACCTTCATATTAAAGTATGGTAAAAAAATGTAGTGTTAAACTAGGTTTCAGATCGACTTAACATCTGCTACTTCTTTGCTTATATGTGTCTTAAAAATGATCAAGTTATAGAATGGCTAACTCAAACCAAAATAATGGAAGAATTACTACTCACTCTGCGTAATTAATACAACAATTAATAACTTTATCTTCTTTTCTATCATTTTTGTTTCAATAACAGCAACAGCCGAGATTATTGCTTTAGAATCAAATACCATTTACATCTCATTGAAAAACTTAAGATTAAGTGGGATGAAGTCAAACATGGCTGCGAGGACCTTATCCTAACTAAATATTTTTATAAGTAATTTCTTTATTATTTAGATCTTTGGGGCAAATTATGACAAGCAAAATTCACTCGCAAATTTTCTTCAAGGAAGAAGTTGTCAATCAACTTATTGATATATTTAATGCTAAGGCAGAATCTTCTATTTTTGAGTGTTTACTCGATTTTATTTCTATTTTAGAGACAGATGGATAATTTGATGAACTTAAGAGACAAAATTTCTGGGATGCTCTCAAGTATTTTCTCATAGATTTAGAATTTTCTAATATAAGATCAGTAGTGAAGCGACTTATTCGTACCTAATTCAAATCTTTCTAATTATGATAAAAAAAGGTAGGACACGATAATTCAATCAGCAATAAGTGAGAAGTAAAGCTTGCCTGAAGGCTGAATACTCTATCAATATGGAGGGAAAATAATTGGTTTTGAGATTCATTGTTGCTTTATCCATTAAGAATAAATAAAATTATCTCACAGAAAGATGTGTTCGAATATTATCATCGATTATGGGATTGAAGGTTAGCAGAACTGAACTTCAACTTCTTAATTAAATGCTCAAAATATAAGGATCAGCAAAAAATATGGACTTTTTGAAACTATTTTGTGACAATAACATCTAAACTTTAATCATCGATAATTTATAAAAAATAACGGGTGACGAACTATAATTAGCTCTTAATGCTTTATGTTCGCTATCTGCAAATTCATCGAACAGCTCTAAAATTTGTGCTAAGTCTTTAACAAATATTGTAAAATACTTATAAAATGCAAATATCAGCATATTCAAAATTTCTTTGCGTTTATTGTCTTTCTTTAGTTTGAATTTGGAGAGTGCAGATATTTAACTGTTTAAAATAATTGATATTGGACTTATTCTCAGCAAAAAATAATTTTTTTAAAGGATCAAAGGCAATAAATGCTAAAAATAATACACTTTGATTATTCAAAATTTAATAAAAAGTAATGTGTTTTCAGAAGTGGAAATATCCAATTTCTAAAAATTGTTTAAGGCAAATAATATCCCTTTGCATATAGATCCAATAAGTAGAGATAAAACTTAACATATTGAGAAACACAATTTGGCGTAAACTGCTATAAAAGAACTCAGAGAGGGCAAAAAGGTCAGAATGTATAAATTTGATGGATCTATATCTGAACTTTTGCTGTTCATATCATCCGATAATCTTGAAATTAACTGTGGATTAAAAATTAGTGAAGTAGTCAAACAAAAATGGAGGCTTCCTCTCAATTAAATCACCAAAATAATTTAATATAAAAGTCAAGAAGATTCCAATTTTCAGAATTCTTTCTTTTAAAAAAACTCAGGATTTTTTAATAAGGCTCCTAATTGCTAAAACTGTGTGACTGTTCTGGGCAAAAATAACGATCTTCACATATGCTTTGAAACAGCTCTATAGTAAGTAAAATGGGTAAAATATCTAAATGTTGTAAGAGAAAATGCTCGAAATTTGTTGTCAAAATTAAAATGATATATATACCAGCATGATCATAGCCTAATTGATAAGATCACCGGCTTTTGTTTACTTTTTATTTGGCTTCGCATTTTGGGAATATTTATCTTTTATTTTTTCAAATTATTCTGTTTTTGTGATTGAGAGTTTAATTGCATGCGATTACTATCATAATTTTATTTATTGCTTTCAGCGACTATACTTGTTTTGATTTTATTTTGTTTAGAAAGACTCTATTCTTCTTTTCTCTTATTGACTATCTCACTCCCAACTGAATAAAGTAGCTCGCTGTACATATAGTTAATGCCAGCATTTAAATCTTCTTCATCCGAAGGAATATCATTGTCAATATGACTATGAACTAGCATCTTTCGAAAACAGGAATTTTTGACAACATCAGCATCTGCGATTATTTATGGAGGAGCCTGACAAATTTATTGAAGAAGTGGGTGAGTTTAAGCAATATTAATATTTGAATCTTCGTTCTATTTCGATTTATTTTGAGGCTTGTAATTGTTTAGAACTTGACTTTTAATTTATTGGCAAATATTTTTCATAAAACTACTAATTTTTGGATTGATTTTGGTCATTCGGCTAAATTTTGATCTGATCTTAGATTATATAAATTTGCTGTCAAACAGTCTTTATTTGTTAGGGATGAATCTTTATGATTGCTTGTTTTCATCAATAACTTTTAATTTGGTTATATTCGTCTCCAACTGTTCCATTGGAGCAATTTATGAATAAAGTCCTTGCTACTTATCAATTGATAATTCAATAGAAAATGGTGCTTAGGGTTCTGGCTGGATCATTAGTTCCTTTTATTGAGTATAGAATGACATGGCCTTTAGATTGGACTTTTAGTGAATCATATTTTATTTTGTATCACTTATATTATAAATATATTTAACGAACTTAAAGTTATTATATAAAAAATTGGATAGCAATCAATAAAGTAATTAAATTAATTTTTCCTTTTGTTTATTTAGAAAATTTTATCAATATGATAAATCAAGATCGGAGCCACTCACAAGGAGGAGTCCGGAAATGTTCGGCAACAGCGACCCCGTGATTGGGGGAAAGAGTGATACGCCGCATTTTCATCTTATTAGAGAAGATTAAAATCTAATAATTAATAAAAGCATACGTATTCATAAGATCAATAATATTTGTCACTTTCCTATATTTCAATGCACTTGACGAGTTAAGTTATTTTTAATAGTCCACAAAAGAGAGCGAAATTGTGCCTTATTGCCTTCTTGTAGGAAGATAATTTCTCAAGCATGTCTGCATAGTCCTTCTCTGAAATCTCTTTATGAACGTTACTGTCAATAGTACTTACAACATCTCTTTCAGATTCATCCACAATGTCGTTAAAATCTTTAAATTTATTTACAAATATTCGCTTCGCTATTTTTCCAAGGTTTTCTTTTTCTTCTTTAAATAGATTGAGTATAACTTTATCTCCATCTGGGACCGATGTAAAACCTCCAAGGAACCCTCTAAAACATGACTCAAATGTATAATAATGGTTATCCCTTGGAGTTACTCGAAAGTCTATAGCTTTAATCTTCCAGCCGTCAAATGTTTTGACAAAACCAAAGTTATTAGGATTTTCGAGAAGATCGGTTTGCCGCAAAATACGAGACAGCAAATCTATGCAAAAAATGCCGTTGGAAAAATCTTCTGACTAAATCATCTTTGAATAGCCTTCATTACTTTTCACTAATTATCCATAACTCAAGTAGAGACCATCATGTCCTGCATCTTTTGTTGCGATGTAGAAATTCTTTAGGTCTCTACCAAAAAAATGAGATTCACAACCAAGACCAAGTTTTTATAAAATTTTATAAACCATCGGCTCTATAGGATTTAGTATCTTTATTGGCCAGCTTCTATAAAAAGTATTAGCTAGACCACCTGAATGTGTTTTGACATAGTAGGTAAGGGACTTTCCATTTTATGGATAAATTTTAAATATATTGCCAAACTGAACACCAACAAACTTATGCATTACTTCAATCTTGCATTCAGAAAACATCCTTTTGAAATAATCAGATGCAATTCTTTTTAAACGATCGTAGTGTATGGTAATTCGATCTTAATTCAATTATAATATCTTATAGTATAGCTCTTTACATTCTTTACTCGTATTCTTTTGGTCCTTCTCACGCATAAAGTCCTTAATTATCCTTATAGTCTGACGGTTAGCAGAATCATCAAATTATCCAGTCTGAAAAACTTGCCAGTCTATATCTAATTCTTTCATTTGTTCTTCTGAAAAAACTGTCAAGAAATTTTTCTCAGTAAAAAATTATCTTTGTTTATCGGAAAGCTGTTTTTCAGCTGCCGATTCAATAAATTCAGATCGAATATTACCTTTAATATGTTTCCGGTCTTTGTTTCTAATTGATTCAGCAAGTTTGTTATTTTTTCTACTGTGTTCGTGCTCTTATGACTTCATGGAGAGTTCTCAAAATTTGAATGAAAAAATAAAATAATATCAACTTAAACAAAAGCACCGTTTTTTAACCGCAATTGGTTATATTTTTAGATTAAAGCAATAATATTCTCGAATATTGTTTTTGTTGTGTTAGGTCCATATAAAATTAGGCATTCAAGCAATCTCTACATATAATTATAATTCTCAAAGTTTTTTATAATTAAAATTTAATCATCAAGGGCAGTGTTTTTGGTACAACTTAATTAATTTTTATTTCATTTTAACTTAATCTCCCATAATATTATTTAATTTAAAATTTTATTGCTCCCACAACATCCTTATTTCCCCAAGCTCCTCTAACTTTTTCTTCTTCATGCATTCCTCCATTTCATCACAGATTTTCCTTTCATTATATCTCTGTAACTAATTCTTTTCTTTGTTTCGCTTGTAGGTTTATTTGAGCAATTCCATATTTTTAGAAAAGAGATTGTTGCTCTATTGAATTCTTGTATTTACTTTCTATTTCTATTGTTGGAGTAGTTATCTTTGATGTTTCTCCCATTATACTTGTCTCTATCTTTATAGTTTTTATGTGAGTTTATGACTAAATATATTAATGATTACATTTGAGTAATGAAGGCAACTTTTTTATCCCTTAAAGACATAAAATATTTCAGTTTTTCATTTATTACCATTTCCTCAATATTCTTTTGCTTTTTCTTTAACACCTTGAGATAATATTCATCAACTAACCCCTTTTTCTTTGCTTACTATCTTTCCTGCAATTTAGCATTAAATTTATGTTTTAGCCTGCCTTATCTCTTATAGTCCTTTAAAAAATATTAAAATTATCGCTTTGCTTTTTTCACCAATTAGGTACTCTAATTTAGTAAATATCTACCTTAGGATCTTTCATCATGATGCTAGATTTTTTATTTTTATCATGAAGAGGTTTTTCCATGGTTGTTGTAATTTTTTTAATTAGTTAATTTTGCAGAGTCTAAGCTTATTTTAATGATTTTGATGCCTTAATCTTTTCTTTTGAAATTGATTTCTTTTACGCAGATTATCTTTTAGAATATTCTTAGTTGTTTTTGGTTTTATATTAGCTTGATATCAAAGGCTTTGATTTTGACTGCTTTTTTATTTTTTATTTTAATGGTTACTTTTTAATAATTTACTTTGATGGTTGCTAATTTTTCTTCTTTTGAGGGTTTAATTGTGATTGATTGGCTGATGGCATGTTCTTGATGATATTTTTAGTATCAATATGAACTGATTTTGAATTAGACTATTTTTTATTTTGCTTTTCTCCTGATTTGTTATTCCCTTTCTTTTCTTTCTTATCTTTTCCTTTTTATTTTTTTTATAAATGCGGTTCTTATTTAGTTAATCCTTATTCATGCTACATTTTTTGTTCAGTGTAATCAGCAACAAGCTCGTATAATTGTAATATTTCTTCAATTCCAAGACCTTAAATGGGGATTTCTCTTTCCTCGAGGATGTTAATTTCAATAAACTCGATAATAGCATTCCATTGCTCCTCCATATTCATCTTTTGCTGGATGCTACCCCACACTTCTGCTTTATCCGGAAATAATTTAATCAAAGCATTGATAAGAATAATGGGTTCTGTGGGGTCAACCATTTCCTCTTTGATTTCTATCTCAAGAATTTCGATAAGAAATTAAGCTACTTCAAATAATTCTTATTGACTCATTTAACTGATTATTAATTAAGATAACTGATGGATGATATTATCTTCGAATATTGAAAAGCATTAACAGATATAAGTATGGTTTCAAAAATTGAATATATTAGTTCATCTTATAATTTTAACATTAAAGTTAGATCGATCAAGTTCAAACATTAATGAAGCTTAAATAGGCGCGAAAATTATTTATATCTATAAAAGATTTGATATTTTAACCATGTAGTGGGATGAAGAAATTTAAGATCATTTTGAGGACATTGATGAGAACAGCAACAGCAAGGAATTTAAAGAAGTGTAGCTGGAGGGCTACAAGGATTTTAGAAGACCAGACCCGAAGATTGAGTAATGCTATGCATAATCTCAATCTGATATGGTTGTGATGGGAATAGATATTACATCCGGAGTTAAAACATTTACTGATGATAACGGTTATTTTTTCCTTATTTAGGTAAAACTATCTCAAAGCCCATGGTCAAGATCTATGCTGTTAATCAAAATGGTAATTCCGTACTCATTCACGTTCGTGACTTCATACCCTATTTCTATGTCCCTTATCCCAAGGGCCTCGTCTTTGAAGAAAAAAATATAGAAGAGTTTCGGTTGGCCATTAATAAATACTATAAAGAGATGATGGAAACAAAACACAAGAAGGAATATCTGGACAAGGCTTTAGTTTAAGAAGCCATCATAAAGCTTGAGCCAGTTAGGAAAATAAACATCAGAGGATATATTCCAAAGGATAGAGAGAATAATGTCTGGTATCTCAAAGTGGCAACATGTGCTCCAAATGTTGTGGCTCCCCTTAGAACACTATTTGAAAATGAAGCTCGTATATTAAATGTCACTTTGCCTCGTCAAACATTTTAATCAAATATACCCTACGTTCTTCGTTTCATGGTTGATAAGGGTCTATCCGGAATGTCTTGGCTTTACATAAACTCAAAATAATATACGCTACGACCATATAAAGAATCCACATGTCAATTAGAGATTGAATGTTCCTAATAGCAGATTCATTGTCTGAAATGTTAAAATGAATATGCTAAAATAGCACCGATAAGAGTTTTATCCTTTGATATTGAATGTTCTGCATAGCATGGATTTCCTTCAGCTGACAAGGATCCAATCATTCAAATAGCTTGTGTTTGCAAAACAGTGGCCAGTACCATCTAGGATGAGTATCGAGTTGTGTTTGTTCTGAATGGGTGTTCATCCATTTCAGGAGTTGAGATAAAGGAAACAGATAAAGAGGCAGAAATGCTTTTGGATTTTTAGAAATTGATCCTAAGCTATGATCCAGATTTTATCATTGGCTACAACATCATCAACTTTGATTTGCCCTATATCTTAGATCGAGCTGCTAAACTAAAAATCCGCAATTATGGGCATTTTGGTCGGTCTATTAATTCCATTTCTCGTGTTAAGAAAGGCACTCTCCAGTCAAAAATAATGGGTAATCGATAAATTAACGATATCAATATTGAGGGAAGAATTCAATTGGATCTCCTTATACATATGCATAGAGAGCATAAGTTATCATCATACACTCTCAATAACGTTTCCTATCATTTCCTTAGAGATCAAAAAGAAGACGTGCATCACAGTTAGATATTCAAACTCTTCAATTTGAGCAGAGACGCACGAAAAAGGTTAGCAATCTATTGTTTAAAAGATGCATAGCTGCCTCTCAAATTAATGGAAAAATTGTGCTGCCTTTATAATTATGCATAGATGGCTAGAGTTACAGGAGTTCCCATTAATTATCTTCTCAATAGAGGCCAGCAAATTAAAGTAGTAAGTCAGCTTTTGCGTAAAGCACGTGATAAAAACTTTATTTTACCAACTAATCGTAGCAAAGGTTCAGATTAAAAAGGTTTTGAAGGTGCTTATGTTCTAGATCCTGTTGTTGGTTTTTATAAGGAACCTATTGCTACACTTGACTTTGCATCTCTCTATCCATCAATCATGATGGCTCACAATCTTTGCTATACAACTTTAGTTAATGCGAAAGACATGGAAGAACTCAGTCTAACTCCAGAAGATGTCACTCGTACTCCTTAAAATTATTATTTTGTTACTAATAAATAAAAAAGACAAGGTCTACTTCCTGAAATTTTGATTTAATTGATAGGAGCCAGAAAGAAAGCTAAAAAAGAGTTGGCTACCACTACGGATTAAATGATGAAAAATGTGTTGGAAGGTCGACAGCTTGCACTTAAAATTAGTGCGAACTCGGTTTATGGCTTTACTGGAGCAACAATAGGACAACTACCTTGCTTAGAGATTTCCTCTTCAGTAACTGCCTTCGGCCGTGAAATGATTAATAAAACCAGAGATAAAGTTTTAAGCTTGTATCCAGGATCACAGGTTATCTATGGAGATACTGACTCTGTAATGGTTAAATTTAAGCTTGTTGAAAGCGAGGATATGTAACGCAGTGATCAAATTCAGGAAGCAATGAAACTTGGTCGTTAGGCCGCCGCTCAGATTTCTGATTAGTTCAAA
>Ga0302186_10003166_pt1 | contig 12224 bp, 7 predicted proteins | sample II_Bog_E1_2_FD_198782 | JGI IMG/M metagenome (GOLD analysis project Ga0302186, IMG submission 198782) | Peat permafrost microbial communities from Stordalen Mire near Abisko, Sweden - II_Bog_E1_1 | ecosystem: Environmental > Terrestrial > Soil > Wetlands > Peat | place: Sweden: Abisko, Stordalen... | reverse complement strand
AAGATTTCCATTTCTATTGATTTCAATAGAAGCAGTATGTTTTGCAAAATAAACCAATCCATCCTTATTAAGTTTTTTTTGTGTATCCTCATCTATTTCTTTTGAATCGCTAGCCTGTCTTTCCATAAGCTTTGAAATTCTTGTCAATTCCCCAATTTCTATATTTTGAAATAATTAATTAATAATTATAAATTGAAAATAAGTTACTTTCTACAGCTGTCACTCCAGTTTTAATTAGATCTATTCCGAAATGGCCTAATTGAGTCACGATATTTTCACTTGCAAACACTTCATTGAACTCTTTTTTGAGAATCTGCATTTCCTCATATTCCTCATCACTATCCTCCAAATTAGTAAGTTCCAAATATTTACGTAAAATCATAAATATCTTAAATCCCGTCGCTAGAATAAAACCCTTGGTTTCTAGCCTTTTATCAGAATCATTATAAACCTGCCAACTATATTTATCTGCATATAATTTCTGCTTTTTCTCATATATCCATCCCAAATTGTCCTTTAAAACATCCAATGATAAATTCTTCATCACTTTTCTCAAAATATCGTTATTTTTTTGTCCTTCACAAAGACTTTCAATTGCAATGACACATTTATGTTTTAATCCTGTCAACATCCAATTTTGAAACCCCAAAGGAGAATGTTTTTCAAAACTAGCTTCGATTTCCCTTGCAAACGCAGGACTTAAAGAATTGAGATATTTGACGAGGATTTTTTGCGATTCGATTTCATTTTGTTGAGTGGGATTGATATTCATGCTCATTTGCATGGTTTCAGTTGAAGTAGCCTGAAACTTGGAGATTTTCTCATTAATTTTCTTCTTTCTTTTCAAAAGTTGAAGTATCTTGTTTTTCTTCTTAATTTGTTTCTTCGATTGTGTGATCGAATCATCCAATTCCAATAATTTACTCGCGATATTCGCAAAGGGGCTTTCGACTAAAGCCAATTGATTGGATTCGCAAGGACCTTGAATAAATTCAGTGAGAGTATCGAAACATTGAGAAGCCATTTGATAATTATGTTCATTGAGTTCCAAAAGAGAACTTTCCAATATCTTCACTGTTAATCCTATAATATCATAATTATTCCTGGAGTTTGATTGATAACGAAGGTAATTTTGAAGGGATGAGTTATGATTTTCAGTGAATAATTGCAACAATCGTAAGATTTTTTCTATTCCAAATTTATTCTTGGTTTTATAGGAATAAGACAATTCTTTGAAACAATAATCGACCTTTTCATAATGAGATTTTTTCTTATTGGTGAAACTGATTTGTTCATTGATGATTTTATAGAAATTGCTGAAGAAATTCTCAGAAGTCGAATTTTTGGTAAAATAATTGAATATGGTCTCCTGGACTTGCGAATTCCCTCCTTGTAACAGACTTATAGATAAAAGGATCAGACTTTCTACAACTTTTGGGCAAACATTTTCAGAACAGAAATAAGAGAAAATCGTTTCAGTTAAGCCACATTTATTCAGAAGATTTTGGATCTTCAATTTCTCATCCTCAGATTCATAGCTTTCTATCAAATCTTGTAATAAATCTATTAAGGAAAGAATCATTTTATCTTTAACAGTGGAACTTTCCTCAGCCCATACCTTAAAAAAACTAACGAGTTTCTTGATAAACATCTCCATTGACATTTTCTGACGTTTCTTTAGAAGATATTCGTTCACTATTTCCGAATATTCCAATTCTGAGATCTTCTTAATCGCTTCTATCAAAGCCTTTCTCTCCAACAAGATATGTTTAGACTTCAATTCTGGATTTATTAAAACATTCAATAAATACACTCTCCAAGCATGATCTTTGGAATAATTCACAGGATCCTTTCGTTTATCTGGTAAAATGTTACTTAATGGCAATTCTTCATTCAACAAATGAAATGTGCCAATTATATTGCATTCATTAAGTTCTTCAGGATCCTTTTCGTTATCACTGGGCTCTGGATTATTGTATAAATTGCTATATTCCAAAGTGATATAGAAATATTTTTCAAATTCATCCAATAAAGTGTTGGTTTTGAACCTCCGAATCTCAGAAAGGGTGAGATTCGCTTTGATGAAACTCGAGAAACTTTCTCCATATCCATAAAGGCTAGTTAAATCGCTTCTATCTTCTATGTTTTCTATATTCCTTTCATTGATAACAAGTTTCTTCATTAAGCCAATCATCAAAGGCAATATGTTCTCAAACAAATTGGCTACAAAATCGAAAACATAATGTCCTCTCAAATTTTGGGCAACAGTCGCATTGATTTCCTGTTGATTCAGATGTTTTTCTTTCATTTCAAGTTCCTCCATCAATGAAGCCTCTTCAATCAAAATGTCTTCCTCATTAAGATCATCATCTTCATCACTATCATATTCCTCATTTTTAATTGATTTTATCGAAAACAATTTCGATTTAATTGTGGATTTTCTTCCACGCTTTATCTCATCTATATCGCTTCGTTGGATTATTTTCAAAATATCTTGCTGTTTTTTCACAAACTTTATCAAGCCTTTGTTGTTATTTAACTCAGGAGAAGGTTTTCCACTATCCAACCAAACCAATTTCATTAATTGATAAAGCGGGTTCTTTAGAACCGAATGAAGTACATTTAAATTTGTGTCATCAAAATAAATATCATCAGTGCTTAAAATCTTGAAAATGTAATTTAAATGAAAAGTCTTTTGAATTATAAGCTTGAGCAATTGCTTATCCTCGCAATGTTTTAAACAATTAACCAAAATATCCAAGGCTTTGGCTTGATAGAAATAAGGATTCAGGGTTTTCTCCGTCGTGAAATCAAAAATATGATGTCCCCAAAAACTTCGAGGGTCTGGTTCTCCTTCTTCATCATTTCTTTGCTTTTTATAAAATGGGTTTTCTATCATACATAGAAATTCAAATTTCCGATGAGAATCGAAGATGAAATTTATGAGCTTATGAATATTCGTAGCGATAGGCTCCCGTTTGTCAAACAAGATATTTTCAAAAAACTTCAAATATTTGGGGTCATGACCATAATTCGATTTGGTTTTGGTGGCCAGCTTTTTGAAGAAAACAGATAAAAGATCATCGGTTAACATTAAGGATAATTTGTAATTATTCTTGAAAATCTCACAAAGCAATTCGCTTTGACCTACTTCAAAATATTCCATTGATCTCACGAAAAAATCGATTTCCGGAATGATTCCCTTTTTATTTGATTTATGTTCATTTTTCACAAAAATGAGTAGAAATCGATAACAACTTTCAAATAATTGAATGATGACCTCATTTTTTGGATTTCTTTCATCTATATATTCCAAAACATATGTTCCATCTTTTAATAAGGCCAAGACAATCGAATGAATGGCTAAATCTTTGATCATCGTTTGTCTGCTTTTATTAATATCCTCATCATTCATCTCATTGTACATACGTTCATAAAACCCCACCTCATGATTTTCATTCATATTGAAGGAATTATAAAAGAAACTGATCAATTCCATCAAAAGATCCCTCACCTGATAAATCACAAACTTATATTTAAAGCCTGGATCATCCAATTTGCTTGGTGGAACCAACCAAACTTCTGATTGTTCGGCAATAAAACGAAGATGCAAAGCTCTTGTCTTGAGATAATCAAATAATAATTGATCAGTTGGATTTATTATCAAATGGACATGTTTCAATGATTTTATCAATTTCTCCCTTTGTGAAAACATTTCAAAAATCAATTGTAACACCAAATAATTCAAATCATAATCGTGAGAATATTGGAAAATGTAAAATAAAGTGGGAAGCAAATGACTGTCAGTGATTTTATCAAGATTATGGTTAGAAGATGGGTTGTAATTTAATTTGATTTCAGGATATTTGATATTTAATCCATTGGAGAAGATTGTCGGTAAATAGCTTTGGATATTCTCTTGAATTGCTTTTTGAATAAGCGGTTCAGAATAAACCCCTTGATTTTTGAAAAGCTCTTCAATTGAATTGTTGATGAAATCAATGATAATATTAATGAAATCATCATGACGCAATTCCATTAAAAATACCAACACTTTGATGATTTCTCTTTTCACCTTGACGTCGATTGCCGTTTCTTGTTCTGAGCCTGATGTTTTTGATTCATCCAATGTCCGAACGAACTTCTTTTTTATGGAATTTGATAAAATTGTGTTAAAATCATCATCAATCACAATTTTCTCATTTTTACGTTCTCGGCTCTTTAAATGATCGTTTGGGATCTTCGTTTGAGAGCTCATGCTTGTCAAGGGAACCCGTGGACTATGTGGACTACCCCCTGAAGTTCTTTTATTAGTGGGTTTTTCTTCTTCATCTTGCCTCTTTTCTATGGAAAGTATGTTGATTAAGGCTTTGATCAATCTGAAAAGGTCGTTTTCAAGATCCATTTCAGGTTCTTTCGGTTTCCTCTTTCCAAAAAAGTTCTTTTGAGCAATTTGATTAGATTTGTTCTGAGTGAAACATTCGAAATAAACCAGTTTTTTCACCATTTCAACTATATTCAAAGTTAAAGAATTAAAGTTTATGTTTATCAATCTTTCATTTTTCCGCTCTTTTTCTGATAGTTCTATTTTCCTGACATCTGATTTCTTGACTTCATCCTCTAGATAATATAGGATTTTATTCATTAAAGATTTGATTTGTTCTTCATTAATCAATTCGTCATCCTTGAAGATATCGAAAAGAATATCGGGATTAAATTCTTCAAGATAAGATTTTCTATCTTTTTGTTCTCCAGAATTTTCAATCATTTCAACTTCCCCTGCTTTGGTTTTTTGTTTCCCTAAAAGTTTCAGATTACCAGTGACATTTTTTATACGATTGATATCAACAACAACATCATAAAGCTTTTGTCTAGCTTTTTTCCCAACATCCAAAGTTGTTTGGTTTTGCAAAACCTCTAATTTATTTTCTTGATTGTTTTTAGCCAAGGTTTTTATGAGGCTGTTTTGCAAATCGATGAATGTTTGAGGTAGTTTTTTCTCTTCAACATTTTCAACATTGACTCTGAATCGTAATAGTTTTTTACTTAATTGAGGGACCAAACGTTCGGTTCTTGGCTTGATATCTATATGTATATTCAATAACATTGAAACGAAAATGGCTCGAAATTCTTCAGGTAATTTTTCATTCCAAATATATTGCATGAGAACTTGCATTTTAAAGGTTTTTTTAATGATTTTAATGTTAACATAATTTCTGCCATAACATAAATTGCTGAGCAATTGGAGTTGTTTCTTCAAATAGGCACCGATAGAAATGAGTTCGAAACTGTTCGTACTGGCAATTGATTCAAACAATTCAATCAGCTCATATTTCAAATCCTTTCCAGATTGTTTCACACATACCTGCAATTTGTTCTCAGACTTTATCAAATCGATCTGCAAAAAAAACAATGCACCTGAACCTTGTAAAAACGCTTCGCTGATCATCATTTGATTGACATTCACTCCATGTTCGTTAAATTTACATAAGGCTGTCAGAAAATCCAACACTTCTATCCAATAGTCGAAAGATTGAAAGGCAAGTTTCTGGAATTTGGAGATGAAATATGTGACAATTGAATGGTTTGACCCCTCTTCTTGAGGAGATAGCTTCGTCAAAGCCAGTTTCGTGGGCGAATGCTCGAAGAATTTCGAGAATTTCGTGATGTTGAAAGCTCGAAAATCGTCAGATGCATGGATCAGATGTAACAATTTCTCATTATTATTAAAGACTGAAAGCAAAGATGTAGTAGCTCCGAGTCCAAATCCAATCTAAATTATAAATAAAAAGTGATTAATATTTAATTAGATAAAATAATATTTAGAAAAATACCATTTTTTTTAGAAGATGGAAAAAACGGAAACATTCAATTTGATTTTCATAATTTTCCTGGCAGATTTTGCTGATGAGACCAAAACAAATTATGCATATATGAGAAAACAATTCAAGCACTTCCTTTTCTTTTTCATTGTTCGACTTTTGTGTCGCTGTCCAAAAAGATTTCCTCGCAACCAATTTCGAAGTGAGCACTTTTGATAAAAACTTCTTTTCCTCTGGTTTATTTTCAGTTTTGCACATTAGAAGCTAAAAAATCGCCATATTTTTAATAATTAATTTCTCATAAAAATCCTTTACTTTATTCAAAACTGAAACATGTGGGAAAGCCTTTGAAACAAGAAGACTCAACAATTCCAAAAATCTTTGTTCTTTGAGCATCTTTTGTCTATAGGAATTGGGTTTTCGGACGATATATTCAGTGGTGATATCAGTGAAGAAATTGGCATCATAATAACAAAAATCCAAAACTGACTCCAAACAACCTTTTAAGAGATCAAGAGAACTTTTTCTAGTAAAAGTTAACAGATAAATTGTGTTTTTCTGTGCTTCTTCGTTCATCTATAACATAACAATTTTATCATTTTTATCAAATATTTCTTTAAAAATTATTACTTTTTCTATCAATTTTATTCCTACTCTCAAAATCGGCAAGCAACTTAATAAAAATCTCGTCTCCCACATTTCCTGAGGCTCAGCCTTTAAAAACCTCATCATATTTTCTTGGGAGGCTTTTTGATGAATGTTGGTTTTCCATAATACTTTATCATTAAAATCCCCAACTTTTATAAAGTTTTCCTGATGCATTCCAAAGCTTAGTCCTGTTTTTTGATGAATTAGATGGAAAAATGAATCCGGTAACACTTGATTGTTATTTTCTAGGCCTTTGTTTTTTATCACGAATAAAGAATCCTCAGTGACCCTTTTTTCCATCGTCAATAAAAAGTTTTTCATTTTCGAATCCATTGCTCCTTCATTATAAACAATCGGTTTCATCGCCAAATAAAGTCCTGAACTCAAATGTCTCAACCTGATTTTTGCATCCCAAATTAAAAAACCTCCTTTGGTCCGAGTTTCGCCTTGAATTTGCCACATTCCAATCGTGTTTTTGCTTTGTTGATCTTGAAATTCCTCGAAATGGAGACTTTTGTTTCTTTTTTGCAGAATTTCCAGGTTTTTGCTTCTGATATCCTCACTATTGCTAGGTCCTTTGCCTTTGTTTTCGTTTGAAGAGGCAGAAAAATTGGGTTCTGATTCAAATTGCAAATGGGCCTTTCGCTCAATAAGGGATATCCATACAATATCTCCTAAAAGAATCCGACTTTGTGATCTTTCTTCAAATGAACTGAAAAATCTTAGCTTATATTTTGTGCTTTTTTCAATAGAAATAGACAGCTCATTCATAAATTGAGATTCAATGTCAGCTTCTTCCTGATTATCTTCCAATTCTGAATTTTCATCAGGGTTTTGGCTCGATGAGAATTTCTTCTGAATGACCAAAAAGGAGTCTTTTAAGCTTTCATCCCAGGCAGTGGCAATATATAATTCATCATCAAATTGGATAAACTTATTTCTTTCGTTTTGATAACGGTAACAAGGCAGGATTTTGAAATGCGAAAACTCACTGGGATTATCATCAAGTTCCACACTAAAAGAGGATATTTTAATTTTTCTTATAAATGATGCAAAAGATTTTTGTTTACTTAAAATTATCTGAAGGGTTTAACGAGCCTGAGTTTTCTGGTTGAAATGAAAGGAATCTATGGGATTTGACATGCTCAAATTGGAACGAATCTCCGAAATTAACAGGCATGCCTTTTGATTTGTTGTAATGTTTTTCATTGAACGAAATTTCCTGATCTAATTCATTAAGTAGTTCTTGTTGTGTCCCTGGAGATTTCTTCTTAAAAAAGTTCCTATTGTCTTTAGATTCTTCGATTTGAGAGGCGAGTTCTTTTTGCACTGCGAAGGAATAAGAAGGAACGATTTTAAAAAGACTTCCTGAAAAATCAGAAAAAGCAAAGGAATTGCTTTGAACTATAGAAAGGCTTCTTGTGATAAAACCGTCTGCGTTCAACATTACTTCGGAAGAGGCGGATTCTGCATAGGAAGTTATATAAACCAATGCTCCGAAGTGCAGGATTTTGGAATAATCTAATTCAGGGAATAAATAGTCGCTTTCAGCAATTGAAATTTCCATTGTTTTTGTTTGAATTGGAAAATTTTTAATGTTTTGTATTTCAAATTATTTAAGTTGAGACTGTGAATAAAATTGTCATTTTTTAAATATTTTTAGTGTTTTAAAATAAAAAAAAATTGCGTGTAGAATGAATATTTATTTATCTATTTCAAAATAATTTCAATAATCATGATTTTTTTTTATTTTTGTGTTCTACATTAAAAACCAAAAATTATAAAGTTCTTTCCATTTTCATTTTTTTGCATTTTTTTGAGAATAATCATTAAAAAAGGTTTTAGCGAAGATGTTTTTATTGAATATTAGACTGGATTTCTGCATGGAATTGATGATGCCTAAGAATTTGAGCTCATTCAATGAATAAAAAAACGGAAGATTTAATTCATTTTCCTCCATTTTGTTTTCATCTTTGTCTTTAATAAACGAATCATAAGCTGAATTTATATCAAACTTTCGGCCAAATTTCATGATTTTCTTCAAAAGTTTTGCCGATTCATTTTTGCATTTTCCATCGTTTTCATTCGAAAGAGCATCCATTACATTTCCCAAAATATCAGGGTTCACAACGTTATTAAGTTTTCCATATTCTTGCTCTGATATGACGAATGCAGATTTGATTTTTTCATAATTCTCTTCTATGAAAACTTTCATAAACAATTTAAGATTGTTTTCCAAAGCTTTAAGTCGTTCTCTTTCACCGAGATTTTTATTTAACGAAGCAAGTTCCTTAAATCTTTTCCCATTTTTTGTAGGGTTTTTGAATGGAGCAAATTCGAATTTTGTTATTTTATTAGCAAAATCCGAAAAATGTTCATTATAATTATATTCTGAGTTTTTTATGGTGTCTTGAATCTCAAGGCTTAATCCCTTCACAAAATCCATTTCAGAATTCGTCTTAGTATAGATATTTTCTGGGAAATTAAAATCCTTTTTTTTGATGAAATGTTTGAAAAGTTTCATTTTAACTTGATTTTTCACTTTCAGATTCTTCTTAAAAACTTCCTCCATAATAGAAAACGCTCCACTTATCACAGCCCTTGGATTTCCCAAATCCAATTTTTCTTTTAAGAACTTCGGGTCGTTCAATTGATCTTCTTCCATTAGAAATGAAGAAAGCAAATTGAGTTCTTTTTCATCATAATTGTGAAAATTCATGTCCATCAAGATCATAACCTTTAATTTTTCCACAGCTTCTGAAAAGGAAAAATTACAATAATCGAATTCATCATAGATGTTTTTCAGGATCGAAACTTCCAAGACAGGGTAAAAATTGATATCTTTGATAAGTTGATATAAGAAGTTCGCGTATAGATGCTCAGATTCATAGAATTCAATCATTTTAGAGTTCGCTTTGGTTTTGATATTTTCATAAGATAAATTTGTTGAGATCTGAAGCATGAAAAAAAAACTGATATTTTTGAATTTTTCCAATGAACATATTTCCTCATAGAACAATTTCAAAGTATCATTCAGTTTGGTCTGGTTTTCAAAAATCTCCGAAAAATTGAAGCATATTTTTGAAATATTTGAGCTTTGCAATTCTTTATTGATTTCCCTCTTGACAACATAGATTTCTTCAGCATCTATAATTTGATAAGTTTTAATTTGTTCTTTTTCGAGTTCGATCTTAAAAAAATCATTAAACTTGTTGAGACAATCTTTCAAATTGTTATTGATTTGCAAAAACACAATTTTGGTTTTGTTTTTTTGGTCATTTCCATATTCTGAATCTTCCTTTTTGAAAAAAAATGGAAGGATTTCTTTTCTAAAAATTTTCCCGATTTTTTTTTCTTCAATCGATTCTTTTTCTTGTTTTAGTTTTTGATCAATTCTTTCGAAAATTTTAAAAATCGAAGGTTTGAAGTCAAGATTCAAGGAAGCGGATTTGAGAAACGTGAAGGTTGAAGACTTTTTGTTTTTAGATTTATCACGTTTGACTTTTTCTTTGGTCGGAAATTTTTTTGGTGGAAATCTCATTTCTGAGTAGTTATGAATGAAGGTTTCATCAACAAGTTTGACATTTGTATTATCAGGTTCCATCTTGAAGGATTTGATTTTTTATAAATTCTTAAAAAATACGCGGCCTTTTTCTTAAATAAATAAAACTGAACTCAGAAAAATATATATATATTGATCTGAAAATAAATAATTGGAAGAAATTATTGCATAAATGAGAAATAACCTTAAACAAACATACATTTTCATTTTATCAATGTTTTTTTTTTCGAATTCAAATGTTTAAATGAAAAAAACTTGCAAATATATGTTCTCATTTCCATATGAAGAAAGAACTAAAAACTCTAAAATAGAGCCCAAAGAATATGTTTTTCATTAAAATATAAAATATTCAATGAAAAAGAAATTTCTGTTTTTTAAATAAGTGTTGTTTTTTAAGGGGCCCCATATTTTTTGATTTTATTATTTTAATTTAATGAATGTTAGGGATATAACAAGAATTTGCAGGGCAATGGTTATCCAAATCATGATTCTGTGGGCTTGGAAAATCCAATTGATGCCATATTTCTTAGTTTTTTTTTCTGTGATTTCTATCGAATCGCTTTTGAACATTTTCTTCATGCTTTTTTCGAGATCCAGCAAAATGTCACCTTCACGGATGAACTCTTTCAAAATTTCAACAATGAATTTCACGAATTTGACCATGCCACGATCCAGATATGATGTTTTCAAGAAATCAATCATTAAATTATCAAACTCCAAAATGACATAAAGTCCTGCAAAGTTGGCAATTAAATCAACAGTGGTTTGGCAATTCACGATAATATATGTTGAGTAATTCTGGATAAAGAGGGAAACCATCAATTGGCAAAAACCTGGAAAAAAAGAAGCCATTTTAGAAATATAATAACTTATTTTGAAGCCAGAATCCATAGGTTTTTCTTTGCTTTTGAAAACACTGAAAAGAGAGGTGATCTAGATTTCATAAAAAAAAAAATTAATGAACATGTACCTTTTCAAGTCTTTTCATGTAAAAAATTGTATGGAGCCAATTTTTAAGAGCGTTAGCACATTCCTTTAAAACCATGCAACTGAACATGAAGATCATGAATATTTTTGCTACAGAAAGCAACTTTTTATTATAATCGATTAAGTCCAAATCAAGTTCCCCTTTGTCGAAACTACCAATAACAACGAGTTGAATGAAAGGGACCAATAAGCCAGGAATGAGCAGAATAAAGAATAAAGAGACTTTAGCCATTCTGGTTAAAATAAATTTAATACTATGAGTGATATTATAAAAAACGGATTGATCTTTGGTTACCATTTTCCCCCACATCACAGACATTACTTTGTAAAATATCAAGATAAAGTCTGGCAATACCACGCCAAGATAAACATAACTATCAAACTCCAAATCAAGTGTTTCCCCATCATCGTTATCTTCTTCTTTTTCTTTTTTTTCTTTTCTTTCTTCTTTCTGCTCTTTATTCATGACTTTCTTATTCACGATAGATTTCAGTTTCTTGAAATCTGGTTTTGACTTCTCTTCTGCCTTTTTAGATGGATCTTGATCTTCGTTGGTTTTTGATTCTCTTCGCGAATCATTTTCATTTGCTTCGCTTTCGGTTTCCTTTGGTTGTGCTGAACTCCTCTTTATGAGCTTGTCTTTTTCTTCTTCAAGCATAAAAATTTATTTATTTTAATTTTCTTAATAATGAAAATATATCTAATGTTTTATTTTCTTAAAATCATAAATTATTGCATTTTAAAGGTTTTTCATATGGATGTTCCGAGTGTGAAAAAACCTTAATTCATAACATTTTTAGAATTCATTTAAATATATTAATTTTCATTGGAATATTTATAAAAAAAAAAAAATCGATTTATTTGAGAGACCCTTAAAAGGATTGGGAAGCCTTGTTTATTTTTATTAGTTTTGCGATTCATTATATAATCTAATTTTTTAAAAAAATCATTTCTTTCTTATAATTAAATCGAATTTAGAAATATAAAATAGAGCTATCGCTAAACTATTACTTAAAACAAAAAATAAACAATATATCAAACAAAAAAATCAACGCAGACAAAATGCAGAATAATGATATTAATAACAAAAACGTACCACAAGAAGCTAACTCTGAGACACACAGTATACAGTTGTTTGAAAAATGGAGATTTCAAAACCTTAGAACTCATAAGAATGATGCATTCAGCTAAAGACATTGAACTTT
>Ga0302186_10003165_pt1 | contig 12228 bp, 8 predicted proteins | sample II_Bog_E1_2_FD_198782 | JGI IMG/M metagenome (GOLD analysis project Ga0302186, IMG submission 198782) | Peat permafrost microbial communities from Stordalen Mire near Abisko, Sweden - II_Bog_E1_1 | ecosystem: Environmental > Terrestrial > Soil > Wetlands > Peat | place: Sweden: Abisko, Stordalen... | reverse complement strand
TTAGACGAGAAGACCCTATGCAGCTTTACTGTTGCTAGTTATTGAATGTGATACTGCGAATTTTAGTGTATAAGGTAGTGTTAGCACAATTGAAACACCTTTGTTTAGTATATCATATTGGTAGACATAGTCTACGTGAAAGTTTCAATGTATTGTGAAATCTTTGTTATAATCATTAACCTTCTTTTGAAGGGACAATTGCTAGGAGGCAGTTTATGCGGGGCACAGATCCCATAAAAAGTACCTGGGTGTATCCAAAGTTAATTTAGTAAAGTTGTTATAACTTAGTTATGACAATTAAATATACAAATTTTGTATATTTTTTATTTAGTTTGTTATTTAATGTAGCTTTAGCTATAACTAATCCAACTATATTTCTATTGAGTTAGAATTAATAAATTTTATTTAAGTAAGATTTTATCTATATTGAAAATAGATGTAATTAAAACATTAGGGTACCTGAATAAAAAAAATATACAAAAATTTTATCTAATGTTTTTAATTGTATTTTTAGTAGACTTAATTTATTATAATTTTAGTTTAATAAAACCACTAATAATATAATTATGATTATTACTTGTCAAGTTTAATGGCTTAATCTTGCTTTACTGTTTGACTTACACGTCTATCAGTCGCGTAAGCGGGGCATATGATCACAAGATGCAGTAAGGAAAGGTCTTGGATTTTTGAAAAAGCTACGCTAGGGATAAAAAATAAATTATTGTCCTATATATTTTATGTACGTAAATAGTATATAATATTATATTATAATTGGGTTAATTTCAAGAAAAACTTTATAAGTTAACTTGAAGCGAAATTTACTTTAAGTAAATACGTTCAACGACTAAGAATCCAACATTTTTCTCCTTTTATGTAATAATAGATTTATTTAGAATAATTAATATGATTATTAATGTAATAGACTTAATCCTTTATTAAAGATTAAGCTTTGGTAGATATCAGATGCACCAAGTTTTTATAATGAAAAACACATGAAAGAGACAGAGTTAACTTCCAATAAATTAAAAAAAAAATCTAATATTCCTTTACTATTAAAGAAAAAAAGTAATATAAAAATCCTTAAAGCTTCAACGTATATAAGCAGTGATACGGGTAAAATGAGACATTTTACTCCTGCGGCTCAAGAGTGGTTTAATAGTATTTATGCTTATAATAAAAATAGCATTAAATCTTTACCTGTTGGAGATAAAAATATGCTTAATTTATTAAAAAGTTTTTTTAATTCCAAAAGAAAAAATCAAATACTAAACCTAAAAAAAAAAAATCAAGATAAACCCATGCTACCTAGACTTAGACGACTGTCAGCTAAACGGGTTTTTATCGGTAGAGGTGACTTGAAACATACGAGCACAAGAGTAATCATTACTTTTTATGTTTATAATACAGAAAGTATGTTTTTAGCTCGTAAATTAATGCAGCTTAGGTTTGGTTTATTTTTAGTAGAAAAAAAAATAGAATTAAAAAAAACAGTGACTAAAGATTTTGAAGGTAATACAAAAATTACTTATAATAGGTTATTTAGTTTAAATGAATATTTAAATTTACGTAAACATTATGAATGATATATTTCCGACATGTTAAGTATTATTAATAAGCAAACTTCTAAACTAAAGGCTATAAATAAATATTATAAGATATTAAAAAGTTTAGTTTGAGATAAACTTTTAACTAATGACCAAAAATACTTAATGTTTAAAAATAAAGCTCAAAGTTTTTATTCTAATAACTTTCCTCATATTAATACTCGAATTGAAAAAGCTGGAAAACGATATATAAAAAATTTAGATATTTATTTTAAGTTATTACATGATAATAAATTAAAATTTGATAGTATTATTATGTCAAAACTTATTGATCTAATTCAACAAATTTATAACAAAAAGGTTGAATTAAATATTGTTAATTTAAAAAAAATGCATCTAAATAGTGACATATATACACAAGCTGTATCATTAAAACTAAGAAACCGAGATAACAAATTATATAGAGTTTTAAAAGCTTCTTTACGAAAAATAAAATTACCTGTAATAAGAAAAATAGATGAAAAAAAAAAAAAACCTAATAGAGATGAATTTTTTGTTAATAGAATACGTAATAATACTATTAGTAATATGTTTTTACCAAAAACTAAAAAAAATAAGGATCCTTTACAAAAATTATTATTAAATTTTTTCCCTTTAGCTGATGATTTAAATATAAATGTTAAAAAGAGCTCATCTAATATAAACTATCCCGTTTCTTTAGAAAATTACGTACTAAAGTCTTTAAAACATGTAAACTTAAGAGGTATAAGAGTAGAAGCTAAAGGTAGATTAACTAGACGATTTACTGCTTCTAGATCTGTTCTAAAAAGGAGATGAAAAGGTGGTTTAAAAAACGTAGATTCCTCATTCGGAGGTTTATCTACTATAATGCTAAGAGGTATTGTTAAATCAAATACACAATACTCTATTATAAATTCAAAGAATAGAAATGGGGCTTATGGAGTTAGAAGTTGAATAAGCAGTAAATAATAGGTATTTAGCTATAAATTTATACAAAAAAAAAGTAGACCATATTTGGTCCATTAACCTTTCAGCACTTTTACTTATAATTTATTTATATTTTACTTTATACTCTCGGGTTTGCTTCAAAAGGTTTTTTTAATCTCGCGTTGCTATATATTATTACATAAAAGGAAAAAAAAATGAAGACATGGTCTGAACCATTTTGTGAAAAATGGATAACATAATTGAACAGGCTAATTGCGCCAGGAAGTACAAATTGAGTGCGCAGTTTGGCACCTCGATGTCGGCTTGACTTATCCACATGAATGCAGGAATCATGAAGGGTTCGACTGTTCGTCGATTAATAAGTCACACGAGCTGGGTTAAATACGTCGTGAGACAGTATGGTTTCTATCTTCTAGAGGAAATTAGAATAAAATAAAGATAGCCCCCTCGTACGAAAGGAGCTGGGTATATTAACCTCTGGTTTACCTGTTGTTTATGTGCCCAATATTAATTTAAGTAGACATTTTTTTTATTAATTTTAGATAGAAATATCTATATATTTTTATAAAACATCTACAGGGATGTTACTTACACTTAAGTAAATTTATAGCATAGGCACGGCAGGAACGCTATGTTAGTTAAAAATAAGTGCTGAACGCATCTAGGCACGAAAGTTACTTTAAGATATTCTTAAATATACGTAGTTGAACACTACGAGAATTATAATAAATAAACTAATTGATATGATGTTTATTTTCGGATAAATTGTTTATCATGCTTTTATTTAGAAGAATTTATATAGGCTTTAGCTGAAAGAATTTAAATGTTTTTAGGTATAAAGTACTAATTTTATATATAACTGAGTTATATTGATATCATTTAAGCGGAATTATATGTTGAAAACAACTACATTAGTGTTACCATGTCTGGTTAGCATAAAAGTAATGTAGCTGTTTTGTAACCAGCTGAAGCAAGTGCGATACTTGCACTGGACTTTTATAAAAAAAAAATAATATTTTATTGGCTCTATAGTCAAGTGGTTAAGACATAATGTTTTCATCATTACATACGAGGGTTCGAAACCCTCTGGGGCTATGTTAATTAATATATTAATATATTTATATATTTAATATATTATTGCGGATTGATGTAATAGTAACATAATTGGCTCATGTCCAATATATAGAGGTGCAAATCCTTTGTCCGCACATTTAAATATAAAGGTTATAGCTTAATTGGTAAAGCAAGCTGCTCATGACAGCTGAGATGAGTGTTCAAATCACTCTGGCCTTAGCTAATTATTAATTATTTTTTTACATCCGAGTGCTGGAACTGGTAGACAGGATAATCTTAAGATTTATTGATTTAACATCGTGAACGTTCAAGTCGTTTTTCGGATAAATATGAAAAATAGCAAGGGGACATAGTTTAACTGGTAAAACTACGATTTTGCATATCGTTATTTCAGGATCGAGTCCTGATGTCTCCAATTATTATTACCAAGTAATACTAATGTATTAAGCACTAGCCTTTATATTTTTTTTTCTTTAAAGAAAAAAAAGTATAAATAAACATAATATTAAAAGTATTTAGATTAAACTATGTAATTAGTTTACATCAAATAAATAAATATAACCCATAGCTAATTTAATAGAATATAATTGTATAAAGCCTTCTTAAAGTATTTTTATGGAGTATATATCGAATTAATTATCTTAAATTTAAACCCCAATCTTAATTCTACATAGTTTTAGAATATAAAGGTACAATTATGTTGAGATAAAGGTAGTTTAGGTTTATATTTAGGTTTTTCTTATTAATAGTTTAAATAATAAGCTCGAGAAGCTCAATTGGTTGAGCGGGGTCTTGAAGCGACCTAGGCTGTAAGTTCAAATCTTATCTCGAGCAATTCTTTTTTGTATTAAATATATATTGTGCTAAATATAAAGATAAGATATATTTTATATTGTATTTATTCTTTTTAACTAGGAGAGCATCTACTTGCTAAAAGGTTATTGATCATTTTTATCTTTATTAAACAATTATAGATAAAAAGGTAATGATGGAATTGGTAGACATGAATAGCTTAGGACTATTTGATTTTTAAATTTTATCCGTTCAAGTCGGATTTACCTTATATTAAACATTATTATTAACCTATTAAATATGTTTATATGTTGTGGACTAACCGGTAAGTCATAAATTTTTGGTATTTACCATTGGGTGTTCGAATCACTCCAACATAATTTATATAATATATACTATGTATATTGTATTTATGTTTTAAGGTGGATATAGTTCAATGGTAGAGCGGCTGTATGTGGCACAGTAGATTCCCTGTTCAACTCAGGGTATTCACCCTATATATAAATTAAAGTAAGGTTTAAATAAAAGCCAGGGTAGTTTAATTGGTTAGAACATTAATTTCATGCATTAAGAATGAGAATTCAAATTTCTCCTCCGGCTATATAAATATAATTTTTATTTTATATGTTTAGCATATACAAGGTTATTTTTATAATGTTAAGATAACTAGTTTATAAACTATAGGAAGTTAGCTTAATAGGTAAAGCTTATTTAACTTAAAAATATTATAAAAGTTCGATTCTTTTACTTCTTTAATGTTAATTTATTCAATATTATTTTTATTACTATCTAATGCCGTCACTTTACGACGAGATAAATCCATACTTTTTAGTAGGGTTACAATAACTGTACTTTTTTATTGTTCATCACTTGCTATTCAAAGTTTAATAATACAAAATTTATTTAGAGGGATCGGGTTATTTGGGGGTTTGTTTCATACAACTTCTATTACACAAATTTTTCAAATCTTTATTTTTTTTATTAGCGCAGTAATATTACAGCTAACCGCTTTTTATCCTAGAAGAGTTTGGTTGGCTGAATATTCATCTTTAAATAAATTATTGTATTATAAGTTATTATATTATAAAACCAAAATTGTAAATAAAATGGGTGAACAATTTAAAATTATTGAATACCCGTTAATCTTATTATTTATAATTACCGGTGCTACTTTTTTAGTCTCTACTAGTGATTTAGTTTCTATTTTCATTAGCATCGAACTACAAAGTTATGGCTTATATTTACTTAGTACATTATATAGAAATTCAGAGTTAGCTACTTCAGGTGGTCTTACGTATTTTTTACTAGGTGGTTTAAGTTCCTGTTTTATATTATTAGGTACAGGTTTATTATATGCAAACTCAGGTACAACTAATTTAGATGGAATGTACGTAATTACTAGCTTAAGTGATCTGGCGAACGATATTACTAATAATGTTTTATATTGATATAAATCGTATTATATAAATTTTTCTTTGTTAATATTAAGTGTGGGATTCTTATTTAAGGTAAGCGCAGCACCTTTTCATTTCTGATCTCCTGATGTCTACGATGCTATACCTACTATAGTTACAACCTTTGTAGCTATAGTGGCTAAAATATCTATATTTATATTCTTATTAGAATTAGTGCATTATACAAGTAATTCCTTATTTAACTTCCAGTTTAGTTGAACAAGTAGTTTATTAGTTAGTTCACTACTTTCTTTAATTATAGGTACAGTTGTAGGTCTAACTCAATTTAGAATAAAAAGATTGTTTGCTTATAGTACTATATCACATGTAGGTTTTATATTATTAGCATTAAGTATAAATAGTATAGAGTCGATCCAAGCCTTTATATTTTATTTAATGCAATATTCTATAAGCAATTTAAATGCCTTTATTATATTAATTAGCATAGGGTTTTCTTTATATTTTTATATAAATGATAACAAAGAGTATAAAGAATTACCAGATAAAAATAATTCACCAATACAGTTGATAAGTCAATTGAAAGGATATTTTTATATAAACCCCGTGCTAGCTTTAAGTTTATCTGTTACAATTTTTTCTTTTGTAGGTATCCCCCCCCTAATAGGATTTTTTGCCAAACAGATGGTACTAAGTGCTGCTTTAGATAGTGGTTATATTTTCCTTGCTTTAGTTGCAATATTAACTAGTGTTATTAGTGCAGTTTATTATTTAAATATTATTAGACAAGTATTTTTTGATAAATCTGATTACAAAATAAACCCAGAACTAGTAGATATTAATTTACATGGAACTATTCTTAAAAATAATGTTTTAGTAGAAGAGCTAACATTTAAAACAAAAAATATTATATTATCCAGTTCTTTAACTATTACTATATCCATACTTACTTTAATAATACTTTTATTTATATTTATACCTAATGAATGATTAAGCATGGCTAATATATTATCATTAATATTATTTAATTCTTAAATGACAAGTACTACTTTTTTCTTCGTATTTATACCTATATTAGCTATTATATTATTAGCCGTAAATTTAATTTTCGCTCCACATAATCCATACCAAGAAAAAAATAGTGCATTTGAATGTGGTTTTCACTCTTTTTTAGGTCAAAATAGAACACAATTCAGTATTTCTTTTTTTATATTTGCACTTTTATTTTTATTATTTGATTTAGAAATTCTTTTAGTTTATCCTTATGTAGTAAGTGCATATGCAAATGGTATATATGGTCTAGTTATTATGTTAATTTTTTTTTTAGCTTTAACATTAGGATTTGCCTTTGAATTAGGTAAAAATGCTTTAAAAATAGATAGTAGACAAATGATTAATCTTTATAGTAAAAAAGATAAATCAATGTTTTCTATGATATCTGCATTTTCATTTTTTAGTTTACATTTTTTGCCGGTTTTGCCTTTTTTGCGAGTGATAATATAACTATGCCTTTTCCACCTGTTGGACCAGGTATAGAAGGTATTTTGGATGATTTTGATATAGTCATTCCTATAGGTATTACCGCATTAATAGCATTATTACTGGCTTTATGATTAACTATACGAGAATATGTTCGAGATAATAGAGATTTAATAACAATTCGTATTGCATTTAAAAGAATAGAATTTGCGGATGGTTTTTACTGATGTATATATGATTATAACGATCTTAATTCCTTTTTGTTAAGAATTTTATATTGTTATAATGATGTTACAGTATATACTATTGTAACTGATGAGCTAACTAGAAAAGTTTTAAGGTTTAACAAAAGTAGGCATATTAATAGTCAACAAATAGTTACTTCTATATTCATACTTATGCATACAACTAATATTGTATATTCTTATCTTTTAGTTATTGAGGCTCCTAATTATTATATTTGACAATTATTTGAAGAAATATTAGGTTTAGAAATATGGGATATTAAAGCAACTAAACTACGTCCATCATTATCTACATTATTTTCGGGTATAATTGCTATACATGGCAAAGATATGTCAGTTAATGCCTTATATCTATCCGATTATACTTCAATTTAGAAGCCTTTTGTATTTTATTACTAATGAATGCTTTATATCTTAAATATACTGTAAATATTTTTATATTACAGTATAAGCTGTTTACTGGTTTCTACAAATTTAGTTTTAGAAAAAATAAAAAAAGTATATGTGTTAAATATATTATATTTAAGTTTCCTTAATAGTTGTGATGCTCCTAGTCCTTGGGGTTTATATTTTCAAGATAGTGCTACACCACAAATGGAAGGATTAGTAGAATTACACGACAATATAATGTTTTATTTAGTAATTATATTATTTAGTGTAGGTTGAATAATGATATCTATAGTTAGAAATTATAATAATGTTAAATCACCTATATCTCATAAATATTTAAATCATGGTACATTAATAGAATTAATATGAACAATTACACCCGCTTTAATATTAATATTGATAGCTTTCCCTTCTTTTAAATTATTATATTTAATGGATGAAGTTAGTGATCCTGCTATGTCTGTATTAGCAGAGGGTCACCAATGATATTGAAGTTACCAATACCCTGATTTCTTAAATGCAGATGAAGAATTTATAGAATTTGATTCATATTTAGTACCAGAATCTGATTTAGATGATGGAGCTTTAAGAATGCTAGAAGTAGATAACAGAGTTATCCTTCCGGAATTAACACACGTTAGATTTATTGTTACAGCGGCAGATGTTATTCATTCTTTTGCTTGTCCTGCTTTAGGTATTAAGTGTGATGCTTATCCTGGTAGATTAAATCAAGTTTCAGTTCTTATTAATAGAGAAGGAACTTTTTATGGGCAATGTTCGGAAATATGTGGTATCTTACACAGTTCAATGCCTATAGTTATAGAATCAGTAAGTATCGAAAAATTTTTATCTTGATTAGAAGAACAATAATATTTAAATTAATATTATTAGGGTTCGAGTACTGACACACAATATATTTAATAAAAATATATGAAAGAGGGTAAGAAGTGAAGGAGTCTATAAATTTATACCGTTAAATTTTAAGTTTACAATAAAGCTATTTATGGTAAATCGATATGTTGGCTGGCTAAAAATGATTATATTATATAATATTTTATTATTATATTGTTGAGCGTAACATAACTTTAGTTAGTAAACATAACTTTAGTTAGTAAACATGCCTATAAACTTTTTTTAATTTTAACTACTTTTTCCTCAATATTGTTAAGGGCTTATTTATTTACATAAAATAAATAAATTCTTAACATTCGTGGTTAAATAATCAAATTTTCTTAACATGAAAATTTGATGAGGTTAAAACTTATATATTTTTTATGTCTATCTTAAAAATAAATATTCTTTCATCAGTGGCTGTTTTAGGTAGTAAATTGGGTATTATTAATTCAATTTTTGTTTCTGGGTTATTTTTAATTGGTTTAGGTGCCATATTAAGCTTTACGATAGCTTCCATTTTAAATAGACGAGCACAATCTCATAACATGAGAAGGCTTGAGAGAAGGCGTGACAATATTGAGATATCCAGACGTTTGGATGTACAAGGTATTATGAATCGTGCTGCTGGTCGACGTCGTAGTTATTTAAGCCCACTTTATCCTCCTAGTTGTTCTCTTATAACTCGTCCCGATTTGTTACGCAGATTAAACGCTACTATCTCATCGTTAAATGATCCAATATACGGGGTTAGAGGCGGAAGAGTTGTTACTCGTGGTAATAACCACGTGGCCCGTTCAAGTAATGTTTTGGTTTATTTAGTACGTAACAGCGGACAATAAACCTTTTTCGTATTATTTTTTATATAAAAAATAATATAAAAAATAATATTACGCAGTTTATTATTGGCATAAAAAAAATCCGATTAAAAGGGTGATTTTTTTTTTTTTACGGCCCTTTTTTATAATTATGAAAATAAAAATATATAATGAATTTATCCTTAATACTTTTTTTGATCGGAATTTTAGGTTTCGTTCTAAATAGAAAAAATATAATATTGATGCTTATTTCAATTGAAATAATGCTATTAGCTATTACATTCTTAATATTGATAAGTTCACTTAGCTTTGATGATATATTAGGCCAAACATATGCTATATATATAATAGCAATAGCTGGTGCAGAATCAGCAATTGGTTTAGGTATTCTAGTTGCATTTTATAGATTAAGAGGAAGTATCGCAATAGAATATAAATAATGTATTTAGCTATAATTACTTTACCTTTATTAGGATCAATAGTATCCGGGTTTTTTGGTAGAAAAGTCGGTGTTAGCGGGGCACAATTAATTACATGTACAAGTGTAATTGTAACAACTTTATTAGCAATAGTTGCTTTTTTTGAAGTAGGTTTAAATGGCGTACCTGTCTCAATAAATCTTTTTAGATGAATAGATAGTGAATCACTTAACGTATTATGAGGTTTCCATTTTGATAGTTTAACAGTATCTATGTTAATACCTGTCTTAATCGTTAGTTCTTTAGTACATATATATTCTATTGGTTATATGAGTCATGACCCACATAACCAAAGGTTCTTTAGCTATTTAAGTTTATTTACTTTTATGATGATTATACTTGTTACAGCTAACAATTTTTTATTAATGTTTGTAGGATGAGAGGGTGTAGGTATTTGTTCATATCTTTTAGTAAGTTTCTGATTTACTAGAATAGCGGCAAATCAAAGTTCTATGTCTGCTTTCTTAACTAACAGAGTAGGTGATTGTTTTTTAACTATTGGTATGTTTGCTATATTATGATCATTTGGTAACATTGATTATAGTACAGTATTTTCATTAGCACCTTTTATTAATGAAAACATAGTTACAATTATTGGTATATGTTTATTAATTGGAGCCATGGCTAAAAGTTCTCAAGTTGGTTTACACGTATGGTTACCTATGGCAATGGAGGGTTTTTTAAGTAGGGCTCTCTTTAAACTTCACTATATGCGGGAATATCCTGTTATAATCTCTTGGTCCACTGTTTATTTAAACTACGGAAAAATTCAAGAAGAGGGACAATCCGCAGGAAACTTTTTAGGATCCTCAGAGACTACACGTGAAGAAATTAATATTGATGAAAAGTTTAAATGATGATTTATAGGATTTAGTGAGGGAGATGGTTCATTTATTTTAAATAAAGATGGATATTTAGAGTTTAAAGTAACGCAATCTAGTGTAGATGCTCAAATATTGTTCTTTATAAAAAAAGAATTAGGATTTGGATCCGTATCTTTGCAAGATATAAAAAATAAAACTCATCATTTTAGAGTAAGGGATAAAAAAAATATACTAAAGCTAATCCATATATTTAATGGAAATATTATTACTAATTATAAATTTAATCAATTTAAGTATTGAGTAATTGGTTTTAATAAAAAGTATAATATGAATATTAAATGGCTAGAGCCACATCATACATTAAATTTAAATAATGGCTGATTAGCTGGATTTACAGATGCTGAAGGTTGTTTTACTTCTACCGTCTTCACTTCTAAGACTACAGGTAAAACTATAGTTACAGTAAGATATATTGTATCCCAAAAAGATGATATGCAATTTAGCAAAAATTTAGCTACATTATTAAACGGTTATGTAACTCAAATTAAAAGTTATAATGGTTATAATACTGTAGTTAACTTTGGGAAATTAAATATCATACTTAAATATTTAAAGAATTATTCTTTAAAAACAAAGAAACTAATATCTTATCATAGATGATTAAAAATTTATTTTTTAGTGAAAGACAAAGAAGATTTGACTCCTCAAGGTTTAGCTGTTATTAAATTTTTAACTAAACTTATTAATCAATAATTTAATTTAAGATATAGTCCGACCAATAATGTAAGTTATTGAGTATTTTCATCGTATTCGTACTATTAAGTACATAATGAAAATCAACACTTTTGCCTACACCTGTGAGTGCTTTAATACACGCGGCTACTATGGTTACTGCCGGTGTATACTTATTAATGCGTACAAGTCCTTTAATAGAATATAGTTCTACTGTATTAATATTATCTTTATGATTAGGGGCAATAACTACTGTTTTTAGTTCTCTTATAGGTCTATTCCAACAAGATATAAAAAAAGTTATTGCCTACTCTACCATGAGCCAATTAGGTATGATGGTGATAGCTGTTGGATTATCATCATATAACATAGCTTTATTTCATTTAGTTAATCATGCTTTTTATAAAGGACTACTGTTCTTAGGTGCAGGAGCTGTAATTCATGCAGTAGCTGATAATCAAGATTTTAGAAAATATGGTGGTTTAAGGCCTTTTTTACCTCTAACTTATTCTGTAATGTTAATAGCAAGTCTTAGTTTAGTAGCTTTCCCTTTTATGACAGGATTCTATAGTAAAGATT
>Ga0302186_10003164_pt1 | contig 12232 bp, 11 predicted proteins | sample II_Bog_E1_2_FD_198782 | JGI IMG/M metagenome (GOLD analysis project Ga0302186, IMG submission 198782) | Peat permafrost microbial communities from Stordalen Mire near Abisko, Sweden - II_Bog_E1_1 | ecosystem: Environmental > Terrestrial > Soil > Wetlands > Peat | place: Sweden: Abisko... | reverse complement strand
TGCCTAGAAGTTCTGGTGTACAAGCAGATGGTGAGATGATATTTTATGTTCCAAACAAAGAAAAAATCTATTTTACAGACAAAAATTTTAATATTGATGGCTATTATTATTGGGAAAAATTAATAGAAGAACAAAAAACAAAAAGACGTTTTGATTCTGAAATATCTGAATCAAAAAAATCAATACTTGTGATTTGTGTAAATAAGAAAAATATTTCTGACATTTATACTTATTTAGAAAAAATAAATAAATATGTTAGTGATAACAATTCCAAAATAATATTATATCATATGAAAACTTTCAAAAAAACCATTGCTGGTAAAAAATCTAAACAATCATCAAATACATTTTTTGATGATAATGATATGTGCGATACGCGAAATGATGGCAGTGATCCATTTAATAATAAAAAGAAAACAAATGTAACACAACCTTATCCATCACAATCAAAATCTGCGTCATATGATTGTTTTGATATGTATGAAGCACATGAACAATTAGAAAATCAATCGTATATGATTTATGATGGGAAAAAAGAGTCTATTGCGGTATTAAAAACAAAATTTATTGACACATTTTTCCACCCGGCAAAAGATCAATTATGGAATACAATTTTAAACATTGATCAATTTCCAGAAAAATTTTATGCACTAGGACAATGTCCGCGTATAGGATTATTACTCTATGGTCCACCAGGATCGGGAAAATCTAGCTTTGCATATAGAATAGCTAGAGCATTGAATAGACACATTATAAGTATTGATATAAAAACATTGTCAAAAACTGAATTGTATAGTTTAATAAAAAGACCACGAATTAATGGTTTACAATATGAACCAAATAAAATTATATATGTTTTTGATGAAATTGACATTGCACTTAAATATTTATACATAAATTCACATGATAAACAACTTATTAATAAAAAAAATATTAATTTACTAAATGATAATGTTAATAAATTACTAAAAAATAGTCAATCTGTAAATTCTAGTTTTAAAGATGATGATTTGAAAGATTTAACAAATTCAATAATTGACGACACAAACACTGATTCGAATTATATTGATGAAACCCAATCCATGTCATTATATAATAATCACAATGCAAGCGTTAATGAAAACCACGATAAAATTTGTTTAGATGATTTATTAGAAGTGTTCCAAGGTCCAGTTCCAATTGATGGGTCAATATTTGTGGCAACAACAAATAAATACGATGAAATTAAAAACTTTTGCCCACAATTATTTCGATCAGGAAGATTAACACCAATATATTTTGGTTATCCAGATTTAGAAATGTTAAATATGATTAGTCAGTATTATTTTAAAAAGAACATAATTTGTGATAATTATAAACCCGTACAAACATCACATATAATGGAACTTATAATTGAATCAATGTTTGATCCAAGTAAAGGGTTTGCTTATTTCAACAAACAGATTGTTGAAACAAATAAAAAGAATTAATTAATTAATTTTATTATTCGCTTATTTTTTCATTACACATTGCTAATATTTTAGATCTTTTTTTTTCATCAACACACCATTCAAATTCTGGTTTTAATTGAAGTGCTGTCTGTGTATCTGCAAATACAGAATACAAATATTTGTAGTCTGGTGTTTCATCAAATTTTAAATTTCTACAATACTGTAAATAATCTTTAAAACAAAGTGGGATGTTTGCACATAATTTTTTCAAACTGACACACATTTTTTCATCACCAATGGCTTCAATATGATCTTTATTATCTGTTTTTTTTATACCTTGCCATGGCAAAACACCATTTAAGAAGTAAATTAACATATACCCGATTGATTCTAAATCATCGCGTCTTGTTGGTTCTATTCCTAAATGCATATTTATACTGGCATATCTAGCAGTTCCAATCAAAGAACGATTACTGTTAAATTCAATATGTTTATTTTTTGGATCAGCGTATTGTTTTGACAGACCGAAATCCATAACATACAACTTATCAATATTATCAGTCATTCCAATTAAAAAATTATTTGGTTTTATATCACGATGAATATATCGAGTGTTATGCAATTTTTCCATCAAAACCATAAATGCACAACCCAAATTTAAAACAGTACCTAAATTAAATTTTCGACCACAAATATTAAACACATCTTCAAGGCTTGGGCCCAATAATTCCATAACTAACAAATTAAAATCAGATGTTTGAATAAACATATAAACATGTGGGAGACCATCAATAAATCCTCGATGTTTTAACCTTTGATAAATACGGTTTTCTGTAAGGATACGCTGCTGAGAATTTTTTCTCTTTTCTTCAGATTTTATTGCAACATATTTTCCATCTTTGTCAACGGCGGTGTAAACTTCGCCAAAAGACCCAGATCCTATCTTTTTTATTGTCATGAATAAATTTTTTGTCATATAATGAGTCTCTAATATTTTATTTTTATTTTCAATCTTATCTATATTTTTAGATATGATATTCTTTGTCAGTGTCATTATTATATATTATCACAAAAATCGAATATTTTCAAACACGACAATCCATTTTTATAATAAATAATTATTTATTTATATCATAAAGTTTTTATTTTTCGTTAAATATAGTATAAATGGCATTATTTACTAATTCCAAGCCACTGTTGGTTCCAGAAAATTTTAATAAAATAATTTCTCAGGAAATAACATTTACGAATAATAATTATGCAAATATAACTCCGCTGACCGACGATATTAAAAAATGTGCAAATGTATTTTATAATGAATATATATATCCAAATATGACTTTTTTTGTTATTCTTTTTGTTATAATTATATATTTATTTTATAGATATCACAAGAAAAAAGAACGTGACTTGGATTATATTGATGATTTTGGAAATACACATAATCCTGCAAAAGAAATGTCAAATGCTGAAATATTAGATACATTAATAAAAAAAATAAATAATGTTGATAGTTATAGAAATGAAAAAGATTATGAGGCGCGTCCAACATTAAATCCACATTATAGTGTGAATAAACAAACATCATATTCAAAATACCCGTCATCAATGTCAGATGATGATAATCGTGATTTTAAACCAGCACAAATTTTTCCAAAAACAATCTATCATTATGGAAATCAAGATAAAGGACCTTTTTATACAGGTTTAGTCCATGATAAAAAAAGCTCAGATTGTATAATTCCTAACGCACTCGGATGGCCAACTAATTTTAATCAGACATCAGACAGTTTTATTGATCATTCTATTGACATGAATAATTCGAATGTCAATGACTATCATAATATAAATAATTTAAAAAATGCGAATATGGTTAATGCAATGAATCCAAATGCAACACAAACAGATTTATTTAATTTTGATTTTGAACTTGACCCACCATACTACAGAGATTACGAATAAAAAATTATTATATAACATATATACATATAAGCATAATGGAATCAAAACAAAATTCAACTATAACAAAATGTTTAGAAAATAAAAATATTTGTCTTAGCAAAATGAAAGTTTTAAAAAACACATTGTTATTTCATAAATATATTGAAAATTCTAGTTCAAAAGGCAAAATAATAAATGGTGGTCATATTGATTTAGACCGTACACCAATTATCTTAAAAAATAACAGGAATACCGTAAAATCAAATATATATTTAGATACATTCAAAAAAGGATATATGACTTTAGAAGATGTTATTTCTTTAGCAAAATAATAATATTCACAAATATTATTAAATTTTCTAACTAATAAATATATTTAGAAAATTTAAAAAGATAAATGGAACTTGTGTTTTTATCGAATTGGTTTTGTTTAACAGTTCTAATCGGATTTTTTTTAATTTATATGTTATCGCAAGCCCCACGTGTAATAATTAAAAACAATCATCAATCAAAAAATATTTTGGATGATTGTGACAGTTGTAAGCCTGACTGTATTGCAAATATGTAATTTGCACTATTTTAAAAAATCTGTTCGTAATATATAGGAAAGATAAAATGGATACACTTCAATTACAAAATATATACAACATAATATATTCGATTTTTTTAGGGATATTATTTACACTCTGCTTTTACATGACAACAACGTGTCAAAATATTTTAATCAAAGAAGAACAATTTGAAAATATTTTTTGATTTTATGATTCTTCATCACCAATAACATTTATTAAAGTATTATTGTTGGTTTCAAATAATTTTATAAATCCATTTTTTGTTTCATTTGAATTGTCAAATTCACCAGAATCATCTTGTTGAATCACATTAAGTACACTTAACATATCTCGAATAACTGATTTTTTGACATTACCATCTCTTTCATCTTTTGAACTTAAATCAGGTCCTTTGTTAATTTCAATGAGTTGTGATTCTAAATTTTCATTCGGGGCAACGTCTGCACCAAATAATTGAAAAGTTGTGTTGTTTTTTAATTTTTCTCCTTGACATAAATGACCTGTCATTGCAATCATTACATTTTTTAATAATATATTAATATTATTGAATACTATTTTTGAAATTTTATTATTTGTTGTTTGTATTTTTTTTTCTGGTTCTGTTAATTTTCTATTTTTTTTATCTAACCATTTACGAAAATCTCCATGAGTCAGTGGATTTTCTTCATAAACACTGCGGTCAATGTATCCAGTTGTAATATTTGGACCTGTTTCAGTGGAATTTTTTTTGAAATAGTCTTTTGTGTAATACATAAATCCTTCATTATGTACATAGCACGCAATGTCGCCTTTTTGACATACAACTAAAATATAACATCGTAAGTTTATTTTACGATTATTAACTAAAAATGGGTCTTGTAACAACTCTTGTACAATAACGTATCCATTATTACGTCCACCTTTTATATCATCCATTTTGTTTGTTATGAGTAATCCTTCTTGACGCTGTATATTTTTTTTCATAATGTAAATAGAATCTTTGTTATATTCTTTATCAAATAATTCAACATCAACGGTGTCTGAAAGTATATATGTGCGAGGCATATAATTTACAGCTTCATTCCTGCCATAGTATGAAACTAAGTGCTTCCAAATATAATTTTTTGCAGTTATTTCGTCTGCATCATGGATAATAAAAAATTTTTTATCATTATCATGAACGTGTGTGTCGTCAATATTTTCATAATCATCGTCATAATTATCATTTGTATTATCATGAATATCTGAACAAGTGGGTGATACTTTTATCATACCAATTTCTTTTTCTATTTCATCATATGTACAAGGAAAATATAATTGCCAGTCATCATCTTCAGTTTTGTTGATATTATTTTCATCCAAAACATCGGTTAAAGTGTTATTCATCATGTATGAGCATTTATTTCTATTCCATTTGACTGTTTTATTAATTTTAGGAATATTTATTAAATGTTCTAAATCAGAGTCATCCTCTAAATTACATTCTAAATCATTTCCAGTATTATTTATTTGGTCTAAAAATTTTATAATAAATATTATTAGCATTGCAATTGCAAACCCAAACAATATATACAATAATAATATTTTGTTGTCAAGAGTCATAAAATACTGTTTTCTATGTATTTAACATATAAAATATTTTTGTTGTTGTTTTTATATTTAGTCAAAATATAAAAATTTAATATAATACTATTATATAAATTATATGGATCTCCACGATATTATCAATTATACAATAATTGTTTTGGCATCATTATTAATTATTCATATTTTATTTAAAAATATGAAAGTTAAAAAACATCGTTCACGTCGTTCTCGTTCTAGAAGAACAGAATCAATGGTTAATATACCAACTTTTGATTCTGTTTTTTCGGGATTAAAAAATAAATTTAGTTCAAGTACATCAGCTGACTATACGAATACTACAACCATGAATGTTGATGGCCCTATAGCAAATATGACGGTTACTGGAATAAATACAGAAGATTCGGAACAAGAATTAAATTCACAAGGTGAAAGTGAATCGAGTTATGGAGTAGAGTCAGAATTAGGATCTGAATTGGGCTCTGAACCAGAGGCTACAATAGAACAAACCGATCCAGAAATGGAATCTTTTGGAGATGTAAATAATACAGCCACTCCTGTACAAATACCAATTACAATGTCTGTAATGCCTACAATACCATCAACTACTTCTTCTTCAACAACATCAACAACATCAACGTCAATGATTTTACCAACAACAATTTCTTCAACGGCAGAAAACATGAACTCTAGATCAAATGGACCTTCAGCATCGAATCATTTTGCATATGACGAAGAAAATCATGGATTTGATTTTACAAAATCACCATTAGTGATACCACATGTTGATAATCCGAACAGATATGGTTTTAAAACATCATGTACAGCAAACCAAAACGACAAATATTTTAATGATTTTCAAAATTCGATTGTGATTTCAGATTCAAGATATTGCACAACAGATAAATCTGATAAATCCGGTTTACCAATATGTGCATCAGACGTAGATCGTTATCGTGTCTCTTCTGAAACACCAAATGGATGTCAAGTAAATAAAGCGGATCGTGAAGTGGGTGAGTATATGAGAAACATGATTTTAGATAATCAACATTATTGCGGAACAAAATCGTCTGAAGAAAATCATAAAAAACCGGATAATTTTGCTAAAGAATTTTTTTCATTCCGAGATCAATTATGGCAAGATTCACATCAAAATGACATGACTGAAAAAGTTGTTCGTATGTATCTTGAAGGAAACACTGATGTAATTAATAAATTATCTGGAAAAAGAATAAAGGATGTTTACGATGATATGACAAAACATAATAGTCCATACCAACGAAATTGTGTTCGTGTGCCTGATTATGATGATTCTACACATGATACTTATTACACAGCACCAGGAGCACAAAATCGATCTTTTAAAAAGGACAATTGGATTTATCAAAATGAAAAAGTAATAAATGGAGGTGCTGTAGATTCTAACTTATATCCATTTGATCCAGAAAGTTCAAACAATTCATATATTCAATAAGAGCATATATCAAAAATATTGAAAATATATTATACTACATATATAAAGATTTAACAATAAGAAATATTATTAAGATGTTTTCGAATATGTCCAAAATAACAAATTTTGCAGATAATATGAATTTTAATGGAAATCACAATAAAAAACCATACACCCAGAATAGGAAGTATGACAAAGATCAACCGAACAATTTTTCTAATTCTTCAGGTTCAAAAAATAAATTTAATACCAAATTTGAAGATAAAACTCCACTTTTAACATCATTTAGCAATAATGTTAATAATAACAATTTTTCAGAAAAAAATTCTACAAACTCAGTGTCTAAACAACTTGTAGAATGGATTTATAAATCGATCGATGTGTCAAAATTTAAATATAAAATAATTGAAGAAGATTCTGAATTACTTTTACTGCGTAAACAAAAGTATTTTATATCTGCAAATTATAGTGGAACTAATTGTCTGTTGTGTTTTATAAAAATAAAAGACAAGTTTTATTCATTTTTAGTTGATAGATCAACATTAAGTTATAATTTTTCACAAATAAATAATTTTGATAGTATAGCGATTGATAATGTAGAAATACGTTTAAATCCAACAATATACGCTGGAACAGTTTTTGATGGGATATTATTGAATGACCAAAATAGAAAAGAAAATTCAGCACACAAAAAATTTATAATAAATGACGTCTATTTATTTTGTGGTAAAAACTTATTTGATACAAAAATTCAACATAAAATAATAAATATTAAGGCTTATTTACATTCAGTTTTACAAGTTGATGGATATGATCCATCTTTAAATAATTTAGATTTGATGATAAATGAATTGCTCGAATACAAAGATATTGAGAAACTAGTTTATGAGTACATTCCAAAAATACGATTTGCACGCGGAATATGTTTTTATCCAGAATTATCCGGAACAAAATTGATATATTTAAAAAGCAAATCAGAAACACCAACCACAACATCACCAAATTTAGCTAAAAAATCAATAATGAATGTGTTTGATTTAGTTGAACCTAAAAGAAGCGATAATTTAACAAATACACAAAGTATAAATATTGGATCACCTATAACAAACACAAATACTATTTCTAATCCTAATTCTAACTCAAATTCTAGTTCCAACACAAACACGAATACAAATTCAAATTCACCAAAATACAACACAAATTCACCAAATCCGAGTTTAAAAAAGAAAAAAATAAAATTCATTGTTAATGCTAAAACTAAAAATCCTATAGTTGCAACATTTGAAATTAAAAAAACAAATACAGTTGATGTATATAAATTGTATTTGTCACAAAAAACTATGAATAATGGAAAATATATCATAAAAAATAAAAAAATATGTTTGGCTTATATACCAACTAAAGAATGTAGTTCATTATGCAGAACTTTAACAACTCAGGAAAAAAGTAGAATTTTAGTTGAATGTCATTATAACATTGAAAAAGAAAAATGGATACCTATTAAAGAAAATACGGATAAGAAGTTTGCAGATTCAATAAATAATATAGAAAAAACAATACAGATTGTTGAAATTTCTGATTCTGAAACTGAACTTGATCCTTAAATATTTAAAACATTTTAAACATCCCAATTCATGAAAACAACAATAACTGTTATATTATCAGACGAACCTTTTGCCAATGCGTAATCAGCTAATTTTCTAGCAATATTGATATCTTTATTTATTCGAGTGTTCATTTTTTTGTCATAACAATGAGTTAAAACAAAATTAACAATTTCTTGATTTGTTGCAACATCCCATAATCCATCACATGCAAGGATAAAAAATTTATCTGATTTGTTTAATTTATATTTAAAAATATCTGGAACATGTGTAACACATGGTGTAGCATCTACATCACCAAAAGCTCGTGAAACCGACAAATCTTTTATTCTCCAGTCATTTCCGTCAAAATATATTGTACCGCCAGTATTTTCGATACGTGCTTTTTCTTCTGGCCAATGTGGTTTATGATCTTTTGACAGTACAATACCAATATTGTCTCTGCATAAAACACATCTCGAATCACCAACATTTATTACAGTCAAATAATGAAAATTATTTGAAACATAATGTATTGCAACACATGCAGTTGATCCAGTATGTTTTGAAATTTCAGGATAATTTTTTATTAATAAATCCTGAATATAGTTATATGCTGGAGAAATATGTGATTTTTTTAATGGATATGGAATACGTGCATCAACTAAACATTTTGGTAAATGTTTATGTAAAAATGCTGAAACTTCTTTGCCTCCATGACCATCAAAAACACCAAACATATTTACTGGTGCTATCTTTTGATTATGACCATCTCCATTTAATATGGCAATATGCTTATCTTCGTTTTGGTTACGCAAACCTATCAATGAAACGGAATGAACGTTCATAAGTTTATTTATATATATAAACATATATAAATAAAACAATCTAAACAAAACCATACAACTTATTTATTTTTTTTGTGTTTGTAACAGTGATTTATAATAAATTTTCCCAAAATTCATATACTATATTTTTTTGTCCTTCGTTTAAATTTATAATATTTCTCTTTTCTCTTATATATTCTATTGCTTCAGACGGTAATGCGAATTTTTTACCATTTGACAATCCATATTTTAATAGATAACACGCGATCAATGTAGGTGATCTACCTTTACCTGATTTACAATGAACATAAACAGTGTGACCATTTGTTATTTGATCATGCATAAATTCTACACCTTTATTTAACTTGTCCATTTGTATTGGAGAATAATCTTGTGTTAATAATAATTGATTTTCTATATTATTTGCTTTCCAGTCGACTCCTTTTACAGGCTGCGAAATATATGTGTCTGTTTGTATTTCAAACATTTCTAAAATAGTAACAACTGCGTCTATACCAAGTTCTTTGAATTTTGTGATATGATTTTTATTTAATAAAGGTATTGCTCCCAAATATATTTGCGCATCAATTTGATTCCACCATGGAAATACATTTTTAGGGTCATACGCATTTTTTACAATATCCCACAATAAAGTGGCTCGATATATTGATCCTGTGAGTGCACTAGCCATAAAATCAATATATATGTATATGTATTTGTATATTAGTAAGTTATATATTATTCACTAGACATACTCAGATAAAATCAAATTTTTAATTTTAATGCGACTCACGCAATTTTGCTATTTGTATATATGCATTATATTTAGCATCATATTTATAATATCCAAGTCTTTCAAATTGTAATTCAGATTTTGAATGTGTTTTTATAAATTCTGAATCAGCTTCTATAAATCCAGTTGATTTAACCAATGAATTTTCATTATATGAACCATCTGTATTTATTAAATCATTAATATCCCACATTTCAATTTGATCTGAACTCAAAGTATTCAGCCAATGTAAACAACCTTTTATCTTTTTTGGATTAAATTTGTCTTTTTCGTTCATTGGATCAATAATTTTGCATATTATTTCATTATTGTTCAATACAGATTCACATTTTATGAATGGTCCATATTTTAATCGTACAATTTTGTTTGGTGCCAAACCATAATAATCTTTTGAATCGACATCTCGCCAATCATCTGATTCAATATAGATATTTTCTGTTAAATTAATTTTGTGTGAGCCTAGATCATTTATAGGATGATTTGGTCTAGTTATTGTATATTCGTCAGATTTGTATATTTCTCTGAAATTTATTATTCTTAATTTTAATGGTTTCTTAACAGCAAAACATCTTATTGCTCTTAAATTTAATAAATCTCGTGCAGTTCCTCTTAAACGTTCTATTGGAATTATGCTTTGATATTTTGACATTTGTCCCCCCAACTCACGTATGAATTTTATTAAAATATCTGCAGAATATCCTGAATTTCTTAATCCACTTATTGTCAGTAATCGCGGATCATCATATCCAATAAGTTTACCACTTTGGATAAATTCTTTTATTTTTCTTTTAGATAAAATACTCTTATCAATGTCTAATCTTGCAAACTCATATACAACTGGTCTATGCATATTTAATTTATCTAAAATCCAGTAATACAGTTCTCGTCGTGTTTCATATTCTAATGTACAATACGAAAAATCAATTTGTTCAAATGAATCAACTAAACAATGAGAAAAATCATATGTTGGGTAAATACACCATTTATCTAAAGTTCTGTAATGTGGTACATTTTTTGGTCTATACGCAACAAAATCGCGCATATTTGGATTTGGTGACTGCATGTTTATTTTTAATCTCAACACTGATGTTTGAATTTTATTATTTGTCATTTTCATAAATTCGTCTAAATTTTCTTCAATGCTTGTATTTCTGTACGGTGAGTCGATTTGTCCCATACGCTGTTGTTTAATTATTTCAGCTGACTGATGGTCAACATATGCCAATCCGAGTTTTATTAATTTAATTGCAGCATCATGAATTCTCTCAAAATAGTCTGATGTATAGGTTATTTTTAATGGTTTATATCCTAACCATTCTACATCTCTGATAATCGCATCTACAAATTCTTGTTTTTCACTTTCAGGATTTGTATCATCGAGTCTTAAAATACATGCTGTGTTTGGATGATACGCAAAATCAATCTCCATAGCTTTTAAATGACCTAAATGTAAGTACCCATTTGGTTCTGGAGGCATTCTTGTTCGGACAATTTTATTTGGAACACGGAGATTTGGTTCAGAATTTATATTTGAAGGAATATGTGTTTGTTCAGGGTTTGGATTTATATTTGGAGGAATATGTATTTGTTCAAACATTATAATAAATTTATTTATTATATGTATTAGGAGTATATGTTATAAATATCATATTGTTCAATTTTTTATAATTTCGAATAAATTAAATCTGTTGGATCTATTGTTGGATATTGTGGACAATCACAACGATAGAATTCGGGACCATTCTGCTTTTTTTCTGGAGGACAATTTGGGCAACATGCGTTTGTCCAAACTTTTGTTTTTGGGTCATATTTTTCTATTGGTTTAACTTCATATTCCAAATAATAACGAGGATAAATTAGTTTTGGATTTGATATAACATACTCTGAATTATTGCACGGTGAATATATTTCAGAAATAAATCTTTCAATATCGAAAGGTTTTTCTTTTTCTTTTTCTTTGTTTTTGTCTTGATCACATTCAACAATAACATCAGCGATAAATGTGTGGCATCCACCCCATCTAAATGAGTACATCGAATGACTTGCTAAATATACTCCATAACCTTTGTT
>Ga0302186_10003162_pt1 | contig 12232 bp, 10 predicted proteins | sample II_Bog_E1_2_FD_198782 | JGI IMG/M metagenome (GOLD analysis project Ga0302186, IMG submission 198782) | Peat permafrost microbial communities from Stordalen Mire near Abisko, Sweden - II_Bog_E1_1 | ecosystem: Environmental > Terrestrial > Soil > Wetlands > Peat | place: Sweden: Abisko... | reverse complement strand
ATTTTTTTGATAAATTTTTCTTTCTTTCCAAATGAGCCCAGTTCCAACTAAATCATATCTACCTAGTTTGACTTACAATAACTACTCCTATTTTGAAAAAAAAACATACAATGTAATTTAAAAAACAAAATAAATATGTTAAAATCTATCAAATCAAATATAATATTTTTATTTTTCAAAACTTAAATTATTCAAAATTTATTTTTCTTGAACTCTTTTGCCAAATGTGACATCAAATATGTATTTTCCTGCAACAAGTCAATTGGTAACACACTTAACAAGAACTTCGCATTAAACAACAACTCATTTAAATATATAATCAAGTGCAAAAATCCAAACCCTCCAATCAACAAAAGCACCAAAGCCCCAAAAATGAACAATCCCGTGATCAACGAGATTTGTAAATTGAGATAATTTTGGAAATTTGCAATAGAATTATCACTGATAAGTGTCGCGATGGGTTGCAGATAATCTAAAATCAAGTCCAGTTCGAAGAAATTATTCTGAACCAGCCATTGTTTGATCATTTGTTCATTATTGGGGTTTTGGTCTATGATATTAAAGATATCAGTGAAATCATTAAGAATTGATGTCAAAACCACAATGAGTCCTAGTTTCATTTGTCCCTTATAAATGGTTGAACAATTGACTAATTTCTCTGGTGAAAGCGGAATTAGTTCACAAAGGTTTTCCCCTTTCAAGCTGATTAAAAAGGCTTGATGTTCACTGGTCACATAAGGACTAGATATCAATTGATCGAGGTCATAACTGACATAATACAGAATATCATTGAAAATCTGAGCATTTAGATTCCATGATTCAGTAGTCGTTTGGTTCAATAATGGAAGTCCTTGGTTATAGATATAGAACTGATAATTTATATTGAAATAGTTGATGGCATAGAAAAGACTAATTGAACTCGATAGTTTACCGAAAATTACGTTTTCTTGGATATTTAATGAGAAGGAATTAAGGAATTGATTGGTTAAGATGTAATTAATCACTGGATAAATAGAAACTAATATGAAACTGAAGGTGATAATTATGGCTACAGTCCGAAAATTCACTTTGAGTTTGGAATGTTGGGAAATGCTGATTTTTTTCCTTTGTTTTTTGATCAAATTTATGAAGGAAACATCATTGAGTGTTTTGGAATATTGTTCGCTGATCTCATTGATTTTGCTGATAACTTCATTATATATATTGGTATACATTGAAATCTTGCGTATTAATACCTCTTGTTGAAATGAACAAAAAAGAACCAATGCTTCTTCTTTTCTCTTATTGACCTGCACAAAAATTGGAAGAATTATCATAGAAATGAAAAAAACCACCACTTCCGCCAATATCAAAAAGATCACAATGGTGGTTTTTATAGAGTCTAATTGCGCATTGGCTTCCTGTGCTGTAGAGTCATTGATCAAAATCATTTGGTTTATCAATTCGAGGGAATTTTGATAGAGGAAATAATATTCATCATTGCCTGTTTCTATTAAAGTAGGTCCATCTTCTTGCAGACACATTCTCATATGTTCAATATAAACTCCGCAGGCATGAATAAGCACCAAATTTACTAGTGTCGGGTCTTGGTTTAAATTATAAAGCTTGATACTCATTTGAGAGTTCATAAAGACATATTGATATTGAAACTGCGGGTCCATATTGACAAGTTGAAGATATGCATTTTCATAATCACTTAAAGATCCCATTAATAATTGGACATCATCGTAAAGAGAAGTCTTATCCGGGAGATCAGAGAAATAATTCTCAAGAATCACCTTTTGTTCTATTCCCTTCATCATAAAGCCTAAGGGTCTAGCGAAATGATGCCCGAACATTATGTTGATGATATTATCATTTAAGGTCTGGAAACTCTGATAAAGTAAATAATAAAGGATTGCAAAGGTCACTGCAAGCCCAATAAAACCTAAATACCCAAGGAAACTGATGATCTTTAAAGAAAATGGCAGATTTTTGCTTTTGATCAGATGAAGGAAGTTCTTCTTAACGACTTTTGTGCTGGAATTTTCAGAGGAAGAGGCGATCGATTCGACGATCTTGTATTTCCTCTCGTTTTGTGCTATTTGCAAGCCTTTCAAGATGTTTTTTTCTTTGGTTTTCTGTTTTTTTTTTTCATGTTTCTCATTATTTTCTTTAGTGACTACAATTTCCTCATTTTTTGCTTCTTCTTCTTCTTCTTCTTTAAGAAGTTCGCTTTCTTTGATGTTTTTCGGTGATTCTTTTTGTTTCTCAACATCCAAAGGGATTTCTTCGTTTTTCTCATTATTTTTTTCCTCTTCAATAAAGATAAATTCATCAGAAAGTTCTTTCTCTTCATTTTCAGTGGTAATTTTTTTCTTTGATTCCTCTTTAATTTCACTTAGAAACACTTGATCTTTCTGATCTCTCTCTAATCCCAATAAATCTTCAGAAAATGGTTTCATCCTAGGTTCATGAATTCCTCTATCTAACATAGGAGGGTCTCTGAAAAATAACTCTTCATTATATGGGATTAATCTCTCTTTGAAATTGATCATATGTCCCATAGAACTCATTATATCATGAGAAGCTGGATTTTCTCCTCTGGTCTTCATAATTGGTTGTTTTTCCCTTAGATTATCTAATAGTTTTGGTATAATATCGTTTTTCATTTCATCTTGATTAAATTGCGGGGATCCTTTCATTGGACTGATTTTCTCATTGTTATTAATACTCGCACTTTCGAAAGTCTTCAAAATCACATCTGCTTTCTCCTCTAAATTCAAAGCCTCAGACATTCTATTCGGATTAGTTAAAACTCTTTGACTTTCTCTATCTTTATCTTGAATGAGACTGGACCTTATGCTTTCCACAGAATCTCGGAAAATAAAGCCTTGATCCGCAAAAAGACCTAAAGAAGATATCTGGGTTGTTGTGAAGAGCTTTATGTCAGCCCGTTCTCTTTCCTCATAACTTTGAATCAATTTCTGAAGGTATTTATCATAGATCTTCTGTTTGTTTTTATGAATGCCTGAAAACGCTTGAATTTCTATTATCAAGAATTTCATGTCATTTGCCTTATAACGAAAAACCGTGGCTTTGATTTTCGCTGAATAAAGCCGTAAATTCGCAGCTGAGACCTCTTTTAATTGTAATAATTTGTCTATTATCTGTGTTTTTTTTTTGCTTTTTAACCCTTTGGAAACACGAGACATTGAACTATGGAAAGTCTTTTCAGCATCCCAATTGAAATTCAAATCCAAAGTATGAACGGATCGATCAGTATCCTCTCCGAAATCCTCAGTGAAAATCTTCATTTCTTCTGAATTTTTGGATTTTGGAGCTATAAATATCGTATCAAACAGATCCTCATACATATTTTCCTCAGAAACCTTATAGAATTGAAACAATAGAGATGGAAGACACATTCCTATATTAATTCTATATAATTGTTTCCATGTAACTTCTGTTATTAACCGAAAAAAAGACTTCTCGTAGAGTCTTTGTGATATATTCAGGACTCGACCTTCTAAATTGACTAGTGCATAAGAAAATGACTTGTTGATAGGCAACATAAAACCAGTTGCTCCGAAATCATCATTACTGAAAACGTCGATTTTAATGCGGAGTTTAACAGGAAAGATGAAATTCTGCTTATTCATAGCAAAAAACACACGATCTTCATCTTTTGTCAAGGAATAAGTGCCTTCATCTATGAACCGTTCTAAAATTTGGTTATGAACTTCAGAGAAAATTTTTGGCATGATTCTTGAGACATTTTCATTAAGCAATGTGTCATATTTCATTAATTTACTGAAATTTCGACTATGGGAACGTATTACACCATAATGTTCCAGCAATGTTATTGTAACTACAGCTGCTTCTGGATCAAAAAGCTCGAAATCTGAGCCTTTTTTTGTAATTTCTTCTCTTATACGAATAAGATCCTTATTCTGATGTTCGAGTTGATTGATTGGAAATAGATAGAAATAGAAAACCAAGGAGATTTCTTGAAGAATTGGAGATTTCGGATGCATTTTCACTAATTCATTAAGGTTTATATCGATGGTTCCTCTACTTTTTATCAAGAAATTGATCTTCGCCTCCAATTGATTGAGGTCTATAAAGGAATGAGACATCATACCATAGAATTCGATATATTCAAGGATCATTTTTATCAGATCTTCATAAAGTTTCAACGATTTCTCTTCGAATTTTATCAATTTGATGAAATTCAACTTCTGATTCTTTAATTTGTTCTTCTTGAGGTTTTTATCGAAAAACGTCGATGCTTGTTCAATAAAAATTTCTGTGAAAACGCGATCTCCCAAGCCAAATTTCTTTGATTTCTCTCCTAATTTCAGGCTTTCAGCGAAGGCTTTAGTGGGGATTTTAAGGATCTGCAAAAGAAAAGTCAGGTAAATGAAATGGAGAAAGGTGCTACCTTGTCCTTTTAAGCTTTTGGAGGCCTTTTCTAATGTTTTTCCTATTAGCAATTTCGTGAGCTTTTTCTTAAGGAGAATGCTGCTTTCAAATTTGGGGTTTTTCTTGAGAAAAGGCTTACAAATGCAGGTGGGGTCGATGCAATTTCTAATATGATCGAAAATCCATGATTCTATCTGTAAACAGGCATGTTTATCATTTCTACAATGCTTCAAATTATAATAAAGCACCCGAACTGATTGATCCATTAATGTAACATTGGTGATTTTCTCAAGATTTAATAAAAGACATTTCTGATGAATATAATCATAAAGGTTCAATGAGATTTTTATCAATATTGGTAAACAAAGACAAAGGGAAAATGCCAGATCAAAAGTCTTTATTTTATATTGATTGAGATAATAGATGAAAATATAGGCCACTATCACATAGGCATATATGCAACATAAAGCACTATATACCTGCATTATTATGAAGTTTATAAAGGAAAACTTCTCAACTGCCTCGAGAATCAAAAGCCATGAAAGTATAAAATGAGCCCAAATGTTGATATCAGTTTCGATTTGAAGCGTGTAAATGAAAATTACAATGATTTTGCAAACGAAACTAGCGTAAAAGTAGAAACTGGGCCTTCTCTCTAGGAAATCCGTGATTTTAAATAAATAGGAGGTCTCAAATTTCTGATTGACCAGGCCTATGGTTATTGTCAACATCAAGTTCAGAACACCTATGATGAGATATAAGGTTTGACCATCTCCCCCATTGAAAATCAAATTCAGCGACACTTGGAGGAAAGTGAGGAAAAACATCCAATGATATAGTTGGAATATCAAAGTTGTCAAAATCATAAGGATTTTCTTCATCTTATATTCCTTTAGATCTGAAAAAACACCCTGGATCATCACCAACATTATCCAGAAAATATTCAGAACAAAGGAAAATATGAGCCAAATTTCCATTGACTCATCTTGAGACATAGACGAAACTATTGTCAAGAGAGGGAATATCTTCGAATATTCACAGAGCTTCTGAAAAAGAAGGGAAATTTCAGTTTGTCCATAGGTGAAATTGTTCAGATTCCCGAAGGAAAAAGAGAAAAGTTGGAAATAATGGATCATCATGAGGAGGGAACTATAGATAACGCCACGGGGGATGGAATGGATTGTTTTGAAGAAGTCTTTTATCAAAAAGTTACGCAGACGAATCAGGAACCGTTTGGTTTTGTTTTCTTCAAGGAGAATCTTTGTGTTCATTTTAAAAAAGAGATGTTTTTATTATTAATAATAGAAACTCGACAAAACTATTGATTATAAACGAACAATTTTTTAATACTAAAATGTTTTCATATTTTTTTTGAAGTTTGCTCTTTTTTTGTAAAAATTTTTTTTCTCTCCTTTAAGCCAAAATTATTAAAAAAATTGTCTGAATTAAAAAAGCGGTTGTTTGGAGAGGGAGGGCTAAGTATTTTAAGAAATTCTTATATTTTTTCACAATGTTTTTTTAAAATATTATTTTAATACTAAATTATATGATAGTTTTATCAATTATTTAAAAACATATTATTATTAAAAAACTTATTAGGTTTTTGTCTGAATGAGGCTCTTTAAAATCTTCTTGATTTTTATCAGGTATATCATGATTTCAGCATATCCTATCAAATTTCCGGAAATCGACATCAACATTTTCTTTCCGAAATTGTTCTCAAAAAAATCAATCCCAGATAAGAAAAATAATAAAGAGAAAATCAAGGCAATTCCTAATAAAACAGCTTTTTTACCATTTTCTTTTAAATTCCGTGGTAGGAAAAAACAATCAATGAATTCATAAAATGAGACAATATTTAAATTAAATGCCATTTGAAAAGCGAACATATTGCAATTTATAACCCCTAATTAAATTTTAATCAATATTAATGATTAACGATACCGATGAAATAAAGAAGAATCATAAAAATAATTGTAAAAAGTAATAAACAACGAAAATTGAAGCACTTTTTCTTTAAAAAAAAAAATCTGAGATAAAAAAATAAAAAATGTACATTATTTTTGTTTTTATTTGTAAATTCACAATTTTGATTTGTTTGGCTTTGGTTTTCCTCATCATTTTTTGGCTAAATTCCATAAAATACATTTATTTTCACTTTTTACTTTAACGTTTTCATTTTCGACAGAACATTCAGAATTTAACAACGATTCCTTCTCTTCCTTTTCCTTTTGAATCTCAAAATAAATTTGTTTTAATTTCAAGACAAATATCAAAAAGAAGCCCCAACAACCTAAATTTCCCGCAATTATTGATACAAAATCATTCAAAAGCTCATTTTGAACGTAAAATTCCTCCAACATCCACAAACCAATCGTTAAAAAAACAGCTGATCCACCCATAAAACAAGATTTTTCCTTAATTCCTCTCAAAAATGAGTTAAATTCCATGCATTCATGCAAAAAAACTATATGAAAAGTCACAAACAGGCATAATGCAAGAATATAATTGAAAATAATAGCTATAATTTATTTCAAAATACATTGAAAGGATAATAATTAGTACCTATCAGATATGAAATGATCACATTCAATAGAAGAATGCCAGCAATCGAACGAAAAAGGATTTCATTAGAGGTATATTTTTTCTTTCTTCATTAATAGGTTTCTTTTTTTTTAAATACATACTTTTCCTTTTTCCCCGAACATCTCTTTCAACTTTTGGTTTTTGCGCTTTAGGTTTAAAAGAGTCATTTTAGGGGGTTTAGGGCTGTCAATTTCAAGGGTCGCGAGGTCTTTATTTTTAGTTGTTTCAATGGAATTATTTAAGTCAGACATTTGAATTTTATCAAATTATTCCTTGCTTTTCATATAAAATGAATAAAAATTTATGTATAATTTTATTATGTTTTTGCTAATGCTTATAGATGTTTTTGAAATTTCTAAGAGTGGAATTTAATTTTATTTAATGACATGAGTCGTCTAAAAATTTATAGAGTTCTCTAATTTCTCTTTTAAAAATTTTTTTCAGCATTCAGAAATTTTATTTCTTTTTTTTTTTAAGGCTTTGTTTTTTTCTCTTACTAAAATATATTATTTCTTTCTAATTTGTTTTCAATTTTTTTTAATATTTTTATTAGATCATTAAATTTTGAAAAAAAATAGCTGAAAAGGTTTTTTTTTATTCTTGGAAAAATTGCTTGAACTTATAATGATTATATATAGATTAAATCGAAAGTTAAAATTAAGCATGTTTTCCAAATTATTTCTTCATTTTCTTCCAAATTTCACCCATCTCCTCTATATTCTTCAACATTTCCTCATGCTCGTTTTTATTTAATTTATATTGATGGGTTTGTTCGCTCATTTTTTTTTGGAAAATCTTCGCCATTTTCTCATAGTTTTTGTTCTTGTTGTCCTGATTGTTATCAGAGCTCGATTGAACCAGGTTCTTCTTCTGTATGTTGCTTAAATTCAATTTCAACTTATCCTTTAGCTTCGCATTCAAATGTGTCGCACTTGATTTAAGCCCTTCAATACGTTTTTTCTGTCGACCGACACTTTCATAGTCAAGACTTGTGGGAATCGATTCAGGCTTGCCGAAATAATTAAAGCTTGATTCATCAGAATCATTAACAACTAAAAACACGATTATTAACCATGATTTATTTAAATTTAACTTGATTCATCTGCTTGATTTTTCTCCATTTCTTCTGAATTTTTAACATTTTCTGGGTTTTGAGTCTTGAAAAACTCAGCCACCGGCTTGAATTTCAAGGATTTCTCAGTGATATATTTCTCTTTATAATCTTCCATTAGATGGAGATTGCCAATTTCACTTTCGTTGTTTTTTTCTGAATTTTCTGCATTATCACATACCACTTCTTCCCTGAATATCTCATCAAGATCAACCCCTCTTTTCTTGACTCCTTGGAGAAGTTTGATTAATTTACTTTCCTTTTCCTTCATTTGATAAAGACTATTCTGTTGATCCAAAATGACGTTTTTTAACTTTTGGTTCTCTTTTGACAGAATTTTCAATTCTTGAGAATTATCTTTACTGAAATTCGAATTCAAGGCTTTTGGATTTTTATGAACTTTTAATAAAAATTATCATTTTTAATGAAAATCATTGAAAATTATTAAATTATAATAGTATTTTTATTAAAATAATCTCTTTTGAAAAGAAAATTACCTGTATTTGTATAGTTCGTAGATGAACTATTGAGGTTAGCTTCCTTGCGATTATTTTTATGACCTCCACCTTCATTTTCCTGTGAATCCTTCATCAATCTTTCATTCTCATTATTTACTTTTTCAATCAATTCCTTTAAAATTATTTCCTTCTCACATTTCTTAAAATATTCCTCACATATTCTTCTGAAGAAGTCTTGACCCTTTAGAAGTAAATTTTCAAACCCCTTGGATTTTCCCTTTAAAGCATCGAAAAATTTCATCGAGTTTTCCAATATTTTTTCCTTATTCTTCGATAAATTCTCATTCATTTCATCGAGAATTTTTTCCAAATCAGTCAAATTATCAATTTTTTGATTCAAAATTGGCTTATTTTCATGATTTGGCATTAGACGATTTTCATTCACTAAATGGATTTGATTTGAATTTATTGAAATGTTATGTGATGTGCTATTAATCGAAATATTCTCATTAGTTTGAGAATTCAGATTTTTCCTTTCATTTTGGTTTGTGCCCTTCATCGGGTTGAATTCCTTATATTTCCCCTTTTTCAAATTGATGAACTTCCCAGTATTATTTAACGTCTTCATAATGTTCAGGGTTTTACCAATTTCTTGATTTTTATTAGTTTTTTTCCTGTTTTTTATCATTCCGACATTCAGAAAAGTCTTGTTGAATTTTGCGTACGTGTTTACATTTTGGTTATTGCTGAGATTATTTGGAATTTCATTAATGCTTTGATTATTTCCGAGGTTTGAGGACTTTTGAAGCGAGGCGGCGCCTGGCAAAACCTTTGGACTGCTCATGAAAACAGTTTTATTCAATATATTTTTATTGAATTTTATCTCATTGATTTTCTTCAATAGCGAGTTTTGATTTTGGTCTATATTATCAGAGATATTAGTAGTATTTTTTATTTCTTTTGGCTCGGTTTTGACTTGGGGGGGACTTTTCAGGAAATTATTGTTAGTTGTTTTCATTTCTGAAGTGTAATTATGAAGATGGTCCTTATTATTGTTCTTGTTATTATTGTTGCAAGTCAAATTATCTTAATCAAATTATATGAAAAATCTAAAGTGTTTTAATTACTGTTTATAGTGTTTTCCTCCTTAGAAGCCACTGACTTCGAGATCAGGTCTTTCGTGTCTTTTCGAAGCAAAAGACCTGGGTTCTTTAGTAAGGTATTCAATCGGGCTTTGACTATTTCCTCTGGACTCTCATTGATTAATTAATAAAAATTAACATTTTTTTGAAGGGGGAGAGTATAAAAAAGGTACCTTTTTCTGCTTATTGGACTTCAAACCTTCACCTGCTAATTTATTCAATAAATCTAAATGATAGGAACTTTTTTTCTCTTCTTGTTTGGGTGGAGATTGATTATCAAGAGCTTCCTTCATATTTATTAAGGATTCGTCTTGTAAATTAAAGAAAAGAAGGAATGCATGAAAAAATAAAGGGTTTTTTCTGATATACCATGTTTTTGCTTTGAAATGAGGTCAAGACTCAGTTTGTCCATTAATTTAAATTTAATAATGATGAAGGCAAAATACTTGATTTTTGAATAGAATGAATTTAAATTCAAATTTTATAAAAAATCGAGACTTTTCATTTTTAAATAAAGTCCAGAACTGTTTTCACGAGTTTTTAACTAAATCTTTAATCGGTTTTCTCTTTCAATGACCCATCAAACAAGAGATAGACGAAGAACACCAGGAAACTGAATATCGTGGCAAAAGTTCCGATATAATAAGGATAAGCCTGAAACAAATATCTCTCAAATTCATTATGTTTGAATGGTCTTACAGCCACCTGTTATAAAATTACTATAGTTTTTTCTAATAAATTAGTTGACTTTTGTTGCTTCATTTAAGAAAGTATATCCTGGTCTACGATAAATGGTCTTGAAATGGAAAACCCCATATTTATCAGGTAGCTAGAAAATATATATATTAAGCATTATATAAAAAATTAATTTAAAATACCATATATTTAGCATAAAAACGAGGACTCTTTTTATCTGAATCTTTGGTCAAAAACATACGAACATAAGGATCCATCATGACGAATTCCAAGAGCACATCATTGGCTTCGAAAGGCACCCAGACTGAATGTTTATGGTCATAAAGCTCGATATCGATGTTATATTCCATATCGTCATAGATTTTGTATTCTCCATGTTGTTCAGTTTCATTGATCTGCCAGAGATATTAGTAGATTAAATAAACAAGAAACATTACTTTATGGAAATAGATCCGGCCAGTCCTAAGGACTCCTTTTAATCCAAAATTCCATTCCAATATACTATTTATGTATCTTCTATTGGCATCATTGCTTTTTTTTACAAATTCAGACAAATATATAAAAAATCATCAAATATACCTTTTGTAATATAACTCGTTGCTGAACATATCAATGGAACCGCAAAGAACGGCTCTAGCATTATTGGTCCCCTAAAATCAGAATATTTATTTGGTCTTATTCAAATTTACTTGAGTTGCTGCCATTAGAACTATTGAGTTTCCAGAATTCAAAGTACCTTCTCCATCTTGTTTCTTCGAGTATGCGTACTCCCCGGCTCTCAGTAGCCCATAAACTTGATAATTCTCGTAATTCGAGAGTGTTAAACCAATTCCTGCAACCAATATTTTTTAGCTAAATGAAAAATGGTCTATATAATACCTCGATATAAAATGGAGCCCTCCTGCTTCCCTGCGAAGACCTCAGCTTCTATCTTATTGTTAGTTGAAATCAAAGTGTTATCATAAGGATCTGAATTATTAAAATGATCATAGACTTGAGAACCCTAAAAAATCAAATTTTATAATTGGAAACTTTTTTAAAAATTTTAACAAGCTCATCCAATTCAACACCTAAATTATTAAAGATCTGACGAAAAGGCTTGGTGCTATCAATATCTCCAGCGATCAATAAATTGTTGCCAGCGTCAAAAAACTCAAGGAAACTCCCTGCCTTGAGTTTTGGATCTTAAAATCGCATTTTAATTGAAATTTTATGATTTTAGCATTTAGAACCAGCCTCAGAGGTGCAAAATAGGACTATATGATCATATAAAAACTCGCCATATTCCTTCAATTTGATATTGAAAGCTGATATCATCTTTATATCGACATTATAGCCATTGGCTGAAGAAAATTGTTAAGGGTGTTTATGGGAAGAAAAAAAAGAACCTCGCAAATCATCGAAAAATAAAGAATGTGTTGTGTTCAAGACCACACTGTCCAATAAAACAAGGACTCGGTTTTTCTTGATGCTTTGGGAAAGGGAAAGACTGATGAACACGGAAAGGAGCAAGACGCTGAAAAGAATTGGCTTATGCATTTTGAAAGGGGAGATTTCTTGCCGAATTTATATCTTTTTTTATTAATTAGAGGAATTTTGATTTTTTGAGTTTTTTGGGTTATTTTTCAAATTTTTTGAGTAAAACAGAAAAAAATTAATAAATTTTGATTTTTTTCATATAAGTTCCTAGCTATCCTAAATAATATTTGAGAAAAATAAGCAAAAAAAAAAACACTTTTAAATAAATTTTTTTTCATTTTAAAATTTTTATAAAGTGTTAATTTTAAAAAAAAAAAAAATTAAATATATTATTTAGGGACGATCCCGAAACCCAA
>Ga0302186_10003159_pt1 | contig 12235 bp, 10 predicted proteins | sample II_Bog_E1_2_FD_198782 | JGI IMG/M metagenome (GOLD analysis project Ga0302186, IMG submission 198782) | Peat permafrost microbial communities from Stordalen Mire near Abisko, Sweden - II_Bog_E1_1 | ecosystem: Environmental > Terrestrial > Soil > Wetlands > Peat | place: Sweden: Abisko... | reverse complement strand
ATTAAAAAAAAAAAACCTAAATGGAATGAAAATTTTTTGAAAAAATTTTTAAAAATAGATGGTAAAGTTATTGAGAATTTTTTTTCAAAAAAAGCAGCAAATTTTATGTATCAGAAATTACGGAAAGAAGACACTAAATACAAAACAAATAGAAAAAAACTTATTTGGAGAAAAAAAAAGAGAGCTTTAAATCATAGGATTAAAATAATAAAAAATTATATATAAAAAAATTACATTCAATTTTGGATTTTTGAATTTTCCTTTTCAATTGATTATTTGCAGAAAACAGACTATCTAGATATTTTCAGAAATTCCTTTGAAATTAAAAAAAAAATATCTTAAATCCAAAAATTTCAAGAAAACCCTCCAAATGCTACCAAAGCGACTTTTCCTTTTCACCTTTCTCCTGATTTCCTTCAGTCTTTTTTTCCAATTTTCCTTCTTTTCTAATATATTTCTTTCTAGGCTTAGCCCAAGTCCCCATTGATAATTCAAATGTTGTCATCACCCGTCTCTCCAATAGTCCGATTGACGGGCAGGGGGATCAATATTGTTCCTTAGGAGGTGGCAACACATTCTATATCAAGGGAACAGGTTGGGATCAGCTCCTTAGCAACAATTATGTGTTTATCGGGCCTTATCAAGCGACTGTTTTAGGTAATTTTTCCTTTTTTCATCCACATTAACAACTAATTTAGGGGTTAATTCGGTTTTTTTGATTTTCCAAAGTCTTCCTATGACTGCGGAAGTCAATATGCCGGTAAGTGTCGTTGTGATGAGCTCCCAAACTAATACGCAAAAGACTTCAGTATGCTCGACAAATTGCAATATTTATTATAGATGGTGTAAGTATTATGAATTGAATCGTTTCCATTAAGAGTATATTTAGCTGTCACTTCAGAGTTCTTCTCCATAAAGCCGAAATCAGCAGGACCCACAGAATACATCAACTTTTATGGTTTGGAAAATTTCTATAGTACTTCAAACATTCAAAGCATCAACATGGGTCCCTTCATCTGTGATAGAGTGGGTCTCTTTGACGACAGCCTCAATTATGGTTCTGTCAATCCAATCCAATGCAGAGTGGCTATTGAATTGAGTGCAGGTGCCTTAAAACTTTAAAAATATAAAAGATAACTAATTTCTTTATTTTAAGGGGAATACGACTCATCTTTTCAAGTTGAAAATCGAGGATATTCCGTTAATAGACCAAATTTCCAAGGGATAGACAACTCAGGAAATTTATATGATTTCAGATGCATCCCTTATATTACATCAGTTAACAATAATATTGGTTCTCCAAATGGACAGTTGCTCAGCATCTATGGTTTCGGCTTTAGCAGCAACATCAGTTCAATATCTGTGATTGTTGGAGATTACAAATGCCGTGTCTTACAAGCCACTAGAAATCAAATCAATTGTCAAGTTGACTCAATTCCTCTGAATCAAACATTCTTTACCAAAGGAAGCGGGATCGAAAAATGGGTCTATGATGGAACCAATCAAAATGCTATCAATATCAACAACGGTCTTTTCCAAGCAATGTTTTGGTCTAACAATGTCACATTGCCTTTGTTATCGTATTCCATTCAAAATGCCTTAGAAAGATTGCCTGTCGATGATACGTAAAACTTCATCTAAATTGTTTTTGTTTTAAAGAATTTAATATTTAGAGTTGAAGATTATATTGTGGAAGCTTACAAAGCCTATTTCAAACCTCCATATACAGGAAATTATCGATTTTATTTAGCAAGTGACGACAATGGTGAACTCTGGCTTTCAAATGTTACAAATTCAAGCAATATCTCTTATCTGAACAAAATCGCTTACCATTATTCATGGACCCCTTATGCCATGCCGTACTATTACGACACTGAAAGATCTTCCTACATCTCATTGGTTGCTGGACAATACTATTTGATGAACGTGTTTAGAAATCAATACACAGGAGGAAGCAATCTGTGGATTGGTGTCGAAGTTCCTTACTCTAATTCTACCCCTTTGCAAACGTTTTCAGTTCAAAAAATCAATATAACATATAACCCCATCAGGGAAGTGCAGCAATTGACGATCAACAACTATAAATCTGTGAGCCAATTCTCAATTGTTCTTCGACAGTTAGACTCAAATGGGTATAATTTATTAATTTAATTCTAAATTTCATGAATTTTCTAGGAATAATTTGTTTTATCAGAGTACCAACCCGATGAATTACAATGTTTCAGCATCAGATTTACAAACTAGAGTATCAACTGATCTTGTTTGGAATTCGCCTTCCATCACCCAGTATCCAATCGACAAGAATGGAAAAATCATCACTAATGCTAGCAATTTCAATCAAACCACTGGCTACACCTATTTCATAAATTTCACCTTGTATCGATCTCCTTTTAATAACGTTCAATTGCAACCGTTTGTTTCCTTGAGCAATATTAATGATTATTATGTGACTTTTTCTCTAAATCAAATAGTTGCTCCAAGTCCTCCGATTTCAGGAAGCATAATCGTGAATTTTAATGGAAGTCTTTTAAATATACCTGGGAATTCAACAAGTTTGTATCCTTATTTTACCAATCCAGGATTAGATAGAGGATTTTACACCGAAATCGATGGATCCAACCTAGAAAATCATTATTATTTAATCAAATTCAGCGGATTGATCAATTGTCCCCAAATGACTCTGCAAACAAATGGTTTATCTGGAGGTGTCGGCCAACCATTAGTGCAAATTAAAGAATTAATTCATTCAAGCAATAACTTATATTATGACCCGATTCCTAATGAAATGCTTTTTTCCTTAAGTAAACTTTGTTTTTTCTTCTAAACTAACTTTAAATTTTTCAAAAGGTCCCACTCCTCAAGTCCTTGTGAACATCTCTAACATCACAGGGAAATGTCCAAACAATAATTGCTCTTATGTGATAAATAGCACTATAACTCCTCAACTTGTAAATTTCACAATCACTTTGATGGGACTGAATCTAACTCTGTCGAATTATGGCTATTTCGCCATTAACAATGCCACGACCTGTATAACTTTCGCTGGTGCCTCATGCAACATAACATCAGTTAATTTGCCAACAGTTTTATGTCAAATCGCAAAGAATTCCAATAATTCGTTAAGCATTGAAGCTGGGTTTCATATCCCGAGGGTGCACATAACAGGAATAGGCTTCACCACTTATGCTCCAAACCTTACAAATGTGACAGTTCCACTCACATATTATTCATTAAACAACACCAATGTACAATTTTTATATATTTCTTATGAAATCTAATCTCAATAATTAATTCTAGGGTGGAAGCTCTAAGGGAGGACAAATTTTGAACATCACAGGTGCTGGATTTCCCTTAAATTCTAGCGGTTCAAGCAATTTAAACGTTCAAATTGGCGGAAATAATTGCTCCATTCTCCAAATTGCAAACAACTACGTTATTGTGACCGTTCCTCCAAAAAGCTCAAGCACTTCGAATATCGTTCTGTCAATGCGAAATTTGATGGTCACAGCTACGACCTACAATTACAATGATTCCTTGACTCCCACTATCTCAGCGGTCAGTCCAGCAACCTCCAGTCCTTCTCAGAAAAGCGTTGTTACTATAAATGGAACCGGATTTGGAAATGATTCCACACAATTGACAGTTCTTCTGGCAAATTATTCCAATAATTCCATTTATTATCAACTATCAATCATCAATGTGACATCAACATGCATCAACGCTATTTTGAGTGGTGGAAGAGCCGGCATTTATCAAGTACAAATCATGCTGGCTGGCATCGGGAATTCGATTGAGGCTCAAGTTAATTCAAGTCTTTTTGCCTATGATATATCTATAACAAGTGTTAGTCCAACGACAGGAAGCATATACGGTGGCACCGTGATCACCATCTTAGGAAACAACTTTAGCCCCATAATCACACAAAATCAAGTATTCATCGGCATTACTGTCAATAATTTTTGCGATATTATCTTCAGCAATTTTGCATGCATAATTTGCCAAACTCGTTTAGCTCCAAATGGTACGTTCGACACTCCACAGACAATTTTGGTGACTCAGAGAGTTCAGGATAATGCAGTGTGTAGAGCAACAGGAGGATGCCTCTTTACCTTCGTTTCTTCAACAAGTCCCCAAATCAACTCATCATCATTGACTAGTCAAGCTGGAAATAATGTGACTTTGGTGGGAACCTATTTAGCTCCTTCGGCAGGCAACCAACTGGTGACTATAAACTTTATTAATGGAACAAGCCAAAACAATATCATCAGTGTCAATGCGTCAGTTACTGCATTCCAAGTGAACAGCACTGCCATCGCTTTCGTGATGCCATCCTTGAGAGAAGGCATTTATAATATTCAAGTTGTGATAGGCAATGTAGGATGGGCATTCATTAATCCAAGCTTTACCATAACGAACCCTATTTTGGCTTTTGGCTTAGTATTCATCAATACTAATATGAACCTCTCCAAGACAGGCTCTTATGGAGGCTTGATGATTACTTTACTTGGAAATGGCTTTTATAATGAATCAATCTTAATAAAGAGCAGCTACACCTTTGGAGTGGTTTACAGCATCAATTCTACTGCTATCACCTTCTCAACTAATCGCCTGGGAGTTGCGACATATCAAATTTCTGTCTATAGAAGTTCCAATAGCTACTACACTTGCAATGCCAATGCTTGCTCTTTCACCACAATAGCAAAGTATATTCCAACAATCAATGCCCATAATTGTTCCAACGCTAATATGAGCAGCTCATTTATCCTGAATGGAAATGGAACTTTATTAAATTCAACAAATTTTACAATTATTGCAACCCTAGACTTTTACAATATGACCAGCAATTATTGGATTAGATCGTTTAATGGAACCTTTTCTATTTTGAATTCTACCAACATCATGATCGGATTTTCAAATATTCCAATGGGTACTTATAAACTCAATCTCTATTATGCAGAAACCGGATTTGCATATATAGGTGACCCTTACAAAACCATCAGTGTTCTTGCCGCAGGTATTTCAGCAGTGCAATCATCAATTCAAAGTTCTTTCATGGGAGGAAACTTGTTCAATATTTCAGGATCAGGCTTATCTGTTGATTGGACTAATATCAACACCAATAATATTTCAATATGTGGTTCTTTCTGCAATGTAGTCAACTCCTCCATCAACTTAGTCCAATGTACAATCCCAAGCTTAAATTTCGCTGCTGTTACCAACTATTATAACCTCAGCACTCAAATGACTCTACCCCAAACCAATTATCTGCTATATAGTGACAACCCCAGTAGCCAAAATAAAGTAAATGACAATAATTTGAATACTATGTATGATTCATCAAGCGCTCAATGTTATTTATTGTTCGATTTCGGAACTATTTTCAATATCAATCTGACTCAAATCCAATATTACCCCAGCCTAACGCATCTAATCAGCGATTTCTACGGCATGAAATTCCAAGTCTCGAATGATAATTCAACTTTTCTTGATTTATTCACCCTGGATCAGAATATTAAAACTGGATGGAACACTTGGACATCCAATATGACAATCCCCACTTATAGATATATCAAATTTCTTTCAAATTCTACAACAACTCTTAGTCGATGCAATTTGGCAGAAATAGACTTCAATGGGATTTCAAATTATGTGGGCTCCCAAACATCTTTGTCCTCAACCACGTGTAATGCTTCAGTCCAAATGAGTGGAACCAATATCGTGCTCAATAGTGCTGTTGTTTACACCCAAGCGAGCACACCTGTGGTTCAAAGCATCACTCCTCCATTGGGACCAACATCCGGAGGCACTGTCATCACCATCAGTGGAAGTGGTTTTGGAAGTAATATTGCCAATGTTATTGTATTATTTGATGGAAATGCCTGTCTCATTAGTTCGGTGAATCCCACAACAATCGTTTGCACAACATCGGCAAGGTACAAGAAACAACCATTTATTGCATTTTTATTTTTAAAAAAAAATTAGACCGCTTTTTCTTCCAAGCCTTACTCAAGTTATAATCAATGGAAACAATGCTGTTGTCAATACAAATCCCTACTCTTACATTAACAGATGGTCTGACCCCAACACATGGGGAGGAGAAGCACCACCAAGAACGTAATTTTAATTCATAAACTTATCAAACCCTTACAAAATTATCAGAGGTGACAGCGTCTATATCCCTTCAGGTCAAAACGTTCTTCTTGATGTATCAACTCCCGTTTTGTATTCAGTAATCATTGAAGGCAGCCTGATTTTTGAAGATAAAGACAAAACCTTTGATGCTTATTATCTAGTGTGTATGCAGGGAACAGTTCAAATTGGCACTTATCAAAACCCATTTTTAAGCAAATTAACGATAACAATGCACGGATCCGAATATTATCCCCCACAATTACCAGAATACGGTAACAAAGTCTGGGCGTTCCATCAAGCAACATTGGATATGCACGGGAAACCGAAACAATTAACATGGACGGTTCTTGCTCAAACTACCCAAATTGGAGACACTACTGTAAACTTTAATTTTTGATAAATATCTTAATATTATCAAATAGATCCAATTAGCTCAAGCCATTGATTGGTGTGTGTCTGATGTCATAGCGATAGCTTCTTCTGATTTTAATCATTTTAACTCAGAATCGAGAACAATCATAGGCATATCCACTGATAATAAAACCCTAACCCTCGATTCTCCCTTAACCAACCGACATTACTCTGCAATCGAAATTTATGGAACCACAAAGTTTCCCATGCAAACTGAGGTAGCATTATTGACAAGGAACATTTTATTCCAAGGAAGCACTGATGACGTTCAACCAAGCGATAGCTATGGCGCACATTTAATGCTTCATATGACTGGGTCCGTTGGAAGAATCTCCTATACATCATTTACTAATGTTGGTCAAGGATTCATAATTGGTAGATACCCTATGCACTTCCATCTCATCGATGATGCGTCGGATTCTTATGTCATAGGAAATTCGGTCTATAATAGTTTTGCTCGAGTGGTCACCATCCATGACACTCATTTCTTAACTGTCAGATGGAATGTGGGTTTTATGGTTTATGGCCACAACTTTTTCATTGAGGACGGAATAGAAACCAACAATTTAATAGAATATAACCTGGGTATAAGCACCATTCAAATCTGGACCCTCTTAATTACTGATACAACTGCTGCTACATTTTGGATCAGCAATCCTAATAATATCGTTAGATATAATAGAGCCGGAGGGGGTGACTGGTTTGGCTTTTGGTATCAATTAGAAAACTCTGTGACTGGTCCAAGTTCAAATCCAAACATATGCCCTGATGGAGTGCCTTTGGGGCAATTTACTGGGAACATTGCACATTCTTATACTCAAGGCTTAAGGGTTTTTGAATATGTTCCAAGAACTTTCCCTTGTGTGGCTATTGACGATCCCAGCAATTTCCAAACGAACAGTTGGTATGTCAATAATCCCCCAATTCATGTTGTCTTTAGCAATTTCACGACTTGGAAGAATATTGAGTCTGGCTTTACAGCAGAAGAAATCGGTTCCGTGGAATTCAACAATTTCCTTATAGCTGAAAGTGGATTGGCTGGAATACAAATCAGTCAGACAAATTTCACTAGTGAAGATCAAGCCTTGATTAACGGATCAATCATTGTTGGATTGAGCAACAACCCAGATCCAAACCCTACAAAATATAATCAATCAGTAGGAATAGTTACCCCCAGAACAGATTTCTTATTAGTGAACAACGTGACTTTTTATAATTTCATTGCAGCCTATAATATGACTGCGCTCCTAAGCTGTTCAGTCTGCTGGCACCCGAAACTTAAAATCACTGGTGGAAAAACGACGAAATTCTCAAACTTGGCCTTTAATAATGTTTCAAGAAAAATTGTTTGGAATGGAACTCGGGAAGAAGTCTATGTAGATTTGGATGGTTCATTGATGGGAACGGGCCAAAGCAACATGTTGACACCATGGTATCCCCATTTGGATGGAATTCCAGAATGCACTACTCTCAATTCCTCAATCTACGATTTTACAGTGTCTTGCAATAGCAGTATCCAGTTAAGACCAGTGATGTTTAGAAATTTGGTACCTCAAGAAATGTTCAGAGGCTTGGAAATAAGAGCTGCTAGAATCCCGAATATGAATTATAATGTAAGCTTAATGAATTTCACTAATTTCACAAGAGAAGTGATGTATAAAATAGAAATTGATACTGTTTACGCGTGGGATCTGGTGTTCGCCACTGGGTATATGTACAATATTCATTGGCAAAATGGAAATCTCGACTTCTCGCACATGAATTTGTATCCATCTCCTGTGTGGAAATCAACAGATAAAGGCATTTCCTTCAGATTCAACTACACTTCATATCGAGAAAACTACCTAATTCACGTCATCCAATGGAACGGAACATTGCTAAACACAACCAGATACAATGAAACCAACACATCATTTAATGCAGTTGCTAAAAATTACTCAACTGGAGATTATATTCTCAACAACAACACTTATCTGCTAAATTTGGGTCTCAACGGTGTGCAAAATGGAACAATTGACGTTGATGCTATCATTTGTCAGTTATATTGCCCAACTGCGAATGTGAGCAACTATACAGAAAATTACACAAGACTCTGGTCAAACGCTTCCATGTGGCCGAACGGGACTTTGCCAAAAGCTGGAGATGTCGTTGTGATTCCCCCATCATGGATTGTGAAGCTAGATGTTGACCCTCCAAATTTAGCGAGACTGCTTGTGCAAGGGAGCTTGATATTTGATCCTACAAGAAATGTTTCAACATTAACAGCAGCTTTAATTTGGGTCTCTGGAAATCTAACAGCAGGAAATATATCGAACCCATTCCCCAACAAAATCCTCATAAACATCACAGGAGATAGAAGCTCTCCTCCTTTAGTCATTAATAATCAAGTCACAGCGACAAGCAAGATGGTGGCAGTTACAGGCTCTTTGAAATTATACGGAATCAGCCATAATGTCACTTGGAGCAAATTACAAGTTATCGCCAAACCAGGAGATACCATCATTACCCTCGTAGATAAAGTGGATTGGAATGTTGGAGACCAAATAATTATAGCCCCGACTGAAAAAAACACAAGTGCTTTTGAAAAAAAGACGATTGTAGGAAGAAATTTAAACGTGATAACTTTGGATTCTCCCTTGGTCAATTATCACTATGGAGATTTCGGAGTGACATATACAGCCAGTTTTGGAACAGTTTTAGATATGAGGGCTGGGGTTGGATTATTGACAAGATCCATACAAATCACGGTTTTTATTTATATTCATATAATTTCTAGATTTCTTTTATTTTAGACTGACCCATCTAGCAATTGGGGACAGAACATTGTTGTTACACAATACACAGACTCTAACAATATCACATGGAGAGGATATACCGAATTAGTTGGGGTTGAAATGAGCTATGGAGGACAACCGGATACTCCCCAATCATCATTAGATATTTTATATGTTGGATCATCAGGGTCTATGAGTTTTCTTGTTAACTCCTCCATACACGATGGTTTGGGATGGTGCATGTACGTTCAATCTTCCATCAATGTGACAATACAAAATAATGTATTCTACAACTGTGAGAAGTTTTTGACCAGAGCATTGAACGCCAATTACTTTTATTATATATCCAATTTGCTGATAGGTGAAGAATTTTATTATTAGCTATTAATTTATTAATTAATTAAATTAAAAAGCACCAAGAAAACGTAATTTGAATGATACTTCAGGGCTTTATGATATGGTGGCTGGCTTAGATATGTATATTCCTATTGCTGCAAATTCGGGATCAAATATTTTAATCTTCAATAATACTGTGCAAGGAGGGGATGGAAATGGTTTTGTGATACCAGGTTGCTTATGCGGGGATAATTACACAGGCTTTAAACGTATTGAAAACATTTCTATAAAATATATAAATAACTTTTAAAGAAAATTATGTGAGCTCTGTTACTTGGGCGGGCTTGATTTTAAATGGAAATAATACTTATTGTTTTGAGGCAACAGACATCTCCATCGCAAGCAGCCATGCAGGAATTATCTCCAATTTCAATGGAGTTGGATTTAGTCTTCAAAGGGTCATATTGGCAGAAAATCAATACGCATCCAAAATTTGGTATGGCAATGATGCTGATGAGAATAGATTGACTTTCACAAATCTGGTGATTTCAGCAATGGCTAGACCAAATTGCCCCTATTGTTATTCGATCGCAGGGGCATGCCAAAATTTGGTTGCTATTTTAATTCCAATTGTTCAGATACATGGAAAATCTATTCCCATCGATAAGGTGAATCCTGATGGTTTGCTCTCTCAATGCATTGATGCGGCTTTTGATTCTAAACTGATTCTGACAAACGTGACTTTCATGAATTATAAATTGGATTATAGCAAAGATAATAACTCCAATTATGCTTCATATTGTCAGAACAACTTCTTATTCCAACAACCTGATATTCCGGATGCTGCTTCCAGAATTTTCATGACAGGTGTGACAAACGTAAATGGTGATCCTTCCGCGATAATTGTGGAACAGGAGCCGAACATTAATTTTCTTGGATGGAGAGGTGGTTGTGGCGATTTTAATTGCACTGGCAACAAAAATTATTTGGTGACTGATCTCGATGGCTCATTTTTCGGATATAAGGGACAAATACTGCCTCAAAACCTAGGAATAAATTCTCCCGCATGCACCTCTACTCAGAACACATGGGATGCCCAAATGTGCACAGGAATTAACTTCGGAATTATGGAATTCCAAAACGATGGACCGGATCAGAGACAAAGACTTATATCTCCCTTGAATGTGAGCTCCCAATATATGTATAGCACTTTGAATGAATGGAGAGAATGGCAATGGTTGGGCCCTGATCCTTTGAATATGAGATTAGCGAGATTTAATGGAATAGTGGAAACTAACAAATCATTATGGCTGCAATACACAGTCACAGTTCCTGAACAATTGAAATTTAAATTAGAAACCTATGTGCAGCCATGGTGGGTAATAATTTCAATGTGGTATGAAAGACCGAATGTCATTGAGGTCTGGAATATGTTCAACAACACGTTTATTTCCCCTTTTAGGCCTGATCAGAAAATCGATTTGACTACAATGGTCGATCAGTGCGGAGCGAATATATATAATTCTAATAATTGCACAATAACCTTCGTGTTAAATAGTCAGCCTGGATGCGTTTTAAAGGTTCGGACTATCAATGCCATTAAAATAACGATGCATCTGACCAATACAGTTGAAGATTTTTACAGCAATGATGGACAAACCACATTTATTGATAAAATAAGCACATTTTTGGGATTAGATATGGGGAGAATCAGAATTGCTGGAATCAGCAGTGGATCTACTATAGTGGATTTTGCAATTGTGGAAAACTTGACTTTGCAAAATTCAACTTCTCCTGATGACAGTTTAGCGAGCAATGCTTCCACCACTCCAAATTCCAGTCAAATTCAGAATTTCAATGCAATGGCATCAGAATTGACAAATTATGGAAACCAATTAACTCAAGCAGTAAACAATGGTTCTTTGGTTATGCCCTCTAAATTAGGTAATGTCACCGGCATAACCACTCAGTTGGTTGTGACCAACATCACTGCAACCAATACCACCAATAACACGAATAATACCAATAATACAAATGGCACCACAAATCATTCAACCAAGACAAACGATAACTCAAATCTCACGGTTATATTAATAGCTACTTTAATACCATCTTTCGTCCTTATAATTTTGATTATCATTTGCTGCATTAAAAACAAAGATGGTTTCTCACTTATTAAAATGGCTTATGACTATACTAGAAAAAACAAAAAAATAGAGACTAGTTTCAATCAAGAACTTATGAAAAAAAATGTAATGGATATATTTCATAAGATTTTTTAATAAATAATGTTATTTTAGGAAGTTGACCAAGAACATGGGATGGCCGCAATTCCTGAAGATGGGAAAAATATCAAAAAAATGAAAATTGAGTATTACGTGGAAAATTATATGAAAAGCACTGGAAAGGAAGCCCAGAATTAAATTATTATTATAAAGAGAAATTAAATAAAGGCATTTTGCAAAAATTATTTTTAAAAATACATGTAATTTTTTATTTTTTTTTGAAAATAAAAGGAGAAAAAAAAATTTCTTAAATTAATTTCTCATCAAGAAAAAATTTCTTAAATTAATTTCTCATCA
>Ga0302186_10003155_pt1 | contig 12250 bp, 10 predicted proteins | sample II_Bog_E1_2_FD_198782 | JGI IMG/M metagenome (GOLD analysis project Ga0302186, IMG submission 198782) | Peat permafrost microbial communities from Stordalen Mire near Abisko, Sweden - II_Bog_E1_1 | ecosystem: Environmental > Terrestrial > Soil > Wetlands > Peat | place: Sweden: Abisko... | reverse complement strand
AGGCAGTGTAATAAATATAGTTTGTATCAACGATAGTTAGGGTGTACATTTATGGAGCTAAGCTTACCAGAAGATTATTGGTGCCACTTAGTAGAAGATTGATTGTTCCAGTTAGTCCGCTTATGGCTACACTAATGTAGTTTGAAGCATTGAGAGCATAGTTAAGAGATTGGGTAGCGGACAAACCTAAGTAAGTGAGGGAAGTCACAAGTGCCGAACTTCCTGATGGAGTTATTAAAGGTGAAATAATAATAGAAAAAGAAGAAATGTTCAGATTGGGAACAGCAACGCCAATAGTAATATTTGTAGGTTGATAGGCATTAGAATTACTTCGGCTAATCGTGGGATTGGACATTGTTTGAGCAGAATATAAAGGAATAGCGCCGTAACTAACGGCTGTAATAATTTGGTTGCTGAGCAGCAGCTGGAGGGTGGGCTGATCTTGCTGATTCTGTACATAAGGATTGTTGGCAACATTCAGAGTGAAACTGTATTGATAATTGGCTAAATTGCAGAGGGGAAATGGCTGATTGCATCCCAAAGTGATCGAAATAAAGTAGTAGCTTGAGTTTTCACTGCTAGAAGAAACATTAAGATTAGATAAAGCTGAAGAATTCAGCAAGTTCATCTTATAGGCACTCTTTGGAATGCCTATTGTTATCGTCGAGCTTTGGGCTATGGGAACTCCTATATTAAATGTAAAATTGAGACAATTAGCAGAAGCAGCAATGCTTGATGACTGACTTACTGTTAGGGAATTGATGCTTGTGGGTGTCAAACTGCCCTGTCCACCGTATAAACTTATGAGTGAAATGACTCCTTGTGCGACAAAATTGTCCGTTGGGCTATCCACATAGAAAACAATTACGTTTGAGCTGAAAAGAGTAGATGTCCAGGCGTTTGTAAATGCCATGCTAATCGAAATTACTGTGTTCGCTGCTATTATACTCGAACCAAGATAAGTCAGATTAACCTGATTTACCCAGCTGCCATTCATACCATATTGACAACCACTGTAGGTTATGCCACCACTAATAGTGTAGCTGCAATTTTGGGTGGTTAAGGCTGAAATTCTGGTGAACGTATTTGATGGAAAAATAATTACAATTTTGCTGCCAATATCTATGGAATTACTAGCAGTTAGATTGAAAAGCAGTAGAACGTTAGTTGCTACAGTGAGAGTGCTACTATTCCCAGTCACACTGAGCTGGTTGTACTGTATACTTGGGGTGACTTGAGCATTGGTGCTTTCAATTAGCTCATTTGCTGAAGTTAGTAGGTTGACTTGAAGGAGATTACTGTTAGGCTCAAGATTGAGCACATTGGTTAGTGTTGTTGTGGATTGATTATAGTAGTAAATGGTCATTGAAGTTGAGTTGCTTGAAAGAATCACACAATTCACTGCGTTATTGCTGGCACCGAGCATGGTGCAACCCGGAGTGACGATGCTCGTTTGATTTACTGGCATTGTGATTGTCATCAAATTTGCAAGGGAAGGGAAACTTGGAGTGTAACTGATGTACAAAGATCCTAATCCATTAATGGCAGTGCTTGTGCGGGTGAAGCCATATGTTAATCCAGTTGCAGGTATGTTTGGTATCAATGAACTGGAGGGGTAAGAAGAAAGAGCCACTTTATAACCAGAGCTATCGACTGTCCAAGCGGAAATGCTATTAGTGGGCGAACTGTTGGGAATATAGAGAAGGTTCTTCAGATTAGTTACTGTGATGGAAGTAATGCCGATGGGAACGGAAATAGGCAAGACCAAAGCCGAATTATTGTAGATAGCACCAGAAAAATCGAAGAGTGCAGAAGTAAAATTTAAAATGAATGAAGATTACGAGCTGTAGGGGTTTACTCTGTTAAAATTAACAGTCATCTGGGAAGTGGCACCTACTACTCTACTGCTGACAGTAGTAGTCAATCCAAGATAGACTGGCAGTACAGATGCGATGCTTATAATGCCTGAGGCCGAGAGATACCCAGCTGAAAACATTGAAAAGGTAATATTGCCAGAAATGCTGGTGGATGTCGGATTGACGATATTAAGTTGTACAGACCCATTGACTAAAGAATAAATTTGACTGATTTGGTAGTTGTTGTTGACGATGGAAGATTGGTATGATGCTGAAGTCACCACTGTCAGCAATCCAACCGGGATATTCATGTTGATTTCATTGAAGGATGGGTAAACGCTTGTAATTGTTAGATTAAGCACTGCTGATTGACCTAAAGTATTATTTGTTAAAGAGTAGCTGAAGGTAAGAGGAAGCGCATTTTGGATGGAATAAGTTGTCGAAAACTGCTGACTGGGCAGATTATTGAATTGAGTTGTTAGGGAATAGGAGAGTGGGGCGATTGTAAGAGGATTTGCCACGTTGGTGATAGTGATACTGTATAGAATCGTATCAATCATCATTGGAGTGTTATCTCCGCTAAATGTGAGGCTGATCGCGCTGGTATTTACCACTTGACAGCTGAAGACACCTAAGAAGATGGTGGAGTTGTGAGTCGCAAAACAACCCCCGTTGATACTACCTTGAGAGATGGAAAACGATAGAATTGGCTGGAAGGGTATGTTCACACTAATGAAAGTAAGAGCATAGTTGCTGTTGAGAGTGGCAACACTGTTGCTAAGGTTGATATTAAGGGTTTTAGCAGTCTTGACTGTGTTGAATTGCATCGTAGAAAAGGTAGTGGTGGCTATCTGATCATTATAAATTGTGGTAATCTGCATATTTTGGGTCAAATTGCTAAGAGGACTAAAAGATTTCCTGAGTCCTTGAACTATTAAACTGCCAGTGCAACTGCTGCTAGATCCACATATTTGAATGATTATCTGCTGGATTGAATAAGGAGACCCGCTGCTGTAGTAGCTAATGCTGTTGCTATAACTATTGCCAGATCCATCAGTTACTGCAACAGAAGAGGGATAGCTATATGTTTGAGAAGTATTATCGTATATTATATTCGCATAAGAATCGAATTGATTGTAATTTATGACGAACTGACCCCCATTGGCAGTTACGTAAGGAGATGTGGTGTAGCTAAAGGACATAGAATAGGTGGATCCCACCGTACTGTTGCCGATTCGAGTATAGTTACTGATTGTGAGGGCTGAAGGGGTGAGATTGATGAGAGACGCACTTGATTATATCACTCCTGCTACATGTGCAGTTTGCACGATCACTGTTTGCGAATAGTTATTAATGAAAGATGGATTGATGAGGCCGTCAATAATAAAAGATAGGGATGAGCCATTCGTGCATTGAGAACATGGAGGACTCATGCTGATAGTCAAATTGTTTGTAGAGTTGTCAACAACACTTGTGCAGGGAATATTGATTCCCGCTGATGAGCAAACTATTCCACTCATTACGTAGTTTGCTTGGGGCAGGACCACTTTCAAAAAGTCCGAAGACTGCAGGGTTACTTGAAGGGTGAGATTGACTGTGAGTTTAAAGCCAGTATCCACTTGAGTACTATTTTTCTGGGCCGTATTATTGAGTGTCAAGGGGGTTGCTTTAAATAAATAAGGTGTGGTGCTGTTCCCAATCATATTGTTTGAAGCATCGAATGTTCTGAACCAAAAGGGAAGAGTTCTCGCATCAGGAGGATTATTGATTATTACTTTTATTACCACGCTGCCGATGCTGGAAAACATAAAATTGTTTGTCGAAATCGCGTTAGTGGTAGCGTTGAACGAACAGGAAGGAGTCGAACTGCCGTTAGTTAGAGTAAAACCATAGACTGTTGAACAGTTCACAGGTAGAACTGGGCTCACTGAAGGTGGAAGCACGATCTGATACATTCCTCCGGCTGGAATGGATGCGTAAAGCTGACTGTAGACCGTGATGGTATTAATTTGTCCAATGAGAGTATTGGAGGATAAAAAATTAATGGTGGCTATATTGCCAGGTACTGTGGATTGAGCTATAAGCTGACTGTTAACCTGAGCAACCAAACAATTGGTGCAAGAGGTACTGGTTCCTGGAAGAGTGGTTGTAAGGAGCTGGATGATGAAACTAGATGAGTTTCCCATTGATTGAGGATTAGTCAAGCCTGATATTGTCAGATAGACATAACCGCTTGAATTAGTTGAGTTTGACGCAGGAGTTACGACTGCGAATATAATCAAATTGCTTATATATACGGGAATGCCATTTTGAATACTAAATAAAAATAAATTTACGAACCATAGAAACTTAGAGCTGTTTGTAAATTTCCTATTCCCACTTGAGAGGGAATCGTGATACTCAGTTGAGGATTAGATGGAGTCATAGGAACCGTAAAGTTAAAGGAATATGTAACATCTGTGTTACCCACTCCATAGTCGGACTGCTTCATAGCATTGATTCCCATTGGCAATGGTGAGTATAGGATTGAATTAATAATCCAACTCGAAGATTCACTGTAGGTGCTATTGAAGGTCACTTTGAGGCTTGTTGTCTGTTGCAGCAAAAAGGGAGGGTTAAGAAGATTGCCTATGTTAAACTGTATATTTGAATTGGCTGCTGCGTTATTATTTAAACGGAGAGTGCATTTTGACGCTGAACAACTACCGGTTGCTCCACTTATCGAGACAGCGCCGATAGTAGAAGAGATGTTGAGAGGCCCATTAGGTACTCCGATATAGGTGGATGAAAAGTCTAGAAAGAAAGTGGCGGATGCGGGTAAGTTGTAGAGAGTATAATAACTGACAAGGTATGTCGTGTTGGTAAATAGGGTAGAGGGGCTATTGGGCGTCACCTGCAAGCTTCCCATCTGCGAGAGAGCCGCTTGCAGAAGCAGTACTATCAGAAGAACGACTCTGACTGACATTATTTGAATTTAAATATTATTCTGTTTAATTTAAAATGTATGCCTGCATTATAGCAGCGCCAAAACAAAAGATGATCGTTCATGACAGAGTTATTACAAAGGCAGACAGCTATCCAGCCACAAGACAAGACAAAGCAAAAATTGACCTACTTGTACTCTTGGCAGCAGTAATGGAATAGTCATTAAAAAAATGAGCGGCCTAGTCATTGTGATCTCTTCCAATTGATCTCATCTATGCTCAGTTATCCATATAATTTATTTATATAAACAATGGGCAGTAGCTCCGAGGGTAGGGTCAATATGATAGTCAATAGCTGAACATAAATGTCAATCTGAAGATTCCGAAATAGCATTACTGATGAGCTCATAGATCAGCGCGTCTTTCAATATCAATTCTAAGAGAATAAGGATGCTTCATTAGTATTTGCTTTGTACATAAATTAAACATGTCAAATATTACCTAATTAAACGCTAATAAATTCAATAGTAGATAATGATTGAAGGATTGCAATAAAAAAAATTATTTTCAATAAAATTCAAAAATTCAAATCGCTTATTTCTAGTAAATGGTAAATATTCATTATTTATTATAACTATGGATCTATAGTTGTTCTATGGAGGCCGAATTCAGTCGCTCCATTTCCTCATCAGTTCCAGCGAGCACTGATTCTTTTGTCACTCCAGCCTAATACTTTGAATTTGTTGTTGATTAAATTTTCGATGCAGAGGTCCACCAAGGAGGCAATGCCTATGGATATCTCCCATTAGAGTTGGTTTGATATTTCATTTATGAATTCACATCATTTATCAATATAGTTTTACTTGATATTGGATTCGATTATCGCTTTGTCTAAGGCTGTGCAATTACTTCATGCGTAATTTTGTCTTTTGCCTCGACTTTGATGACTTTGTTCCATACTTTAGATAAAATAGGTAGTTTGTTAAGCATCCAAGATGAAAAAGACCACTCCTACGAATTTCCAGGATATTTTTTATTTCTAAATACTTGAGATAGATTACTTTTTCTATTTCTTCTTATAAAAATAATCAATTTAATCGAGATACTAACGATATTCCTTTTAATTTAATTTTTAATTTGCTCTCTATTAAAATTACCCTTTTATGCTTTTGATTTAGCCTTATTCCAAATAAGCTAAAATCATTTGAGTCAAGCCTAAAGTTTGCTCAGCCTCTTTAAAAACGCCTTGCCATTTTGGTCTTGTTCCCAAACTTAATACCAGAGCAAGTTATATAGCTCTTTGTTCTTTCATATTGTCTAGCTATTAAAGTGTATAATTTAATTTATACTTTTCCTGTTACAATCTCTTTTATTCTATCTGTGAAGGAGGCATGGCTTTCATTTTTAATATTTAATGATTATATGATGCTATATCGCTCCACACATAAGCTACAAAATTAAAAAATAATATGAACCAATAAAGGCGTTATTTATAATCAAGTACTCGAGTATATGCCAGGGAAATCATTTCCAAAAACAGAGTATTTCTACAGTAAAAAATAATTATAGAAGTTTTGTTGGCCATCATCATAAAAGTATCAAAACTTATTTATATTATTCAACAGTGAATAAATCGTTCAAATTCACGATGGCGTGCCTCTGAAAGCCATTTATTTGTATTGACAATATTGTTGCTTCGATCACTTGTATATACCTCATCATTAGCAGCAAAAGTATCAAAAATATCACGTCAAGTGTTGCTTTTAAAAATTGAATTCATTTTATCAAAGGAGGAGGAAGCCTTGTTTTTATCCTTGGAGTTCAAGATCCAATCAAAACCAATGAGGAAAAAAATTATCAACATATCTGAATTATTAGCTAAATAAGAAGAACTACAGTATTGAGGAATTTTTATCTTTCAATAATATCAAAAATTATTATTTCAGAGTAGCCTGCATACTTCCCATCTGCGAGAGTGTCTTTGGCATGATATTATCAAAAGGACCAGTTTGACCTAATGAACCAAAAGGCCCTCTTTAGGCCCTGCTAACAAATAATTCTCAAATAAGGTTTTATAATATATTGGGAGCTTGCCAATTTTATTATCATTTCTCATATTTATATACCTCAAATGATGATTGGTTTTGTTTGTCGGAACATCTTCAGAATGAGCATTTAAGAGTAAAAATACACTTATGAAGAAATATCCTTGTGAATGAGGCCTCTCCCTTTGATATCCTCATCAACGATATACCACCAAAAGGTCTTGAAGGATATGTATCATTGAAATTACAAACTCGCTATTTGTCAGAATATCAAGGAAGCTAACAGGAAATTTAAAAAACGTAACAATTTCAAGGAGCCATTATAGGAGATCACACTCGGCTTTTTTTTTCAATTCCAACCGCCCTATACAAAATCCCAATGTCGCCCTTGAATCATAGTCCAAGATACTATTATGTTCACTACCTTCTTAGCACAGGTTCCCCATTTTCAACGTTAACTCATGAAGCCTTTTGCCGTCTGAAAGGAGAGTAATAATTTCCTCTAGTTAACTATACTGACGGATTTGATTGCCATATTGCTGGTCATATTATTAAAATTCTTCCATCAAACCCTGTTCTCAATGACTAACGTCCCACCCACAACTATCACAATGTAAATTTATTGGGAATGAATTTTTTGCGGAAGTTCAAAGCTTACAAACAGTAAGGAGAATTTGAACGATAAGTAGCGATGCTTAAGTTAATTAAATGATTGTCAACAAAGCAAATAGTTTTATAAGAATTGGTTATTAAAATAAATCACAGATGCTTGATGAAACTAAATTTATTTTATAATCTTATTGATTAATATGGACTTGGAAGGAAAAACAGAGAGAAATTCAGCAACATAAGTGAGAAATTTACTTTAATAATAAGAATATCTTCAACGATCCTTAAATGTTTTAGGACATCTTTGAATATTCATAATTTTTATTTAGGTAAACTCATCCAGGCCGCGTGGAGTCTAAGCGAACCAGAACAAACTGAATTAATTTAGATTATATTGATTTAATAAGAATATGTTATCGATAATCAATCATCTAGAATCACTTACTCAAAAGATCTACAATTAAGATTCGTTGTTGAGCACCGTTTTTAGGTTATTTGCTTGAGGAATTTTATTGTTTGTTATTTTGGAATCCGGCTTTTGAAGGTTATTCTTGATTTACAATAGGGATCTATATTGTTTAGTTTAACAGATCGCGCGGCTTTTCTGCAACGGGATTATTTGGGGGGTTCTGATTACTTTATTCTGAGGGTTTAATTTTTCCATCTCCTCGCCATCCATTTATCCAACAGTCACGTATCTTATCGAATAATCCTAATTATATTAATACGTATAAGGCCCCTAATCCTAAGGTGATCCCTAATGGGATCCACCCCCAAAGTGCACTCTAGGGTGCACTCTAGGGAGCATTTACGAATCCGCAAATATTGTTTGTGAGCTCTGTTTAGTAGGAGGAGAAGTTGGATGCTAATGATATTAAGACTGAGCAATTACTCGAGGCTTTTACTCTTAAGCTTTAACTTTGATCACCTTTTGCTGTGTTGTAGAGAAAATTGACCATTTGCGCAGCACCCAAGAAAAAAAAGACCAATTTTATTACTTTCCAGGATATTTTCCAAAATGATGATTTGCAACACTCTTGTTTCTGAATGGCTTAAATGGGTTACTTTTTCTGTTTATCTTTTAAAAAATCATCAATTTCCTCCACATATATTTGCAATTTCTTTTGTTACATCGACTCTGGCATTATTTGCAAAAAATATCTTTTTATATCTTTAATTTAATCTTAGTTCAACAGAGCTAAAACCATGTTAGTCAAATTAATAGTGCGATAAATCTGTTTAAATATATCAATGCATTATTACTTTGTTTCAATATCTTTTAATTTTCGAGCAATACTGGTGGCTGTTTATTTCTTTCTGTTGTCGAGCTATTCAAGTGAAGGAACAAAAGTTTGCTCTCTAGAATTTATTTCATGTTAAGAGCTTTTTTGTTCTTTCTTTGAAGGAGGGGTTGTCATTTGTGATATGAAATGATTATATGACGTTATATAGCTCCACACGTAAGCTCCAAAAAATAAAAGAGTAATATTTACCAATAAAGCGTTATTTGCAATCAAAGACTCAAGTCCGTGTCTGCTAAAGCATTTCCAAAGCAGAGTGTTCGTAGGGAAAAAGTAATTATAGAAATGTTGTTGGCCATCATCATTAAAATATCAAAACTTATGTTTGTCTTTCTACAGTCAATAAATCATTCACATTTGCTGTGCTGAGCCTCGGAAAGCTGTTTGCATTGATAATTTTATTGTCTTGGCCATTCGTATATTTTCATCATTAGCACCAAAAAGTATCATTTCAAGCGCTGTTTGTAAACATTGAATCCATTTTAGCAAAGAAGGAAAGCCTCTTGGACTTCAAGAACGAATCAATGCCAATGAGAAGCTAATTGTCAGAATAGCTATGAATTATAGGCAAAATAGTAAGAATATATTGATCATAATCATCATTGATCAATCATTTCTTAAATCTCACGTCGAGGAAGTTCACCTCTTTGTTGATTGATTGCATAATATTAAAACCAAGGGCAGTTATTTGATTATTCATATCATAGGTGAGTAGTCAATGTTCCTGAATAACAGATATTGGAAGGGCCCATCTGCCTTCTTTACTTCCGTTATCAAACATAAAGAAAAACTCAATTTAGTCTATTTTGTGGGAGGTGGACTGCTTCGATACTTTCAGTCACTCTGTAGATTCATTCTTCAAAAGATTCACAAAAGGCATGATTCCAAGACTACAGTACTGAGTGCATTTTTATCATTCAATTTTATCAAGAAAGCCATATTTGGAGTAGCCTATCAGCTTCCCAGCTGCAAAAGGTCACTGGAATGAGCCATACTATCAAAAGGACGGCTCTGACTGCATCATTCGAATTCAAATATTGTTCTGTTTACTTTGAATTGTTTGCCAGGAATTGATTGGATTGATCTTAGCTGTGCTCAGTTATAAATATAATTTATTCGGATAAATAATGGGCAACAGCTGCGAGGGCAGGTCCAATCTGCTGGTCAAAAACTGGACCAAAGTGTCGAGCCAAAGCTACCGCAATGTGATTACGGACTAACTCATCGATTAGTACGATATTCAATACCAGAGCGAAGAGGAAATGATCGTGGGATCTGGAAGCTTGATGAAGCGTGCCAGCACTAACCACCCCAATATCATCAAACTTATCTATTTCAGCGATAATAACGGTCGGAGCAATTGTAAAAATCGCACCTATGCGCATCGAGTATTTGTCGAACACTATGAGATGCATTTAGGCATGATAATGGATGCATAGTAGAAGAAGGAGAGAGGGCAATGCCTCTGCTGTCCCGTAATCAATGGTTTGGCCTTCATCGCTCATAAGTACGGACCTTTCCTCGTAAAGGAGTCGATGATCTTTATCTGCGCGAGATCAGGCTGGAAGAAAAGCAATAACGAAACGGCTAAGGTCTGGATGAACAGTCAGCTCAAGTATAGCGAACCCGAAATCATTTGCAATGAGCAGGAGATGTGTCAAAAAATAGCCATCATCTTCAAACGAATCTTCGACCACAAGTTGTGTAGCAATTCCAACATACTGCAGCTGGGAAGGTTTAGCCATCTGCAATAGCAGCTGGATTTCATCTTTCAGACACATCACTTTAACCCTGATAAACCCAGAAAAAAAATACTTTCAACCCTTACCTACGCCAGTCAGCCCCAACTTAAGACTTTCAACACTGCTCATCGATCGAGTCAAGCTTCTCTCCACGTGGCAAATCGTAGTTTTTCGACTTATGCAAAGGAGACGATGGCAAGCAGAAGATAAGGCCCATTTCAGTAATCGAGTGTTCCTCAGGCTGCCAATTTTTCAAAGAAAAACGTTGTCTTTCCAGTTTCCCCGCAAATGTAATCCAAACACCTGCAAAAAGGCTTATCCCAGCAAGATCTGTCCTACCGACCGCAACTGTCTCCATTAAAGGTCAATTTTGTATTTGCCTCCTCTCCTCGAAACAATCGCAGCTATCAGTAAGTGGAAAAGAGAGTGGTTGTGGGATTACCTCTGAGCCCGAAGCCTCCACCTCGTCCTCAACCTTATTTTCAAGCCACAACTGAGTTTAGGCTCGAAAAGAATATCGCTGAACAAAAAATATGCGCAGCTACACCAATAGTTCCTGAATAAAAACTGCAAAAGCCTGTCAAGATAGTTGAAGAGGATGTTGAATCTGTCAAGGAGGAACAACTGATAAAAGAGTTATAAGATATAGCACAAAGCTAGAAATCAGGGTCAAAGTAAAGGATCAACTCATAGTCGGCTGAGCAATCGGAAAAGCCAATCTCATAAGCTTCCAATCCTATATCAGTCAAGGAATCATCAAATCAAATAGCCGGAGTGGAAATCGAAAGTGAGAAGGATATTCATGAGGATAGCCTTTCAAGGGAATAGCCGATAGATGAAGTCTAAGAGGAATGTCCTGTCAACTCAAACCAGCATATTTCATAGGAGCCGGAGATCATTGAAGAAGAGTCGCCTGTCGCCGAATCCAATAACGAAATTAACTGCTAATAACCCCATGTCACTCCTTTGGAGCAAGAATCAGAGGTCGAGAGAATATCCTTTCGGGACAAGTAGCCTCTCTACTCCTCTCATAAAAAGGAGCAACCAGAGCCCAAGAGAAGAAGTAATAACGATCATCAGGCTTAGTTCGACGATGAGATTGAAAACCCTTATCGGCACAGCTGCTAAACCTACGACAATCTGGACAGTAAATACAACAAGTACTTGCAAAGATATAACATGGTTGTAGTTGAGCCCAAGAAGACAACCATATCGAAAACCTATTCTTATAAGGATAAGATTTAAACCAATAAACAGAAACCCAACTATTACACAGATAAACTCCACAAAACAGACTGCTTTAGCAATTATAATGATGAAAAAGTACACTCTTTCAAACGAGGGTTGAGGCTGAGTGAACAATAGAATTCTGCTGGTCGAAAATTATAAGCTATGCTGGGCAAAAAAGCGAAGTAAGTGGGAAGGGGAGAATTGGTGAGCCTATCAGGCATGTCCTAATCATCATAGCAATCTGATAAGAAGTTATAAATCATATAGCGCATAAATAATACTTAAAAGCAGATCCGTTAAAACCGCAAGAAGCTATAGAAGATGCAATTAGAGAAGGATTTGTAGCATGAGAAAGAAATAATTAAGAAAGAAATGGATTCCTTACTAAAGAACAACTTGATGGCAGATGAATCGTATCGCATTAAAGAGAAGGTCAAATATAAAAAAGAACACTTTGCACAGCTCAAAGCCGAGGCATCCAAAATACTCGACGATCTCTACTTTTGATTCATTTATATTCGTTTTCATTATGGTATTGATTAT
>Ga0302186_10003154_pt1 | contig 12250 bp, 12 predicted proteins | sample II_Bog_E1_2_FD_198782 | JGI IMG/M metagenome (GOLD analysis project Ga0302186, IMG submission 198782) | Peat permafrost microbial communities from Stordalen Mire near Abisko, Sweden - II_Bog_E1_1 | ecosystem: Environmental > Terrestrial > Soil > Wetlands > Peat | place: Sweden: Abisko... | reverse complement strand
TCGTTATACAAGGTGGATAGGTAATAATTTGAATCTTTAAGCATTATTTTTGGTTTTTGTCACAATGGAAAATAACATAAACTTTTAAGTCTTTGTTTTTATTAAAAACAAAAATTTAATTTTATTCCATTTTCGATAGAAAATTTTTTTCTTTATAGAAAATTCAGACAAAATTTAATCAATCGATTAATGGAAACCAATCTTACAAGTATTATCCAAATCGCTCAAAACAGCTCACAAAAGGCTCATAAGGTTCAGATCGCCAACAAATTGATTGATACAATGACAAATTTAGAGCAAAACTTTGAGCAAAACCAAAGGAGGTGGATTTGGGAATTGATTCAAAATGCTAAAGATGTCTGTTATGATGAAAAGATAAAAATGAGAATCACTTTAAAAAAGAATTGCTTGGAATTTTCTCACACTGGCAAGCCCTTTAGAACTGAAAACCTCGTCTTTCTGATCGAGCAAACTTCCTCAAAGCAAAGATTAGAAGAAGCCCATAAAGAAAATCCTGAGGAAGAAGAGGAAAAAAGCCAAATCCCACCAAAAAACACTGGAAAATTTGGCACAGGCTTCATTTCTACTCATCTGCTCAGTAGAAAGGTAAAGATTTCGGGTATATGGGAATGGGAGAAAGTGAAAAATAACAAGACGAAGATGTTATATAAGAAATTCGAGCTTGATTTGGATAGAAGTGCGAACAATCAAAAGGACATGATAAAAAGCATTGAAAACTCGTTCGATGTTTTCAAGAGATTGGAAGAAAACAAGGAGGTTCTCGAAGAGTTCACAGTTGGAGAAAAATACAACACCAAGTTTAAATATGAACTTGATGAAAGAGGAATAAAAGTGGCTCAGAAGGGTCTAGATGATTTGCAACATTCCGCTTTATTAACAATGTTATTTAACCCAGAAATCGTTTCATTGAGAGTCCAAGATAAAATTCGCAAATTTACAAGAAAATATAGTTATTCAGATTCCACCATTTATAATAGTGAAGAAGATTCAGAAAAGAGTTTCAAATTGAGTATGGAAACCTATGCTATTTGTGAAGCCGAAGAAGAAAATGAAGAAAAGGAATCCCATAAGATATATTTGGTCATGAGGGACGATGAAACTGCCAGTGTGATCGAGTTACATCAAAGCGGACCTGACCAATTCCACATCCTTCCTAAAGATCCAATAGCTCCTGTTATCTATGCAGATTTCCCATTGATTGGAAGCGAAAATTTTCCCTTTCCATGCTATTTCAACAGCCATTTTTTCCACCCAAATGAACCGAGGTCTAGCCTGATAATGAAGGGGGAGTTGAATGAAGTGAAAATCAATAAGGCATGTTTTATTAATTTAAGGAGGCAAACCGAGAAATTAATAAAATATATCTGCAAATCGGAAAAACCTATCTTAAATCGACATTTCCTTGTTGTGACAAGTACTCCAAAAGATTTCGATCCGGAGTTTTATAATAAAAAGATTCAACTTCCTATGAGAAATAAAATATATAGCCTTCCCATCATTGAAAACAACGAGGGAGAATATCACACTATAGCCGAGAGTATGATGCCCATTGCAGATGTAAAATTTGTGTTGGATTTATATGATTTGATCCAACCTATTTTCGAAACCAGACTGATCAAAAAAGATCTGGATTATATTATGTATTGGCTCAATGAGTTCACATCTGAATGGGAACAGATGTTGAATGTAAAGAATCTATTCGACATCTACAATCTCATAGATTTCGTGAATGAAAAAAAGGAAATCAAAGAAATTTTAGAAAGGTTCAATTTCGAGCATGATTCTGATGTAATATCTTGGTTGAATAACATTTACACTTATCTGCATTGCACTCTCCCAAAGACTGAATGTGATAACATTCTGAATACATATAGTTTGATTCCTAATCAAAATGGGAAATTATCAAAATTGGATGATCTTTATGAGGATGAGTCAATTCCTGAGCCTTTGAAAGATGTGTTGTTTCATTTTGGAACTGATCTAAAAGAAACGTTGATAGATATGAATATTACCATCGAGACGAAACAAAGGTATGATGTACATTCGGTGATCGGACAAATTGAGAAGTTCTATGATGAACCAAACACTGATGAGGATATTTTACTTCAAACCAGCATAGAATTGCTTTCAGTCCTTCCCAAGAAAAGGAATAATAATATGAAGGAAAGGTTTTTAGAAATCATAGGCATATTTTTTGAAACTTGCATAAATATACATGAAATCATGGAAGTTAATTATATTATATGGGAGAAAGCGGAGACGTTTATCTTGAAAAGAATGCTTAAATTGATAGAAGATAATGCAAGTGTTGAGTCTTTAGCGAGAATTATCAATTCTGATGAGAATCGAACGATGAAAGTTTTAAATGACTTTTTTCAAATTTGCATTGAAAAAAATTGGAGGAATCTAATTAAAGATAGAAAGATCTTTCCGAATCAACTGGGAGAATTCAAACAAGCTAAGGATTTGATCTTAGATAGAATAGAAAAAGATATGAATCTGCAAAATGAAGAAGAAAAAAAATATGATGAAAATGATATGAGATCTCACATGATCAGGGATGATGCTCCTTCAGAAAATGATGAAGCCAAGAAAATATTTTCTAATGAAATTAAGGGAATTTATAAGAGAGTGACTGGTGATGTTGGAATCGATGCGAAACTTCTGGAAAAATCCATCAATTTAGAAAATTCCATGCTCATTACAACAACTTTGGGCCTGAAGGAAATTTCTGATCGAATGGAAAAATCCTTACAAGAAAAAAGAGGAATCATTTCCAGTGATAAAGTCATGAAAAAAATCGTCACTGATCTATATAATGTCACTCGATCTTTGGAGCATGTAATGAGGAACCATTATTTTGGATGGTTCGAACACAACATTCATTCGATTATGGTTGACACCATGAATGATGATAGTATGAAGTCTGTTATTTTAGACATTGCATTGTCACAACAGATGCATGATCCTGCAATTTTGAGACGCATGCTTTCTAATTCATTGACTATGGAAGATATCATCAATATGGCTGAAAAAAGCAAAGTGAAGATGGACACTAAAAATGAAAGGAGAAATTTGCTAGAAGATGTTCTTGAAAAAACCGTGAATCAAAGCTTAGAAGATGATAATAATGATATCAGTTTTGGCACGAACCCAGCAATGTTTCGAGAAAATTTGGTGAATTTGAATATTACTTCTGATGAACAATTCAAAAATCTCATGGAAACGAGAAAAATTAAATTTCCTTCTAATTTTGCTCTACCAACACAAGACGCCTTTCAATACGTTCTGAGGATTTTGGATATTGCCAGGAAACATGTGATTGAGTTTTTGAAACAAAATCCTATTTATGATGTGTCAGAAGCATTTTATGATGTAATGGCTCCAAATCAAAATATATTATTGAATGTGAAAAAAAACAAAAGTCCTATCAACATTGTTGTGAGACCTTCTGTTGGGAATAAAATAATTATCCATAATGAAAGAGAGGTGAAGGAACTAGAGAACCCCAATAATGAATTGTGGTGCAGTGATGGAAGTAATGCTTTACAAATGACCATGGGGATGATTTTCAGATCTAATGAATTTAGGGTCATCAAAATTTAAGTTTTATTAAAAAAAACAAGCAGAAAATTAATTAAAAATATTCAAACAAACTGGAAATTAAAAAAAAATTATAAGAAAATTTTTTTTTTTTTTAATTTATGGGGTCGTCCCATATTTTTTTTTTTTTTTTTTTTTTTTTTTTTTTTTTTTTTTTTTTTGAAAATAATGCAATGATTTTATTAGAAAAAAATGAATTTTTTAGAAAAAAAAGTACTCACTCAATTAAAATTAATAATTAATAAATAATAGAGGAAATCTCAAGAAAAATTGTTTAAAATTTACATTTAAAGCCTTCAGGACGATCCTGAAATTAAATAAAAGATATTAATGCCTCATAGAAATTTTTCGAAAAATTGGTATTTTCAAAATCGTTTAAAGGTTTCAGATTAGATATAATTTAAAAAAAGAAAGGAAAATAAATAAATAATGGACAACTCTTCTGAATTAAAACAAAAAGCTGAACGGATTTCCAAGCAAATCCATAAATCTCAGATTGGGAACAAGATTTTTGACATCATCTCAAATTTGGAGCAAAATTTCCAACAAACTCAAAGAAGATGGATCTGGGAGCTTTTGCATAACGCGAAAGAAGCCTCTGTCAATGATGAAGTCGAAATCAAAATAATTTTGGGAAACGATTTCCTTGAATTCTCTCACACTGGCAAGCCATTTAAAACCGAAGACATCATTTGTTTGATTGATCAAACCTCCAAAAAGCCAAGATTCGAGGGTAATAACGATCATTCCATTAGATCAGGCACCGGGTTTGCAGCTGTTTATTTATTGAGTAAAAAAGTGAGTTTGAAAGGTATTTGGCAAGATGGTTCCAATAAAAATTATAAGCAGTTCTCTTTGAAATTAGATCGAAATGGTAACCGATGTGATATGATGTCCAAAATTGATAAAAACTATGAAGTTTTCGCTGAAATTGAAAACACCAAGACTATTTCTAGTTATAAGCCCGGAGAAAAGTTCGATACTGTCTTCAGATTTGATTTGGATGAAAAAGGAAGAAAAGTGGCCAAAACTGGAATCAGTGAATTGGAAAATTCAGGTTTATTTACGATGTTATTTAATAGAAAAATTTCATCAATCAAAGTCTCTGATAAAGTAGATAACATTAAGATGACATATTCTTTTGTTAACTCCAAGACTCTCACAAAAAATAATAAAGAATGTCTCACTATGGAGGATTTCAAAATTAATGACGATATTAAGACTTTCCTTTCATTGAGCAACATTGAAAATGAATGCCAACTTGCTGTAGAAATAACAAGTAAAAATCCTGAAAAATATTATCAAATCAATAAAAATGATCAAACGCCGATGATTTTTGTTGATATCCCTTTAATTGGGACAGAAGATTTCCCATTTCCTGTGGTAGTCAATTGTCCTTTGTTTTCAACTAATGAACAAAAAAATGGATTATTGATGAAGGGATCCTCAGAGGAAGTGGAGAAAAATAAAAATATCTTTTCCAGTTTGTCGCAATTTCAAATGAGAAAATTTCTCAATTTTGTCTGTGGTTATGAAAAGCCAATCTACAATCGTCATTATTTGGCAAATACCAAGATCCCAAAAGATTTCGATGAAGAATGGTATCGGAAACATATTCAACAGCCTTTAAGATGTATTCTATATGAATCCCAAATCATCGAAAATTGTGAGGAAAAATTCATCAAATTATCAAAATGCATCATCCCTTCAGCCGAACCCAAAAATCTGATCCCTTTCCATGATTTGTTGACTCCAATCTATAAAGAAAGATTAGTGAAAAAAAGAAAAAATTATATGCCATATTGGATCAATGAATTGACCAAAGGGTGGGAAAAAACATTGGATGAGTCCAATTTTGTGGATATTTCATCCATTATTGACATTGTTGACAAAAAGAGAACAGTAAATTTTTTAATGAAAATGCTTTCTTGTGATGATCGTGAAATCTTCCAATGGCTCAATAAACTTTATAGCTATCTTAGTGATTCTCTTTCACATAAAGAATTTCTTCAATTGCTTAATGAGAAGGCTATTATACCTAATCAAAAAGGAGATTTGAGAAGACTTAATGATCTTTGTGAGGATAATTATATACCTTCCCAATTAAAGCCCTTATTGAAAATGATTGGTCAGGATGTAGAAAACATCTGCAAGGAAAAAAACCTCAATATTTTGATTGAAATAAAAGATAATATTGATGTATATTGGGCTACTAAAACAATCGAGAAATTCTTTCATGATCAATCAAGAAGTTACGAGGAAAAAACTGATGTGAGCTTAGAAATTTTGACCATTTTTCCCGAGAAACCGAATAAAAACATGGACTTGTTGTTTTTAAAACCAAAATTTATGAATACAATTAAAGTTTTTTTCCCCAAATTTAAGGAAAAAGATATCAAAATCCAAGAACCGATCTTCACAATTTGGAAAAAGGCTGAAACCTTCCTGACTCGACAAATCATCGAGATCATAGAAAGACATAGGAATTTAGAAAGCTTAGCCAATACTTTAAAACAAAATGAAAACTCTCTTTTCGAGAATCTCGGACACTTCTATAGCCTATTATCCAAAAGTTTTAGAATTTCCTCTATTATAAACGCCAAAATCTTTTTGAGTCAAAACAAAGAATTTCATTTTGCGAAGGACCTGATAAATGAAAAGGAGGAGGGAGTCACATGGATAGCTAAAAAGGAGCTTTTCAATATCATTTCCAAAATGAATTCCTCTGATAACAATCGAAAGAAAAAGGATCTAATTACCCTGAAAAATAATCAAAACAAAAAAAAAGAAGATTTTGAAGAGAAAAAAGAGAAAAAGGAAGTCGCACCACGAAATTTTATAAAATTGAGATCAAGCGTTGAAAATAACTTTCAGGAGGAAGTTTTAAAAGATTTAAAAGAAAAAGAAATTAAAAAAGGCTTGAAAAACAAATTTCTAAATTACAAGAAAAAGGATGTCTTTGAAGAAAAAAAGGGATATGAGCCTCGATTCGACCTGATATCAAGCATAAGATTTGTAAATAAAAATGAAACCAATGAAAATTTTGATGATAATATATCAGTGAGCTTGGGAGACAATCCTGAAGCATTTCATGAAAACATGGTCAATATGAACCTGACTTCCAATGAACAATTCCAAGACATGATCGAGAAGAAAAGCTTTAAAATTAGGAAGAATTTAAAGCAAACAAATCAAGAGGCTTTTAAAAAGGTTGAAGAATATTTAATCAAAGCTAAAAATAATATCCTTGAATGCTTGAACTCAAATAAAAAATATGATACAAGAAAAGCATATTATGACGAAAAGGCTCCGAACCATAATATTTTAATGAATGTTAAAAAAAATAATAAGATGATGCATATTGTTGCGAGACCAGTGATTGGGAACAAGATTATGCTTCATAATCAAAGAGAAGTTGAGGAACTAGAAGATCCATTGAATGAATTATGGGTTAGCGATGGAAATGAAGCATACCAAGTCATTGATGAACTCTTGCAAAAAGGAAAATTTAAAGTTTTCCTTCCTAAGAAAAAAATGAATTAACAATTTTAAAACAACCTCGAAAAAATATTTTAAAAAAATAGATTTTCTAAATTTAAAAAATATATTAATTTTTTTAGAGCTGAATATTTCAAAAAAAAAGAACCCAAACATTTTTCTCAAAATTATCAAAATTTCTTTGAGTTTCTTTTTCGTTTCTAATTCAAAAAAAAAATATTAAAAAATAAAGATATAAAATTTAATGAAAAAACTTTTTTTGTTTTTGTTCTTTGCAGGATGGGTTATGGCGTTATACGAGCATCAGGCGGGGGTTTTTGATTGGTCTATTAAAAACATGGGGGAAATCGATTCTGTTTATTTTTGGGAAAACAATTTCTATTTCTCAATCAAAGATGATGAAAATTCAATTGGAGCAGCTTCTTTACTAAATGGTACTCTACATTTATTTCTTTTTTTCATTTATGTTTTTCCAAACCTTAAGGAAATATTGAATATGTGAAAGAGGTTCCAGGACGAATTTTGAATAGGAAATTTAAAAAAGGTTTTGAATATAATTTTAGTTTTTGAAAAACTGAAGACATTTTTAGAGGTTTTTTTCTACAATGAAAATCAGAATATCTTTGGAGTTTTTCAATTGAAAAGTGGTCAGGTGATCAAAACGATCAACATCGAGTTGAAATCAAGTTTTTCTTTTTAGCTAAAATTTCCATTTTAGTATGGAAACCCCGATCATTGGATTCTTGAATTTCGAGAGATTGGATGCTTTTGCTTTATGTTCAAAGAAAGAAGTTATAGTGGCTGCTAATAATAAGCAAATTGTGCTTTATAAAGCTAGGTAATAAGTTTTCTTTAAATTAAAATAACCAAATTTGAAGTGAACAAGAAGAGTTATTAACAATCACAATGGATGAATCCAAAAAATTGGTTGTAATTTTAATGAACAAGTATTATAACTATTATAAAAATGAATGTCTAATGGTTTTTTTGTTTAGTGATAAACTCCTTATCAAGAAATTCATTATGGAAAAAATGCAGCTTGAAAAGACACTTGAAATGTTTACTTTGAATATGAAATTTAATCCCAATAAACTCTCGATCGTTGAGGGAACCGTTTCTTATGAAGATGTAAACAAATTCAATAAATAAAGAGCCTCATAACATATTATATAGATTGATAAAACCAAAGTCTTTTCCATTGAAAAAGAGGAAATGTTCTATGTTGCAAACTCAGTCAATTCCATTGTTTTAGAGCAAAGTTTAGTGAGATTTCATGAGGGAGATGAGATAATTTCTTTCAAAGAAATCTCGACTTCATCAAATAATTTGGTTGAAAAACTAGAATATTCAAAAGAAAAAACAGGGAAATATGATGTGAGAATCTTCGATCTTCCTTTTTTAGGAGTGAAAAAAGCAGTTGTGATCGCAAACATTCAAGATCAAAAGCTAAATGTTTATTTCATGAAATTATAAAATATTGAGATTTTTTTAATTAAATTAGGTCGACATCTTCAACTTAGAAACGGGGAATTCGCCAGTTGATATAATGACAAAATCTTTGAAGAGCAAAGCTGGAACAATTAAAAAAATATGGATCAATGAAAATGGACATATTTTAATTCAAACTTCGGAATTGCAAACCATTTTTTTTTTAAAAGTTGAGTTTTTTCATTTAATACGAAATATAAAAAATTTGATCAAAATAGAAGGATGAGAACGCCTTATGGAACAGAGAAGATTCTTTGGCTTATATTACAAAAAGTCATTTCGTTAATTTTGAAGACCTTGAAACAAAAAAAGTTAATGATTATTTTGAATCTTTAGGTAAATTTTATGAAATATTCTTGAATCAATGAAAAAATTATTTATAGAAACCGAAGGAACCCATAATTCAATGTTGATAATACCCAATTTCATACAAAGGATCAAAACTGAAATCGATGATTTTTCTACTCTGATAAAAGGTGCTTTTGGAAACAGTGTCAACCAATTAAAAGATTTAACTGAATCTAAGGACTTGAAACATGCCTTGAAAATGTTATTTTTATTTGTAAAAATCGTCATTTCATTCTATTTTAGATTAAACAAATTTGGGGATAATACCGCCAATGAAATTTTATATGATTTGAAAAAAATCATATTAGTATATAGTAGTTTTTAGACCTTAGCTTAATAAATTCTAGGTAGTCACCAAACTGAACACGCTTTATGCATTAGATTCTAAAACAGGAACGATTTTATGGAAGTAAAAAAAATCAATAAATATTTATTAAACTTTTCAAAGGCAATCTTTAAATTATCTAATTGAAGACATGGACAATTATGAAGTCATTGACTTTTTCTCATTAGAGTTTATTTTTTATTTAATTTATGCCATTTATTATTTTAAATTAGGTCAAAAAATGAGGATATCATTGCGAACAAAGTCATTTTAGCTTTGTTTTCTCAAAAATATCAAAAGATTCTATTTTTGAAGTAATTCTTGCAATTTCATTCATTTATCTTTGTAGTTTTTCACCTGCAAATGGAGACATTATCGATGAAGAATCCCTTCCAGTGAAAAGATTTTACAAAATTTTAAGAATACCAGCTGTCAGACATGTAAATGTTTATATATTTGTGATAAAATAGGATTTTTTAGATACATAATGATGCTTTGTTGATTTTGGATGAAAATTTATCAATGAAATTTTATCCTTCTTCTCTCGCTCAAGTAAAAAATTTAAATATTTATTTAAATTTTTTTTTTTTCAGAACTATAAAGACAGAGAAAAGAAATTAACCCTATATACCTTAAATGAAACGGCGAAAACAATCTCAGGGTAAATTATTTTATGAAATTAATAAATTTTATGAAAACTTTAGCTATAAATTCTTGGAGAATAATTTTAAGGTGGTTTGGAACATTTCACTCAATAAACAGGTATTTATAATTTAGAAATGATTAAAAATTATGAAAAAAAGGAGGAAATTTTGAAATTTAAATCTCTTTCATCTGATGATAAAAACTCGCTTTTACATGCATTATCAGGAGAGTTTATTGGAATTCATGATGACAAAAAAATTATCTTCAAGCACATAAATTACAACAATTTCGCAGTTTTGACCAAATTAACAGTACTCTTTTTTCTTAAAGTTAAAATTGAGAAATTTATTAAATTAGATGAAAACTGATAATATTGAGACCAACGTTTTAAATTTATATATTATCAACGGAGCCACTGGAAGAATTTTATTTAACCAATATGTTTCAGATGTCAATTTTGATGATCCCATTAATTTGCTGGTTGATGAAAATGGAGTTTTTGTGTCCTATTATAATATAAAGGTGATTTTTAATATTTTTGTTTAAAATACAATTTTGCAAAGAATTTGGTTTATGAAATATGGGTCATAGAAGGCTATTCCAATAAAATGGAAAATTCGTTCACAAATATGTAAAAAAATGAAAAAGTTATTAGGATAAATTTTATTTTAGGCTCGAAAAGTATTACTTCAAAACGCATCCTTCGAGTTCGAGCTTGGACAATTTTAATTACAATTCAAATGATTTGGATATTGCTTTTTTGCAAGCTAAATATGCATTCCTTCTGGGCATTAAGGAAGTGTCAACATTCAAATCGAAAAGAGAAATAACAAGGAAAAATCTCTTAATTATAACTCCTTTAAATCAGGTATGTATTTGCGCCATTATTATTTGGAATTAATATGAAAATTTAGATTTATTCTTTGGATCGAGCATTATTAAGCACGAGAAGATCCATAAGACCAAATTTACAAAATCTTGACTTGAGTACCTCATTTGAAAGCATTGAATTACCACCGTACCAATATATTCTTCCAATTAATGATTTGAATTATCTCTCATATAATTTACAAGTAAATTTAATTTTCTAACACTCAAATAAGTTCCTCAGTTGTCGAATTTACATCAACTCCATACTTCCCCCACGAATTTGGAATCAACTTCCCTGCTTTTAGCTTATGGAAGAGATATTTTCTCATGCAAAATAGCTCCAGACAATGTTTTATTATTTGATTTTTTTATATATTTTATATATTTCGATAGGCTTATGATAGATTAAATGATGATTTCAACTATTTCTATTTGATTGGGACTGTGTTCACAGTCGTTGCGGCAACCATGTTTGTGAAGAATTTGGCGAAGAAAACGAAAATTTTTCAGAATTTTAATAGATGATTGTGTTAATGCAAATGCTAATCCTATTTTAATAAAAAACTCCATCGAATAATTTAAATTTAAAAAAATTTTTTAGGAAGAAAAATTAAAAAAAAAATTTATGAATGAGAGGTTCATGCATATTTCATATTTTTAGTTAATATCCACGAATTAGAGGTTCATGCATATTTCATGTTTTTAGTTCATATCCACAGATGACCAAAGTGCATTTATGAATAAAAAAAAATTGTTATTTTTCTTGAATTTAAGTCAAGAACGAAAAATAAAAACAAAATTTAAAGATATTTCTTTATTATTTTCTATTATTTTTATTCCAAAAAATTTCAAAATCAAACACATGTATAACCAAAATCAAGGCCAGCAAATGCAAAACCAAGGCAATCCCAACATGAATCCAAAATTCATGATGCAAAATCAACCTCCTCAAAACATGATGATGTTTTCTCAAGGAATGAATAGAGTTGGAATGCTTCCAAAGCCAGAATTGCCATTGCATCTTCAAGTCCTCTTTGCGCCCAGAATGCCATTGGTTTATGTAAAACCCCCGGAAAAGCATAGATGCAGGAGTTTCGACCCGATGATTCGGCAAGATTTTGATTTTATGTCGATTTTCGAGGATGAAGACCCTCCTGAAAAAGTTATAATCGAATCCAGGACGGAAATAAAAGAGAAAAAGGAAAAACAGAAAATGGAAGATTATAAAAATAAGATAAATGAAGGATTGAATCAATGTTTTCAATTTTTTCAGTTTTTAAATTTATTTAAAAAAAATTTTTAAAGGGAATCCAATCGAAGACCCCAAATGCACAGGCGATCCGATGAAGACATTATTCGTTGCAAGGATTGTAAATTTTATTTATTTTAATTTTTTTTCTAAGATTAACATTTTCTAGTCATTCGAGACAAGCGAAAAAAAATTGAAGAAGG
>Ga0302186_10003150_pt1 | contig 12259 bp, 8 predicted proteins | sample II_Bog_E1_2_FD_198782 | JGI IMG/M metagenome (GOLD analysis project Ga0302186, IMG submission 198782) | Peat permafrost microbial communities from Stordalen Mire near Abisko, Sweden - II_Bog_E1_1 | ecosystem: Environmental > Terrestrial > Soil > Wetlands > Peat | place: Sweden: Abisko, Stordalen... | reverse complement strand
TTTTACTATATTCATGATGGTTTTTCTTAACTGTTAGTTTTTTTTGCATTTTTTTTTTTTGCATTTTTTCCCCAACCAATATGTACTTGCGTGGTAAAACTTGGTCAAAACCTTTGGATATAATTTTTAATTTTGTAACTCCAGCTATATGCTTACTAATACCACCTATTTTTATTCAAAAACATTTGCCATTTTGGGGCTATTTTGAAAAAATAATTTTTTACACGGAAGGTAAAGAACAACTACACCCGGGTTTTGTTTATTTATTTTTTATTATAATTTTTATATCTTTAATGGGAATTTTATTTTTTTATTGGATTGTAGGTATTAAATTCTATTTGTTTTCTAAATGATTTAATATTAAACAAGTTTATACTTTACAAGTATTGGGGGAGTTTTTATTTTTTGGTACTGAAGATAATAAGGATATTTTAGAACTTTTTGGGCCTAAAAACAGGGGGTTGCCGTACTCTTTGGTTATATTTACTGATGATTTTTTTGATAAAATACCTTACGTTCCAACGGGTTATGAGCTTGCAGATACGGGTAATAGTATATATGTATATAGTTGAGAGGGTTCTTACTCAAGGGGTGTATTGTTATGATGATATTTTTTTATGTTTTATTTTTATTATTTACAAATAAAATTTTATTTCATATTTACTTTACCAACTTTTTTTTGTTTAAATTTTTTTTTTTTTATATTTAGTATAAGTGCTTACGCTTATTATGTAAAATTTAAATTAAAAATTGATATTATTAGAAAATTTAAACATAAATGCCTATTTTATGCATTTCTTGTATTTATAGTACTTACTTTATATATATTTAGACTGGATTTTATGTATTTTTTTGGATTTTTAAAAAGTACTTAATTAAACTAATATTAATCTTTAATTTAAAAATGTATTTAAATAACTATACTCTTATAAAAAATAATTCTAAAATTTGTAATATCTTAAATAACTGTTTTTTTTCAACAAATGCATCTACTATACGTGTATCTAAGGATTATTCTAAAATTAAAAAATTTATGTTAAAATTAAAATGAGTTGGAATTCAAAAATTGAATAGTGTAGGGGTTGTTTTATCAGTTAACGATGGTGTGGCTAAAATTATAGGTTTAAAAAAAATTAGAGCAGGGGAATTGGTTATTTTTTCGAATAATATGAAAGGGATGGCATTAAATTTAGAAAAAAATGTTGTTGGTGTTATAATTTTTGGTAATGATAGACTTGTAAAACAGGGTGATATAGCTACTAGAAGTTTTTCTATTATTAAAGTTCCAGTTGGTGAAAATCTTAAAGGTAATGTTATTGATAGCTTAGGTAACTCTTTAACAGATGTTGTTTTTTTATCAAAAAATCAAGAATACTATAATATTGATACTAAAGCTCCTGGTATTATAACTAGGAAATCTGTTCACGAACCATTACAAACAGGTATTTTAGCTGTTGATAGTATGGTTCCTATTGGTTTAGGTCAAAGAGAGTTAGTTATAGGTGATAAACAAACTGGTAAAACAGCAATATGTGTTGATACCATTATTAATCAAAAATATCAAAAAGTACTTATTAACTGTGTTTACGTTGCTATAGGTCAAAAAAGATCTATTATAGCACAATTAGTAAATAGATTAAAAATTGAAAAAGCTTATAATTATACAACTATTGTTAGTGCTACCGCTTCCGATGCAGCATCACTTCAATTTTTAGCACCATATTCTGGGTGTGCTGTTGGGGAATGGTTTAGAAACAATGGAGCACATGCTCTAGTTATATATGATGATTTGAGTAAACAAGCAGTTGCTTATAGACAAATGTCTTTATTATTAAGAAGGCCTCCTAGCAGGGAAGCTTATCCAGGTGATGTTTTTTATTTACACTCTAGATTATTGGAACGTGCCGCTAAATTAAATGCAACTTACAATTTTGGATCATTAACAGCTTTACCTATTGTAGAGACACAAGCTGGTGATGTTTCTGCATTCATACCTACAAATGTTATATCTATTACTGATGGTCAAATTTTCTTAGAAAGTGAACTTTTCAATAGGGGTATACGCCCTGCCATTAATGTTGGGTTATCTGTTAGCCGTGTAGGTTCTGTTGCACAAGTTGCATGTATGCGCTCTATTTCAGGTACTTTAAAATTAGAATTAGCACAATATAGGGAAGTTGAAGCTTTTATTTCTTTTGCATCTGAATTAGATGAAGCTACCAAAGCAACTTTAAATAAAGGTTCTAGATTAGTTGAATTATTAAAACAAAAACAATATTTTCCATTAAATAGTACTTCACAAATAATTTTAATATATGCTGGAATTAAGGGTTACTTAGATAATTTAAAAGTTGAACAAATAGATTCTTTTAAGCTTTGAATGTTATCAGAATTGAAAAATGATATATCAGGGTGGCTTGTTAACTTTGATATTCATAGTAAATTTACTAATAAAAGCATAGATTTTTACATTACTCAAAAATTGAATAATTTCAAAAATTTAAAAAGCATTTAATTTTTTTTAAATAATATTTTACAACCCAAATATTCTATGATGAACTTAAAAAATATTATAATATATAACTCTCCGTTAGAACAATTTACAGTTTTTAATTTTTTTAATTTTTTTACGATTTATAATATAAAATTTACTAATCTTGCTTTAAATTTTATATTTGTAATAGCAATAATAACTTTATTAATGTATAGTTCAAGTAATAAGATATACACAAGCAATATAAAAGATAAGTTATTCAGTAAAATATATAAATTTATACAAAACATTTTTAAGGAAAATGTTTCTGTTTCAACCCCATATTTTTTTCCTTATATTTTATTTATATTCTTAATTATACTATTTTCTAACCTTGTTGGGCTTATACCATTCTCTTACACTATAACTAGTTCTATTATTTTTACATTTTTTTTATCAATAACATCTTTTGTAAATATTATTTTTACTGGATTACGTTTACATGGTTTAAAATTTTTTAATTTGTTTTTACCCAATGGGGCACCTGTAGCTATAGCCCCGTTTTTAGTTATTATAGAATTTATTTCATATAATGCTAGAGTTTTTAGTCTAGCTATTCGTCTTTTTGCAAACATGATGTCAGGTCATATTTTATTAAAAATTTTAGCTACAGCTACTTGATCATTATTACACATATACTTTCCTTTATCTTTATTAGTAATATTTTTCCCAATGTCTGTTTTACTTATTATAACTTTCTTGGAATTATGTATAGCTTGCTTACAGGCATATGTCTTTATAACACTATTATGTATATATTTTAATGAGTCTATAAATTTACATTAATTATAATGATGGAAAAAGTCTTTTTGTTAGAAAACTTAAAGTATCTTGTAATTGTTTCTAATTTTATTTTTGTAGGTGGGCTGTTAAGTACTTTGGTTGCTCAAAATGCAATTGCGTGGTTAATTTCAATTGAGCTATTATTTATAAGCTCTTTTTTAAACTTTATAAGTTTCTCTCTATACTATTTAAATATAGAGGGTTTTATATATGCTTTAATTATTTTAATATTTGCTGCAGTAGAGTCAGCACTAGGATTATCACTTATATCTATACATTTTAGTAGAAATAAACGTTTAAATTTTGATTTTTATAAAGATAATACTATTGATTAATATGTTACAAAAAATGCAATATATAAATATTATAATTTACGTGGTAATTGCTTTTACAATAACTTTGATTATAGCTTTAATTGCTTTGCTATTAAATAATAAAACTACTACTAGCAAATCTAAATTATTAAGCTATGAAACTGGTTGTTTACCATCTACGGATACTCAGGATAATTTCAGCATACATTTTTATATTATAGGTATTATTTTTCTTATTTTAGATATAGAAATTATTTTATTATTTCCTTGAGTTTTAGGTATAAAACAATTAGGTATTTTTGGTTTTTATAAAATTTTAATTTTATGGGGTATTTTAGCTTTAGGTTTTATTTACGAGTGGGCAAACAATTCTCTCAATTGAGTTAAATAATAATATTTATAATATAAAATTTGTGAAAAAAAGAGTACCCAAAGTCTATAATTTATAGACTTTGGGTACTCTTTTTTTCACAAATTTTATATTATAAATATTAGTAAAACTAAAAACATTACTAAATTTACAATCATAAAAAATGCATACCTATGTATGCAATTATTCATAAATTTGTTAGATTCTATAGAGAATTTATAAATCAAATTATTAATGGGTGTTGGTTCGAATAAACCTTGTTCTAGTATTGTATAAAATTTTTTATATCCAAAATCAAAGGATGTTTTACCTAAAAAATAATTATAGATATTGTTAAAATATCATTTATTATTAAAAAATTTGTAATATGCATTATATTTAATTTTATATTTTATAATATCATAAAATGTAAATTTATACAGAAATAATACAGCATAAACGCCGATTAAACTTAAAATTATTGGTATAACTTTTACCATATAAGGTATATATTCAACATCTGTTGTGTTTGAATGTCATGGCAACGTAAAAATCGCATTACCTAGGAAATTCGAACCGCAACCTATAATTGCATCTTTAAGCAAATAACCACTAATTATACTTAAAATTGCTAATACTAACAAACTAGTGTATATAATTTTACCTGGCTCTTGTGTATTTTTAATTAAGTTTCTGTAAGAATTATTTTTAAAAAAAAATACTAAATATATTAATCTAAAAGAGTAATATGCTGTAAAAAATGCTGATATAGATCCAAATCAAAATGCAATAGTACTATTTATATTGTAATGTATTAAACAACTTTCTAGTATGAAATCTTTTGAATAAAAACCTGCTAAAAATGGAAAGCCTGCAAGGGCTAAGGACCCTATTAAAAATGTCATATATATAAATGGTAATATGTTACGTAAAGCACCCATTTTCCTAATATCTTGCTCATCAAATATTGCATGTATTATTGCTCCCGCTGATAGGAATAGTAGTGCTTTAAAAAAGGCATGATTTATTAAATGAAATAGACTTCCTGCGTAGTTAGAAATGCCGCAACTTAACATCATGTAGCCTAATTGGCTACATGTTGAGTAAGCTACAATTTTTTTTATATCATTCTGTAACATTCCAATAGTTGCACCTAGGAAAGTTGTTAGAGAACCCACAAATATCATATTTAATAGTATATTAGGCATAAATTCAAAAGCTGGTGAAAATCTAATTATTAAAAAAATACCTGCGGTAACCATTGTTGCTGCGTGTATCAAAGCAGATACAGGAGTAGGGCCTTCCATAGCATCAGGCAATCATGTATGTAACCCTATTTGTGCCGATTTTGCCATGCAACCTACAAGCATAAAAAGTCCTATTGTATTTAATACATTGAATGTAAACCCCATAAATATAAAATTTACGTTTAAAAAATATGGGTACATTATAAAAATTGTAGAATAATCTACAGTTTTAAAATAGTAAAAAATTATGCTAATACTTATTATTATACAAGAATCTCCCACCCTATTTACAATTAATGCTTTAATTGCGGATTTATTTGCTAATATTCTAGTATTTCAAAAACCTATTAATAAGTATGAACATATGCCGACACCTTCTCAACCTAAAAATAAAAGTATAAGGTTATCTGCGCTAACTAAAATTAACATAAAAAAACTAAAAAGAGATAGGTATGCAAAAAATCTTGTATTATATGGGTCATTGTACATGTATTCATAGGAATAAAAGTGTACTATAGTGGATATAGAAGTTATTATTAGTATCATTAGTACAGTAAATACATCAAAGAAAAAACTTCAACTAACAGTAAACAAACCTACGCTGATCCAGTCACCATAATTAATATAAATATAGCTATCTGTAATATACATATATCTAATAGTAAATAATCCTGTTAACAGGATTATAAACATATTGCATACACTTAATAAGGCGGCACCCTGTACACCTAATTTTCTACCGAAACACAAAATAATAATAGCAGAGATAAATGGTAATATTATAATTAAGATAGGATTCATGTTTTAGTTAATCAGTAACATACTTAAATAAAATGTTTCTACAAGTTTTTCAAAACTTGGTATAAGTGATAAAAAAAATAAATTAAAAATACTTATAATACAAATTATGATTTTGATTGGAATAGATTCTGTTAGCCTATAGTTTGTAATAGTATCAATACTATCTACAAGGTTTTCAAATCACATACTTTTTATGACCCTCACATAATAATATAAACTCACTATATTTGCAAATATACTTATAAAAAGTAATAGCAACATACCTGATTTAGCTATTGCGTAATAAATATACAATTTTCCAAAAAATCCCGCGAAAGGTGGTAATCCTGCGAAAGATAATACAATCATAGATAATATAATCCCAGTATAAATACTATTTTTACAGATGTGTCTAAGATCCTTAAAAAACCTAGCATTTTTTTGAGTTGTTGTTTGGTTTATATTAAATATTAGCATTAAAAAACCCAATGTTAATGTAATATAAATAAATAAATAATATATTGCATAATATAAACCCTCACTAGTTTGGCAAGCTAAACCTAGCATTGTAAAACCTACTTGATTTACTGCTGTGTACGCTATAAAGTTTTTAATCTTCAATTCTTTAAAAGCACCAATAGCTCCAGCTATTATTGAGCCTATAGCACTGATTAATAAAAACATTTTTAAATATTCTAAATTAGTATCAAATACTGTAAAAGTTATTCTCATAAGAAGTGTAGTAATTATTATTTTTATGGTTGTAGCAAAATATGTTGTTATTGGATTCGGGCTATTACTATATACGCTTGGTACTCATAAATGCATAGGGTAGGCACCCAGTTTGAATAATAACCCAAATAATATTAGAACCGTACCTAGTTTAGCAATTGTTGAAATATCTCCATTAAGTGCAATAGTATTGCCTTCTAATATAGTATTTTTTATTGTAAAATAATTTAAAGTATTCATAGTTCCGTATATTAAGGATATACCATATAATAATATCCCAGAAGCTAAACCTCCTAATAAAAAATATTTCAAAACAACATCAATAACAACATCACTGAATGTGTATATTGCCATAGTATAAGATTGCATCGATAGACTTTCTAGTGTGATATATGTTAAAAATAAATTTGTTGATGAACTTAGCAAATACCCAAAAAAGGTACTACCTGATATCAATATATAGATTTCAGTTACATTTCTCCTCGATCTAATGTATCATAGTTTTAGCATATACAAGACACATAAAGTTAATACATTAATTAATACTTTACTAAATAATGAAAAAAAGTTAAATACTAAGAAATTTTTATAAAAAATTGTTTTTTTATAAATTGCTAAAAGTCAAGCTAACGCGGCTGTAGTTAATATAAGAATATAGAACATTTTAAAAATTCATATTGTTATAAATTTAACTTCTGTGTGCTCTATAGCACCTTTTATAATTATTATGTATGCAATATAAGCTATTAGTAGCAGTAATCCAATCAATATTATAATTTCAGGAATTATTCAAATGTTTCATAAGTTTGTTGTGAAGCTTCAATTGTTAAAACTTATGTCATAAATATCAATATATTGCTTAATAGTATTCAAATCTTTTATTATTTCTATATTTGAAATATTTGTATCATTAAGTTTTAATTTTTCATTAATGGGTTTTAAATAGTCACCTATGTTTGTTTCCTTTTTATAATTTAATAAGGTATTAATATTATTCATGATAAATTTATGTAAGTAATATGTAATTTTTTATCGATAAACATATTCTGTAAATGAGATTGAATTAAATAAAAATTTTTATTTAATAAATTTTATATAAAATTTAATTTATTAAATAAATTAAATTTTTATTTTAAAAAATAAATAAAATTAAAATTTTATTTTACTGCCAATAAGAATTGAACTTATTGGCAGTGTTCTTATTAATTTATAATTTTTTTGTACTAAAATCAGGAATTTATATATTCAATAAAAGCTAATATTTTAGAAATATTCAAAAGTAAGGTATTTTCTATAATACCATAAATAGTATTATGTACGTATGTAAGAGTTGCAACTACACATGCTATTAAATAGGAAGTTAATTTAAATGCTATAATATTATATTTTTCAGATAAAAATATTTTAATATTGTAATGTAAATATTTTAAATATTTTCTAGCAAATAATATTTTTTTTTCTAACGCAGTTTTTCTTCAAAATTTTAAAGTATATTTATTCCTCAAAATGGAGTAAACCCTTCTTAGTATCCAACCCCAATAATTGGTTAATAATTTACTTTTAAGAGCTGCTTGTAATATACTGTTTCTATTTTTAAAACCAAAAACCCACTCTAAAAATCCCCAATTTTTTTGATTTAAACGCAACCCGTCATGTTTAGTATATGTTCTTTTCATTCAACGTCCAGGATACCTATCTCAATGTTTTTTTTTACCTATCAAATTTCAAATTTTTTTATACTTACTTCAAAATGTTTTACTTAATCTAGTATACTTTGATTTTGTTTTTGATGTCTTTATCCTCTTTTCGTAATAGCATTTTCGCCTATATTTATTCGATAAATATTTGTTTCAAAATTCTTTTTCAGGAAATGCATCTTCTGCATTTTTTTTTCGTAAATTTATAAAATTGTTTTTGTTAAAAGTATCTCCCAAGTAACCACGTTTGATAGTTTTCACGGTATCCTTGGCAAATTCAAAGTTTATATCCTCTATAATTTTATTTACAGCTACAGCTGTATTTTCACATGCTTTTTTTTCTTCAGCCATGTGTTGGATTTTTCTTGAGTTATAATCCTTCACATTTTTTAGATACTCAGCTTTAGTTCAAGGTGTTCTTAAAAATTTCTCTCTAATTTTATTATGTTCTACCATTTTCCTATTTTCTTCTACCGCCTCTTTATACTGCTTATCAAGATCTTTTTTTAGTTCAATTGCATGTGCTGTAGCCCTAAAAACACCACCTAGCTGTGTTCGGTTAGCCCTAGCATACTCATTAATTGCCCTGCGTTCCCTTCTAAGCATATATGGGTCCAATAACACCATCCTTGTACCAGTTTTTATTTTATATCTTGGGTAATGTTTAACAGCCATATCTGGGTAAGGCTCATCTCACGGTTTTATATCAAGCATACCTTCTCACGCATTATCACGCATAGTTGCAACAAGATATTGGTTTAAATCTTCGTCATGCTCATGAAATTCTGGCAAATCCCCTATCTTATTTTTAGGTTTATACCACTCCATTACGGAAAATACTCAATCTTTTATAGCATCTTTAGGTATTATATAAGGTGAGTTCTTGTATTGTGTACCCATAAGAAATGATTCGGGCTTTACATACACAATTTTACTCATCCAATAATTATATATTTTTGACCTCCTTTGCGCTTGTTTATATGCAAGATTATAATATTGCAATTTCCTCTTATGCCATTTTTTAATTATTTTTTTTTTTTTAATTTTTTTTCTAAAAAAACCTTTTTTAGGTTTTAATTTAGTTTTAGGTTTTAATTTACTTTTTAATTTAAGTTTAGGTAGAGGTTTTTCTTTAACCATAACTTCTTTATAAATAAACCCCCCTTTTTTTCTAGGTATCGCAATAATTTTTTTTTTACGTTTAACCATCTTATTCATCTTCTTTAAAAATTTAGCTCTTTTCTTTTTAGATTTTAAAAAGTTAAATTTTTTTATACTTTCATTTAATTTTATCATAAAGTTTATTTCTGTATTCTTGTATTTTTTATATTTTTTATATTTTCTTATATAAAGCTTACGTTTGCATTTACGTTTATGAAGCTTTTTCCTATACGTACCTTTTCTACCTATTGCAGTTTTTTTTGGCGATAGTGGTTTAAAGGTAGGTATATATGGGTATTTTCTAATAGTTTTTTTTGTATTTAAAGGTTTTTCTGGGGTTCTAGAAAAATTCCTAGTTTTATGTGCCCCTTTTTCTCTTCTTTTAAATTTTCTACGAACTTGCAGTTTACCTAGCCTCCTAAACCTATCTACACCTTCTAACTGTGTAAATAATCCCTTATACCTCCCCTTAATTTCTAATTTTGATCATTTATAAGAAAGACCAAACCTTTTTTTTCTTCGTAAAAATGGTTTGAATTTTTTTTTTAATTTTTTTTTAATTTCTTTAATTTTTTTTTTTCGCTTAAGAAGGCTATTTTTTTTTTTTTTTAACTTTACCTTATTTTCTTTTATAGCTAATGGTCCTATTATAGGATTAACTCTTTTTTTAGTTTTCTTTTTTCTTTTTAATCTTGAATTTTTTTTTCATAAATTTGTATGGCTTCATTTACCGATTTTGATATTTTTACTAGTACGTCGTGTAGACTTTTTTTTATTTCGTATATTTGTTAATTTTTCTTGAGAAATATATTTTTTTCAAGTTTTACGCTTAATAAACCACCCACCCTTTCTGCTAAAACGCTGTCTTGATTGTTTAGAATTGTAGCCATATTTGTATCACTTTTCCATAGGTGTGGACTTGTAACAACTTAAAAAAGTATTTTTTTGGTCTAAATAATCCACCCAAGGTAATATTGTTTTTGTTTTATTTGTATTAAATATATCAGCCAATTTAAAATAGTTATATTTAACATTATTCATATTACCCATCATATTACTATTTTTTAACGTAGACATGTTAGACACCCCAAAACCAAATTTTTTATTAATAAAGGAATCAAAAGCTTTTAAATTGTAAAGCTCCATTGTAGTTTTTTTTGCTTTGTATCCAAAAAATTGCTTAAAAGTTATTACTAAATTTTTGTAAATATAATAAGCTATAGCAATAAATCAAAGTATTCTGTTTATTATCTGTCTTCTGGTAGCTTTCATATCTATTTAATCACCGTACCATCATTAAAAACTAACCACCCTAATGTGTTATGATTTATGTCAGAAATACTTGGTTTTTTTCTTTTTTTATATTGCATTGATACTTTAGATATATTTAAAAGAATAAATAATTGTTTTTTTCTTATATAGAAGTTTCTCAACATATTATTATTTATAAAAATTGTGTTTTAAGCAACCGAACATTAACTACATAAATTGACTATCATTACGAATAATTCGTATGAAATTTACCGTAAGGTTTAATATGTACGCTTTTTTATAAAATTATTGTACTAAGTATTTTACTTTCTTATTGTTTTTATAAAAATATAGTGTAAAATGCGTTTTTATAATTGTATAATATAATGCTATACATACCCTACGTTGTTACAACAAAACATATCAAAAAAATTAGTTTTTAAAATAATTAGTACTAATAAGCATTTAATTTTACAACCTTCATACTTTTAGCCTACCAACGTAGTTATCTTCTACTATTTTAAAAAAATTAAAACAAATGAATTTCTTACTTGATATGCTTTCAGTAATTATTTCTTATCAACATAGCTATTCAACAATACTTCTGGCAAAATAATTGATACACCAATTGTTAACCTTATCCGGTCCTCTCGTACTAAGAATAGAGTTTGTTTAATTTTTACTTTCACGGTAGATAGGGACCAAACTGTTTCACAACGTTCTAAACCCAACTCATGTACCGCTTTAATCGGCGAACAGCCGAACCCTTGGGATCTTTTGCAACCCCAGGATGCGATAAGTCGACATCGAGGTGCCAAACAACTCCGTCAATATGGACTCTCAAGAATTATAAGCCTGTTATCCCCGGCGTACCTTTTATTCGTTGATCGATAATCTACCCACAAAGAATTATCGGGTCTCTATGACCGATATATTAATACATCCCTGTTTAACTTGTAAGTTTTACAGTCAAATAAATTTATGCCATTACACTAAAAAAATTAATTAATTTAATTTAAATTTATCTTTGTACACCACCGTTACTCTTTAGGAGGCGACCGCCCCAGTCAAACTACCAATTATACACTATCCGATTTTTAAAAAAGTTAGCTATAAAAAATTTAAAGGGTGGTGTTTCATGAACATCTTATAATTATCCTGAAATAATTACTCTTAGACTACCACCTACTCTACACAGTAAATAATTAAAAGCAATGCAAAATTATAGTAAAGGTGCACGGGGTCTTTCCGTCTAGCCGTAAAAATTCCGCATCTTCACGGAAAATTCAATTTCACTGAGTTAATATTGGAGACAGTGGGACAGTCGTTACACCACTCAAGCAGGTCGGAACTTACCCGACAAGGAATTTTGCTACCTTAGGACCGTCATAGTTACAGCCGCCGTTAACTGG